>Ga0123357_10003600_pt1 | contig 17848 bp, 12 predicted proteins | sample TergutEmb28metaG_FD_89873 | JGI IMG/M metagenome (GOLD analysis project Ga0123357, IMG submission 89873) | Embiratermes neotenicus P4 segment gut microbial communities from Petit-Saut dam, French Guiana - Emb289 P4 | ecosystem: Host-associated > Arthropoda: Insects > Digestive system > Gut ... | reverse complement strand
AAGAAAGCCAGTACTCGACTGAACTGACACCCCCGCCGATATAAATGGACTCGTCCGTTTCGCTGGAAGACCGAATCTGGTTTCTGCGCGTGTGCCATCACGTTCCGTTTTCACTCTACCACACCGCTAACCTCTAAACGTTGCATTTTATATATTTATTCAACAAATACAGGTACTGAATATTTTTAACACGGTATATACTCTCCGTTTCTTTCTCTTCAAAATGCAGTTTGATTCATAATTCTAACATATTTGGTTCCTGTTTTATTCACATTTTATATACAGGGTGTGCTAAAATTTAAAAAAATAATTCCGGCGCCAAAAGGTTAAAGAGGCATGTAGTTTCCATATGTATTCTCTGTAGTGTGTCATTCTCAATCCTCCAGCCTTTACCAGTGTCTTTGGTTAAAACAGTAAAGTAAAGCAATACCTATGCAGGCCTGGAGAGGCCCTGAGGGTTACAGGAGGTTGAGGCTCACAGATTTCATGACGGTCAACACATGAAGGTGGTAAGGTTGTCAACCCTATGCACAGGCCGTCTTTACCCCTGGGAAATATAACTGGCACTCATTTCTGTTAGGGTCTGAGTTGACCCCAGGGCCATAGTGTGGCTGGAAGGATTATGTCAATGAATAATCCCAACGATACCATCGGGAATTGAACCTGCGACCTTTTGGCTTGTAGTGTAATGTCTCAACCAACTGCGCCACCGCTTGCCCTGGTTAAAACAGTAGAAATATAAATTACAACTTGTAATTCACTTCTCATGTAGCTTTCATCAGTAGGGTTAAGGATTTTTAATGACATAAAAAAATTTTAAAAATTATTCTATTCATTTTTCTGTTGCAGAATCCTTAAATCACATGTAGATCATATTGTCAGTTAAAGTGTGTACAGAGCACATGTTTCTCTCCAAAAAATTATATTGTTTGTTCTCGTCATTCCTCTTTATACTGTCATAACTGTGATTAGTACTGTCATTGCTTCTGTGGTTGTTATTGTTGCTGTGGTTATTGCATTTTGTTAATGGCACTAGTGTCATTTCCACAGTGTAAGTAAGTCTGCTTTGTTGTTTTATTGGCTATGGGAAAGTAATAGTAATATTCAGAATTATGGGACCTGCAGTGGCATATAATATTTATACTTTATGTCATAACACTGCATTCACCGGTTTTCAAGTTAAAAGCTTGGCAGATGGGCAGCTGGACATTGGCTGTATTTTGACCTTCCCTCTGCATATTCCTTTTCTGCACATTATGCAAAGAAGGCATTAAGGGTGAAAATTGCATTCTGTGCTTGCAGAACTCAACTGAACCGTAGGTATGATGGCAGTGCCCAGCCAGCAACAGGTTCAGCAGCAGCAGCAACAGCAGCAATGTCCACCGCCACATCCGATGCCAGAATTTCGTGATGCTGACCACTACCGCAGTGCTCTTAGCCCACTCTGCATCACAGATGGCAGTCACGAGATCATACGGCCTAAACCTCGGAGGTAAAAGAAACTTAGTAATGTAGCTTATGATTGGGCTGCAGACATGCTTGACATTTAGCTGAGCAGTAAGCTGAAAGTTTTGTTTTTGTCAGGAAACTTTTAGCATATCTTCAGCTATAGACGCTATTGTTTTGGACTTCTTTGATTGACAATCATTGGAAATTTAATCAACCTTCAAGGCTGTCAGCAGACCCCATATTAATTGGCATGTGGAAAATTCTTGTTTTCATATCGTAATTGGATGAAAGAAGATTGCTACCTCAGTCCAGATTGTCTGGGTATCCTGATTCTTAAAATGGGAGAGTGGACAAATCAGAAATTAATGTGTATTTCCTGGCGGGGTAAAATATTACTTGACAGGTGGCCTATCACAACTTTTAGGCCAGTTTTATTTTTTGACCTATGACCTGAACTGCAACATGAGAGGAAGAATAGAATGATTTTATTGAGTAAGTCACAGGAAATTTAATTTCAAGTTGTTAGGATTATAACTAAGGAAAATTTATGCTTGTGAAATTGTTACAACACTCGAAGCTTTTGTGGTGATTAAAGTGATAAATTCAGAGGCCCTCTTTTCCTCCATCATCAGAGAATGATGTACTGGGTAAATACTGTTGTGTGGATATCCAAATATGGATATCTTTGAGGGCCACCTTTAAGGACACCCAATGTGACCTCTGAAGGACAATGGGCAGTCACGTGTCAACTCATCTCTGTACCTGTAGCTGATTGTTGCTTCATCTAAGGAGACTGGTCATGTTGAGCTATCTGTGTTGTCATGTTTTCTTACTGATACATGTATGGCTATGGACTGTCCTTAACTTGGGTTGAGCCTAGTGACTATACTAGCTAGAGTGACAGGGTGCATGAACTGCCCAGCAGAGTAAGCCATTGAGATCCATCTGCACAACAGTGTAGCTACTGGGAAAACATTGAGAAAAATGTTTGGGGGGGGGGGTGATGTTGCTTAATATTAAGATGGCTATGAGGGAGATAAGTCTGTGGTAGATGAACAGGCTCAGGATTTTGGTTAGATGTGTACTTTGATATTAATAGTGGTGAATATTCATGTTCTACTATGTGAAAGTTAGTAAACAATATGTTTATGCTACAGTAACTACTTTTCCTCACCTTCATTTTTTTTTTCCTTTTTGCGTGTTATGTCAGTTGAAACATCAAGATCTGCCTTTAATTGCATTGTAACATTCATGTGTGGATGTTATGCACTGTATGAATGTGTTGAACTTTCTTTGACATGGCCTTGGGAATGGGACTGTAGAGAGCAGTGGTCTGGTTTCTGTGGGAACTGTGATAATTGTGCTGGAGTCTCAGCCATTGTATTCAATGTTAAAAGCCACACTTGAAGTTTTCTAGTGTCAAACTTCAACCTCTGTAACCCAGGGAAAATGAGTGTGGCAGTGAAACATTCAAATGGGAATAGGAACCCTCAGATTTACTTTAAATTAATTAAAGTATAAATTCAAGAAGATGAGACCCTCAGCAGCAATAGTTGGTATTTAGAGTGTATACATTTGAAGGTTGTCAGGCCAACAACAATTTAGGCTGATAATGTTAAGTGTTCTTTTGAAGTTATTGAGTGGACAGAATGAGTGATAACAAGAGAAGTAATTATGCTCTTTACAGGAATCAATGACATAAACCCACAATAATCCAAAAGGCTTGTACGTAAGACATTACGATACACACATCACTCTCATTGTCACTGTGGTCACTGCCACTACCTTCATCATTGGTGCTTCATTATGATTGAGCTGGATTTATTCACAGGGTGTATCCTGTGTTTTATACAGTTTACTCACATTTTCTGTCCCCAGAAGTACAGTGGTAAGAATATGAACCTGAGCCCTTCCTCCACCAAGTATTGAAATTGAGGTTCATAAGGCTTGGAGGTTTACTTCCAGTCATTCAAACATGTTTGTTCCAGACTTTATGTTTTGTTGATCGTGCATCCCTGTATAATCTTGTATATAAAGCCAACTTGGTGCACAATTTTTCTTAGTATGTTTATTTCTTTCCTCTACATGTTTCATATGTGTCCATCATCAGGAGAAATAACTGTATCTATGTGACACTTGGTACTTGTCACTCTCTCTGGCATGCAGGGTGGAATGATTCATTCCACCCTTCATACCAGACAGTCATCCATACCGAGTGACAAGTACCAAGTGTCGCATAGATAGAGTTATTTCTCCTGATGATGGGCACACAGTCGCCTGAAACAGTAGAGAAAAGAAATAAATGTACTAAGAAAAATTGTGCACCAAGTTGACTTTATATACAAGATATTCATGCCATTGTGCTTAGGCACAGGGATAACTTCACTTCTGCAGTAACTGTATGCAATTCGTACAAGGGAGGCACCTGTTATCACTGATTTTATTAAGCATGTTAAATTTCCTTGAGGTGTTTGGATTATTGCATGCTATTGTCTTTGGTATGACTGCACTGGAAAGCACAGTATTGCATTAATTATGTCTGCTTGATTTGGTTGTTACCTTGGGATGAAACTAGATAAAATTGACCAATTAGGAGTGTAATTTTAGGCCTAGGATAAAAAGTCGCTACATCTTTGATGCCATCCATCATGTTTGAATTAAAGTTCATTTTAATATCTTTAAAATTACTTATGAGTGCAAACTGCCACTCCATTATTAGAAGGATTCAGAGCATATTGGCTTACATTTGAATATATTTAGCAGGTTAAATTTTGATCATTGTTTTACATTTTGAGGATACAGTAAGTCATTAATCACTCTTTCTAAACTAACATTTTTGTTTATACTTACTGGCTTTACAAGGTGTATTAAATTCAATTAAATTGTGTAGAATGAAAGTCTTGTGCATGGATTGATTTGTCATGGAATGAACCATTGTTCATTGATTTGGGGACAAAGTTTTTTGCATTTTTCCCCTTGTTTAATGCTGTTGTACCTTTCAAATTTGGTATACAAATTTTCATGCAGTCAGTTTATTTCTTGTTTTATAATGTCTTGCTTACTGTGATTTAGTTTCATAGTATTGAATTTTCTTTTTATGCCAACAACCCTGGGGATCAAGGGCTGGAGTGTCAAAGTGCCAGATAGGAAGTAGGCTAATGGAGGAGCATGGTTAAAGTTTTCAAGTCCTGAATTGGGCTGTAGAACCAGAGAAGAGGATTTTTATTCTATTCAAGAAAAGTATTGCATGCTGGTTTATTGTTGGCATCAGTGTTGTTGTTTTCTTTTCTGTCATCCTTCTCCTCCTCACCATCACCACCACCACCAATACCACACTAATTTAGAGTATGGTTTTATGGCACTGTGTTGAGCTATTAACTGGATTAAGGATAAATTAGTGACTCCATGTTAGCATATGTGCTTCATATACAGCATTGTACTGAATCTTCAGAGGTCAATTTGATGATGTTTTAACATCTGATCTAAAATAAGTTTGGTTCTGTGCATAGCTGTGGAACAATGTGTAACTGTATGCACCAAATTTAGAACTATTTTGGTTGTGCAGTACCCAGTTTTGGCATGAAATGTAATCTTATTTCTGCATCAAAATTAGAATTGTTCACATTCAGTTACTGAGTTTTAGCATGATGTGTGCCCTCATTGTTGAATCACATGTGGTATTGATGAGATTCTTCAGTATACCACATTTGACACTCTTAACATAATATACATCTGACTGCTTTAATTTATCATTTTAAAACTGTCAGTCCATATTTTTGCTTAGTCTCTTTAATGGCCAAAACTTGCTGTAATTTTATGTCCTTTTTTGCCCCAATTTTAGACTGATATATTGTTACTACCATTGTAGGACAGTATGTGGAACATCCAAAAGTGGAAGGAAGCAATTAATGACAATGATGGGAATTGAGGTGGAGATGGCAGGGGGGTCTTCTGCCTCCCTCCATGAAACAGACATAGGAAATTTTCTCAGGTTATAGGAGCTGCAGATCAGAGAGTGTAGGTGTATGGACAGGTGAAGTTGTGCCTCGTGTGATCAGTTGACTTGGGATTGTGTTGTGATATAAATCCTTCTCTGTACTTTTGTTACCTTTTCATTTAATCTGATTTATAATTCCCTGGATAATTATGAAAAGGATTTGTAATATGTTTTGATTAAGTTACTGTGTGTATATGTTGCTATCCTGCCACAAATGCTCTTAATAGTATGAATTAACTTTGAACCTGGAAAATGAAAATATCTCTTGCTTTTGGGGTATGTTTCAGAACAGGGCTATCTCTTTATAAATCAAGTGCATCTCAGTACAAAATTGATAGGATGGTGACTGTAAAACCAGAGGGTGTAATTAAGCAATAGCTGTGCGTTCTTACTCTTCAGTGTGTAGAGTCACAAAATTTCACTTTCTGCTGTTGTATTCTAGTGTTAGGAATCTTAAACCATTAGGGTCAACATTAAATAAGAGTACATATTGTTGGATGGGAGGATAATATTAATGTGCATGTTAGGGAAACAGATTGTAAGGGTGGGTACATACAGATGGAACCAGCTTGAAATTGTGGCAGGCTCTGATATTACTAGTCCTGGATATTCCACCAAAAATTTAATTATCTGAGTAAGTAGCTGTATTTGTTCTATGGAAGCCATTCTGTTTCATTAGCCACTAATTTTGAGGCTAGGATTAGGTGTTCATTTTCAACTACAAAATGTATGAAAGAAATACTGAAATACAAAGTTTGGGGTAACTCACACTAGATTTTTGGGTACTTGGTACCTGTACTTTAACAATTAATATTCATTTCTATTCTATGTGCAGCCCTGGGATAATCAAACTTGTCTTGGAAATGCAGTCAAATACAATCAATTTCCATTCCTTGTGTGATTTTGCTGCAGGTGTTAAAGTTGCATAAATGCTCTGTCAAAATATTTAATACTTCTGCTTGTAAAGTTGCTCCATTCATAGCTTAATCTGCCTTTTAAGGATAAGCAGGATTCTTGATTTCAAACTTTCACTCTGTTCTGAATGTTGTATTCTTTCTTTTGGGTGATTCGCTGGCATCTGAATTTTATGTACCAATGTTTTGGTACACTCTGTCCCATCTTCATAGGCAGTGTAAGCTTATACCGCCTACGAAGATGGAACAGAGTGTTCCAAAATGTTGGCACTTAAAATTCAGATGCTGAGGAATCACCCAAAAGAAAGAATGCAATAAGCAGGTTTGTTAGATAATCATTGTGTCTAGGTTTGTGTGTCTGCCTCCACTCACCTTCAAACCAGTGACTGATTTTCATGAAACTTGATATGAACATATGATGTTGAGGACCACCATATATTCATACTTTTTAATTTATGATACATTTTGTGCAATAGTAACATAAAAGTAACAACAGTAATATGTAGCAGTAATTGCACTGTAGGGCTTTAAATGTATTGGTGGTGGAGGAATGTTTGGATTTGGGTGAGTGGAAATGGCAGAGTGATGGAGAAAAATGCATACTTAGGAGCTTCAATAATTTTCAGTCTTCATCCATTGCTGTGAGGGTGATAAAATCAAGGAGGATGAGATGGACAGGTTATATGACACACACACACACACAGAGGATGTGAGAATTGAATCCAAAATTTTATTCAAAATATGTGAAGGGAACAGACCAGTTGTGACTGGTACTTCTTATAGAAAATTACCTGTCACTAACACAGAACAACAGAAGATCGACCCTTTTAAGACTTATGCATCTCTTAATTAGTCATATAAAAATTCAATTCCTCCCTCATGACGAACAGAGTCCGTGTCCATTACAGAGACCTGCCACTTGATGCTGTTTACTGAAGTAATGTTTTGAGATTTGTATGAAACACATGAATATATCATGTGGTTAAATCAGGATACTTTTTGTTGTTACCGCAGGTTACACATACAGTTACCAATGTGGTTTAGAGTGTTATCAACATCAAGACAATACCAGTGTTGGAGACAGCTTGTTTCCTTTATGCTACAATGGACATCTGTCAGTATGGTGTGAAAAGTGTGAGAAGAAGTTTGATTGTGGGTTGACTAATGGCATTTGGATATTGGAATGCTATTAAATATGTCTTGTGAGGAAGACTGTCGTTGCTACTTGTGCCGAGAGTTGGTTGGTTTCCTTCCTAGCACATCTGGTGCCATGTTATCACGTACAGATAACTTTATTCTAATGAGGCCAATCAGTGCTGAGAATATACTAGCACATACAGCAATGAAGCCACGAGCTGTCACTGGAAACAAACAAACCAAACCTGTTCAGAGGAAAGAGAGCCAACGGTCAAACATGCAGGGTGACAGGAGTTTTGCATTGAGGATTCCTGACATTAAGATGTCAGTCATTGGGTACTGGAAGAACAAGGATATAGCAACAAAGAAGACAGAAGGTAAAGACAAAACAAATACATGTTGGAGCCCACTACATAAATCTGATGGAAAGAAGAGTGACAACAAGATTCAGGGGAGTGAGGCAGCGAGGCTAGGAGTCAGGCTGTGGAAGTCAAGTGAGCTGTTGTGGAATATCAGTGGACAGAATGTGAGAATAGAAAACTCAAAGTTGGTAAATGGTGTAGCAACAATTGAGGGTTGGGTTGCAGAAACTAGGGATGAGTTAGGTGATGTGAAAAATGGTAGAAAAGGAAGCATGGTCGTTGTCATGACAAACAAGAAGGATCATTCTGCACAAACCCAGAAGACCTGTTGGGCCTCACAGGACAAGGTCAAGAGAAGCAGTATAGAAGAAGTGTGTGAGGTTGCAACTGAAGGGTATGAATTTATGTTGTATGTTGCGTCTTTTCCTTCTTTCTGTCCCTTCATCAGTGGTCATCTCCAGATATGCTGCATAATATTGTTGTTTAATGCTGTCATTACAGGTAGAGCACTATAAAATAGTCACATGATGAAAACATATTGAAATCATGAGGTTTCTTGGACCCTACTGATTATAATTGTAGTTATTTGTGCATTGTTTATTTATTGTCCCGCACCATCCAAGTAACATTGATTGAAATTAGGTGTGCACATTTACCTTGAACGTTTCACCAACACGGTATTTGTGTGTGTCTACAAAACTGATTGTATTACCCCCAAGTACTGTAAGAATCTCAGATCTCAACAAGATCTTGTGAGGGTAACTTTATTTATTGCATGTTTCTACTAACATCTTCTTTATGTCTTCTGCATTCTGTATACTGTGGGGACACAGGGAATTACAGAAGGAAGCAAAAAACAAACTTGCTCCCATAGCATGCTATATCATAATATTAAAGCATTTTTATTGTCCGTGCTTGAGGTATTAGCCTTGTTTGAGTAATTTTGAGTGTATGGTAAATAGCCTAGGCTGTTACCATCCTACAATGTTTTGTTTCTTGGTATTATGGCTAAATTTATTGTGCAAAGAATGATGGCTGCTTATGCTTTCATGTCCTGTAATTCTGTCATATATATTCAGGCCTGGAAGTGGAAGCAGGGAGGTGGTGTCATCTGTTGGCTGTGGTGGATACCAGCAACCTCCTCACGCAACAGGGCCCAGTGATCTCACGCAGGTGAGTGGTGATGGAGAACAATAGGTTGGTTACATTGCAGTAGCAAGTAGTTTTGTTCTTCCTTTTTGGCAAATGCCTGACTTTGAATGTCTGTCCTGCAACACTTCCAATTCTAGTATCTTGATCGCATCACTCCATTACTGCATTGTATTCCCTCTCACATGATCCATCTAATATATCTTCACTGTCCCACAGGTATTTTCCCTTTATATTCAATCATATTCCTTTTAAAGAATGCCGTGGCTTGTGGCTGTCACTTATGGTAATGTGTTCACAGTCTCTTCCTTTTATCATATCTATCTCCTTCTCATTTTTAATTTGATCTCTTCTCACTATTACATCACACTTTTGAGGAATTTTATCTTATCACCCTAAAGTTTACTTGTACTATGTTGTATGAAGTTCTATATTTTGGCTGCATGTATTAGTGGTGATCAATTCAGTTTCAAAACCTGTTGTGTGATGCTTGTGATGCATATCTGTAACCAACAATGGCAAAGAGCTCTGTTTTATGAGATTCCAGTTTTTGACAGACTCACATTTGCAGCATATTTCCTATCACTGGATTGTTTCATAATGTATAAACTCAGTAATGTTTTTTAATTTCATACATACCATGCACCATGTTCTATTTAACTACTGTTGTGCTCTACACTGTGTTTCTTCACTCACATATTAGTTCTTGCTGCCACACATTGTGGTGCTTGTTAACACCATCCTCAGTGAGCTTCAATCCAAATACAGTTCCTTCTCAACACATCACATGTTTATGTGCACTTATTAGCTATATGTTACTAATTGTACTTTTGTGAGAAAACTACAAATTTCAGCATATAGCTAATAAGTGTGCATAAACATTTGAGGTGTTGTGAAGGAACCATAGTCGGATTGAAGCTCCTTGAAGATGGTGTTAATGAACACTGATGCATGTAGGAGCAAGAAATTATATATGAGTGAAGAAACACAGTGTAGAGCATGACCGTTGATAAATTGAAGGATAGTTACTAATGCAAGTTCTGAAATGGTGGGTATTGCTAGTAAACCAGAAAAAAATTGTGACTAGTGGCTTTAGTACACTTGGAACTCATGATGTCCTATAGATTTTAGTACGAGTGAAATGTTTTCTATCATGCCAGTGCTTTCAGTGTGTTTGATTGAATATAAAATATATAATTTCTGTTTCTAGTATTCTTTTGGTGCATTATTGAATCTATAGGAAAATGGTGTCAGATTTATGGCATTATGACATCCAACTGGGTTCCCCAGAATGAACTGTGTTGTAAAAGTTGGCAACAGTTGTGATGGTATTTTGTTAACTTTGTAAGCCTGATACTGTTTTTGTTTAGTCATTCAACTGCACCTGTACATTTAATTTAAGAACTTCGTATTGATGTGCTCTGTCATTGGCATCACAGCAGTTAGGACTGTGGGTAACATGCAGTCAGTTGGTTTTTAGAAAACCAGTTTTATTTTTAAGACACACTGACAGTGAACTAGGTTTTATGGGGTTCCCCTTATTTTCATCCTATCACTGTCACCTTGAAACTAATTATTATGAATATTATATTTTAAACTGTGCATTATTAAATCTCATACCTAGTCCCTACAGTCATGACATGCAATTCTGTGTGTAGATTCAAATATGCTTTCTTGCCAGTGTAATTCATTTTAGCAAGCAGTTTGTTGAATTGTGTGAATAAAATGCAGTAAAAGTCAGAGTTTCGTACACAAGTGACAGCAGGAAACTTATGGAATAGTTCATCTGTCTAGCCATGATGTTAATTACAGGAATTCTGTGTTCCCATTCTGCCCACAGTGGACATCCACGCTGCAGTGTCAACCACAGTTGGGCCCCTTACGCTCTCCAGTCAACAAGGTTGCCAACGAAGAAAAGGCCTTCAGTGTTTGTACTAGTAAGAGTCCTGCTCCTCCTATCTTGCTGCGAGGTTGCCCCACTCCTTCCAAACTGCATCCCCCTACCCCTCACAGCATTACCACTCCCTCTGTGAAGACTCCTGACAGTAGCGTGGGAAGTGATCCTAGCTTGGAACAGCTGGTCCCTGAGAGGGACACAAATCCAGGCACCAGGCTTACTGTGGATATGTGCAGTAGCAATAGCACAGTACAGGAAAGCATTAGCAAGGCAGTGATACTGTCTCCAGAGAACCAAAGCTGTAATCTGAAGATGCAGCATAGGTGAGTTTTTGCATTTTTTACCACCAGTGTTTCTAGGACCCTAAGTTGGCCTATGTAAGAAGTGAGTGGCCACATGGTTTAGTTTGCCAAGAGGTGGATCTGTGTAGTGTGGCTGTATTTACAGTCTTGAAAATCATTGGTTACAAACCGCAGCAGATGAACAGTTTGTTCAGATGTTTCAGAATATGTGTTGATGATTTGTTGGTGTATGTGTATTGGATGTGAATGCTAGTTGTAGAGTGATGATTCCTGTGATTTATACTGGTGTGCCAAAATTCAGGGTGATGTTCTGTGCGGAATCTCACATTGTAATTCAATGAAGCACCAAATTGATTCTGGGTAGAATCCATACTGATTCCACCAAGGTCCCCAGAATGTCTCCTTAAATACTTCCGGTCTCCAAGAGAAAACCTTTCCCACTGTCAGTCTAACTCACTTTTGGCATCCAATGCAGTGAAATGGCAAATTTCCTGTAACATGCTGCATGCCAAAGGTCAACACTGATTGAACTTTGCTGTCCATGTCAGAGGTATGTGTTACCTTGCAGTTGCTTCTGCAAACTTTGGCCACATGTGTTGTTGTCCTTTGTACTGTGGTGAGACAGAAGTATGTGTTCTTGATAACAGCTTTAATTGATGACTTAGATTCAGGATAGTTTTATTGTATTTTATGTGACAAACTTTACCATTCAGATTGGATTAACATTAGTTCCCTTGTTATAATACTAAGGATATCTCACATTGCTGTCTTATTTGTGTGGTTGCACCTTATGCAAACAGACATAGTTACTATGGAGTGCCCAAACAACCTTGTAACTTCCCTTATTTTTGTATTTTATTCTTAACAGTACCTTGTACAGTAGTTGTTTTGTGTGATTTTTCTTCAAAGATTTTTTATAACACACACAAATGAAGTTCAAAAGCAAGAATATGTGTTATTTCCTGTTACATTTTGTAATTTCTTGGCTGAAGACATTTATTTCCATGCAGGTTTATGTCTGTCAGCCTGTATGAGCCACACACATTACTATTATGCACATTTTCTAAACAAACACAGTATGCAGTCTGACAGGTTTTGTTCAGATTTTCAATGCTGATTTTGCACTAGGCTTAGTAATGTTTTGCAGCATTATACTGACAACTGGACCTGTGACTGGTTGCTTTGCTACAGCTGAGAGGTTATGGATTGCCCTCCCTACCATCTCAGCCTCATGCCCTTTGATTTCCATCTCTTTGGACCCCTCAAGAAGCAACAGGCTCACATACGATTTGCAGTAAACACTGATGTGAAGCAATAAAATTCTTGGTATAGCGTGTTCGGAACCTGATGGCACACGGTGACGCATGGGAGGGGATGTAAAGGGGAAATATGCGAGTGGAGTGGGTAGCCAGTAGTCTTGCAGCCTACCTCAGACCATGGTTTATTCAGCTTTACTACCATTACTACTACTGATGCGCACACCTTGGCTGCCAGTAGTCGACTGAACTGACCCCCCGCCAATTTAAATGGACTCGTCTGTTTCGCTGAAAGATCAAATCTGGTTTCTGCGCATGTGCCATCATGTTTCGAACGTGCTATACCACACTGAGTCAAATGCCTAAATGTTAATGAAGACTACTTCAAGGTCTGATGTGTACCCCTGTTGCCCATATTCCATGTTCACATCAAAGTCAAAATAGAGGTATTGGCTTCAAAGTGGTTGAAGGTCCTTTGTAATATTATTTTTTGTTAAACATTTTAAATATCCGTATAAAGGCCACTTAAAGCAGTATTGTCTGCTGTGTGAAAGGGGTGTGCTACAGAGGTTAGCAGGCCTGGTTTATTATTTATGATGCAGAGGGTAACTGTGGGCTAACAGTAGCAAATTGATGGAGAGCTAAATGCGTTGTGATTATTTTTTTTGTTCTGCAGAACGTCCTCGCAGAATGTGGCAAGCAGCAATGTTCGGCAGCTTGGAGGCAGCAGTGCTGGGATGGGCGGTGGACGAAGTGGGCATCTCCACCACCATCTGAGTGTAGAAGAACTGAGACTGATCCAGGTGAAGAATGTTGTTGATGTTATTAAATATCATACACAAAGTAATGTAATGCTATGTTGACTGAATCTTGTGTTGTATATTTTTGGTATCAGAGGAGACAAGACTCAAATGGCAGCTCCTCAGATGATGGAACTCGTAGCTCAGGACACGCCAGTATGTCCGATGGTCACCTGAGCTCATCCCCTCCTGTGGAGAGGCACCAACACTATCGGTCACACCTCAACTCTGTACCTGAGGATGAGAGGTAAGATAGCACGTTATTAACCCTTTAACGCCGGATTTAAATCTCCGCACACAATGCCACCGTGCCGAGATTTTTAGAGTGGGGTTTTAATTTTCAACGCTTACTCCTAGAAAAAAAATCATATCTTATAGACTTTTCCTCCAAATGTAAGGAAATAAAATTTCACAGTGTGTTTATGAATTGATCAATTCAGTAAAAAATGTTCACGTATTTTTGTAATAAATTTAGGCCTCCCTACCGCATGCAGTATATAAAATGTAGTGTAAATATTTTATTATTCGCATAATTCTGGCTGCTGCAGAGGTTCCGTGGCACCTTGGGTCGCTCTTCAGTCACCATACACACGCATACACATGCTAGTTGTAGTTCCCGGCTTTACAGATTTGTTTTTGTGTGGTAATCGGTGAAACAAGGCACCATGCACAGACCCACATTACATTTGGCGCACTTGTAGATGGTGCCCCTTCGCTGGCCATGCACTGAACAAACACGGCAGCGGAGTTTGATGGATTTTGCTGGCCAATGCTGGTTATGGCGGCTGTCCAGTCTCATAACATTTGCTGCAGCCGCACTTGGCCTTCCAACCAAACTGGGAGTGGGGTGATCTTGGCTTCTTCCAGCTTCTTTGATCAAATTCCTCACCAGAAGAAGTCTGAAATCTCGGTGGGTACATTTAGCCCCACATGAAGATAACAGAATCCAACTGTTGAGTACTGTTAGATCCAGAAGGTGGAAAAACAATTTCTTGGGCCACTTGAAGTTACATTGACACATTGAGTAGCTGTTCGCCATACGATCAGAACAGTCGATGTAACCCATGTTCTGGTTATACTGTGCCATGATTTGAGGCTTCACAGCTCGTTTGCTGTCATCACAAAAATTCCCTTCTTCTGGTGGTGGGTCCATGTTAGTCAGCACGTAAACGTCTCGCCTGTCCTTCCAAGCTAACATGGTCAAATTTCCCCTGGTCCTCACCCTTACATCGCCTTTTGTCATTTCAGTTTTTTTGGTCCAAAGTCAGAGGGCATGTCTTTTCTGTTGGGCCGTACTGTCCCGCATGAATGTATTTTACATCTCAGTAAGTCGTCAAAAAGTCTGGGCGAAGAAAAGAAATTGTCCATAAATAGTTTGTTTCCTAAGCCTTCATCTCTGCAAGTCAAATGTCTAACAATTGCGTGTGTTGCAGTCATGTCGTCAGTGGCAGAGCGTGAGTCTTTACCCAAGTACACTCTCGTGTCATACGTATACCCTGATTCGTCACACAGTTTGTAAATTTTGATGCCAAAACATTTCCTTTTCTTGGGAATGTACTGCCTGAAAATAACCCTGCCCTGGAATTTTACAATTACCTTGTCCACTGCCAAATGCTCTGAGGGGTTGTAGAATTTAGGGTAAGCCTGATTCAGGGTGTCGAAGACAGTCCTTATTTTCCATAGTCTGTCATATTCCTCGCCTGGGTCAGGTCTCTGGGAATTGTCCGCAAAGTGCAAAAACCGCAGTATGTGTAAAAATCTGTCTCATGTCATGGTTTCACTGTAAAACGGAGTGTGCAACTGTTTGAGTCTAGACCAGTAGTCATGCAGTGTGTCTTTCACGTTGTGTCCCATCTGCAGAGCTAAGGCAGTGAAGGTCATTATGTCAGGCAACGTAATGTCAGGCAGTTGGCGGCTAGATCCGGCTTGTCTGTCCAAGTGTTGCTGGTAGTATAAATTTGTCTGTTCCACCAGCAGCTGAAAAATTTCTGTGAAAAACAGCATCAACACAGCCAGTGGTGAGCTGTCTTTGTTGACGTGCAGAGCTTCACTGTTTTTCAAGCCTTTTGCTGGACCAACAAACAGGTGGATTTTTATGTTCCTTCCTTCAGGCAGTCCCCAGGTTGGTGATCCTCTGCCACTTGTTGCAGCTTGGGGCTTGTCTTCTTGTGCCGAGGCTTCTTGTTCTTCTTCAAATTCATAAAATTTGTTTTCTAAATCACTAGCATCAGCACCTGATTCCGTGTCTGTGTCAGCAACCAGAATTTCACTGATGGTTGGATCATCTAGTTTTATTTTCTTCGCCGCCATCGCGCCACTTACTGCACAGTGACTGAGATTGTTTTGTTTGACTGGGGCCTTAGCTGCAGAAACCTAATGCCTCGAAGATAGAGTAAGCTTATAGGGTGACAGCAAAACAGATCTAAAGCTATGATTTGAATGCTGGGTAAAATTCCACTAGTCAAGGGTGTCCACATCATTTTCACTAAGTTTCACGACTGTGTGTTGCACATTAGGGCCCCACAGTCCCTACAGAGTGTCCTAGAACTAAAACAGGCACACCTGTGAGCCCTTCTGTAGCTGTAAACGTCGATTTTTATGCATATCTCCAGTTTTTGTGCATTGGTTTGATCCGTAAGTTCGCTTTACACTCTGCCACTGAAAACCTTTCAGATGGTCAATTAGTGCTGGTTTCATAGTCCACTGTTGATATTCAGTCTTATTGAACCTACACTCAGCTCCAGTGCAAACGATAAACAGAAGGCTGCTGTGTTCTACAATTATAGCTCAGATTACACATGGCGCAGTTCACTGAATTGTTGACATAAAAGTATAGGCAGTTTTGGAGGGATAGCTGGGAGGAGGGGAAGAAATTCTCACACCGCAAAGCAGCCTTGACATTCAGGGGACCTACCATGTGCAACTCCATAGCTGTGCAAGATATAGCGGTGAACAAAGTCCTTCCGAATTCGACACATATTGGCGACCCCATAAATGGACGTTAGGACGTGCGGCAGATTTAAATACCTCATAAGTATTCCTCTGGAGAAGTTTGAACAGGTGTCTACATTATCTCACACTAGGTTTTCTCATAACAAGTGGTGGCATTGGAGAGATCTCTGGAGGCAAGGTAAGTTTTGCTTTTCAAGCATGGCAGTCAGTCCTAAGAGGCTCAGCTATTTTCTTTACTGTGAATATGGTATTAGGGACTGTTTGAAGTACAACTGTGACATAAGTGTCTTTATTTTCCAGGTTGTCAGCTAGTGTGACACAGAGTCAGTCACGGGTTGCAAGGAAGACTGGCCACAATAGAAGTCGGCACAGAGCAACTCCTGCTAAAGTGAGTGTTGTTATTTTGTGATCACTAAATGGAAAGTGTACTGCATCCATTTGCATGTCTTGCAGTGTAGCAATGAGCAAGATGTAGCTTGCAAACTAACTTCATTAGCACTAAGAAAAAAATGTATGAAATTTGGTGGATGATTATTTTACCCACATTTACACAAAAAAAATTATTTAAATACGTTGTATTTTTGAAAATACAACATATTTTTCATACAAAGATATAAAATTTAACTTCACATAAAGTAACTATCACACTACTTTGCAGATTGAATGCAAATAAAATTGCTTATGTTTACTTACTTTATTTTATGCACAATTTGTTATAAAAGAGACACCAGTAATTACTTAAAATTTTCTACTTTTTTGTGATGAATTGAAATTTTTAAAGGTTTAATTTCAAATAAGTCTTAATGCCCTGGTATTGCCACAACAGATAACAGGGTATTATCATCAATTATACATAAATAAATGATAAAGGTAAAAGATAAAGCAGTCCCATTACTGGCCTGGAGTGGCCCAGAGGGTTCCAGGTAGTTAAGGTTCCCAGATTTCATGACAATGGCACAGGATGGTGGTAGGTTGTCAGCCTTATGCACCGGCCGCCTTTACCCCAAGGAAATACTCGTGGTACTCACTTTTGTTAGAGGCTTAAATGATAAAGGTATTATTTATAATCTGGGCCACAAACATTTTTCTCTTGACTTGGCCCTCGTGCCCAGTGGGTTGCTGGCCACTGTTGTTTTGCTTTCTACTGAGGACCCAAAGTGTGTATGTACACAGGTTCATCGAATATTAGTTCATGTCACGTTGTACTTGGGATGTGCCCAGTTTCAATACTTAGTGTCTGGTTGTTATGTTTAAAGCATTTCTTTGTTTACCTAGTTGTACCAGGTAATTACTGGGACAGTATTATGAAGTAGGCCATGATTACATTCTCTTTCATATTTCTGTTATTTAACACCCTTCCTTCATTTTCAATTTATCCTCCTGTTCCTCCTCTTACTTTTCTTCTCCCATCTGCCACTTCTTCCTCTTGGTGGTAATATCTTAAACCATAGCTTACCATATACAGGATGTCCCAGGAGGAATGTGCCAGACTTCAGGAGAGTGTTCCTTATGTTAACCCTTCAGCGTGGGGGTATTTAATACCCAGTCAACACTGTGATGTGGGAAGGTTTTTCTACGGGGTATTTAAATTTTGAGCTAAATTGTGCAGGAGTCTATTCAAAATGATGTAGTT
>Ga0123357_10003598_pt1 | contig 17855 bp, 6 predicted proteins | sample TergutEmb28metaG_FD_89873 | JGI IMG/M metagenome (GOLD analysis project Ga0123357, IMG submission 89873) | Embiratermes neotenicus P4 segment gut microbial communities from Petit-Saut dam, French Guiana - Emb289 P4 | ecosystem: Host-associated > Arthropoda: Insects > Digestive system > Gut ... | reverse complement strand
TGGCACCAGAAGGGGGTGAGTGGTCAGCAGCACGCCCCGGCCGCACTTTACCCCTGAGAAAGACCCGGTACCCATTTTACAGGAGGCTGGGTGGGCCCCAGGGCCAGTCTGGACGGGCGGAAAATCTCGTTCCCACCGGGATTCGATCCCGGACCGTCCAGCCTGTAGTCAGTCGTTATACCGACTGAGCTACCCGGCCCACACAACTGAATATATCTACCCCTAATAAAAGAATAAATACAGCCCTCCAAGGCACAACTTGACTGAAGCAATTATAAATGGCAGCTACATGATCGGCTACAAAGTAGTCATCATCGGGCTGTATACATCAGAAGTATAAAATGAATTATGTTGTACAATGAAGGATTATATTTATTCTTTTATTATGCATTCTAGAAACACAACGGGAATATCACACCTTAACATTTCTACCTCTATCGCCTAAAACCTTAACTTGCCTGGCCTTCAGCGGTTACCATCTCTAGTCACATGGGTACGATGTTTAAGGATACACACACTGGGCAAGCTGTCTTCAGGATATCAAACTGGAGGCTACAATTAAAACCACTTACTTTGATAAGACACAGAACTCCAGCTCAAATGAGAACGAGTCCAAACAAATCGGCTTCATAGTGACTGTGCTCCCAACACACCGTGGAGAACTACTCTTATGAGGGGGTTGTCAAAATGAGGGTGACGTATACGGAGGGGCAGGAAGAATCTAGCACGTTCGAACATGAAACCGAATACATGGGAGTTCCTGTTTCACGACTACAGTGAGTAATTCGAAAGGCATCACGGCCACAGATAAGAAATCTAACGGCCAAAGTGCGAACAAGGCGAGTACATAAGATGTTTACTGACATCACCACAAAATTTAATAATTTACGTGCATTTAATTGCAATAAATATCTATTCCTCTCTCTTTGCACTTCCTTCGTGAATTACCTCGTGGTGGAAATCAGAATCTATATCCCCTTCTAGAAATTCATGGATCAGTTGGTATAATACCTAAGCTACGGGCTGGACATCTGAGGAATGGAAGTTCGATTCCTAGTAGGGGGGTCAGAAATTCCTGTCTTCTCCATAGCTTCTAGACCGGCTCTGGAATCCACTGAAGCCCATATTCAGCCGGCACCGGGGACTCTCCCTCCAGAAGTACAGCGGCCGAACCACCTCCAGCTGATGACAAGTCGAGAATGTGTGGAGCCATACCTCCACTTCACCTAAGTCATCGTGGCGTTCTGCTCAATTTCATTACGCGTGTTGCACTTGTATCCCTTTGTCCTAAAAAAAAACTCCTCCAGGATGGCACCCCGATGCCGAAACATGTAAGCGATACGCTTCTTTCTGAAATTCGCATGGTCATCTCTCCACACAGCCTGTTTGGCCTGAGCTTCCTTCTTGCATTTCGCCATTACTACCGGACAAATTACAACAGAATTCACTGAACCCAACACATTTCACAGCTACAGAATTTCATCTTACGGGCACGGACCATGGATGTACTGAGAGCCCATCGACATTACTGTCCTGCCATCCCTGTAGCTCTATGTACTAACATGTCACTGCCCCCCAGAGCGGTACTAAAACGACTTGACTAACGCGCCTGCAGGTCAGCCGGCAAGAAAACCACCTACTATACAACCCCGTGCCCCATATTCTTGTTGGAAGACCTCCCCTTGTGTTTCATAAATTATTTATGTACCAGAAAATATAGTCTCTAACACAACCATTTTATTATAAACGCAATAAATAGTGTTGTTATAAAACAGTTGTATGTCCGACATGACTGAGACCTATAAAGATGAGTAAAGGTGGCTAGTTGTGTGGTTTCAGGTATCATTCCACTGACCTAGGTCTCAAATGTTACAATTTTAATAAGTGTATTAAATATTCACTTTATCGCAGCATAAACGGTAGTAACAAATTATGTTTATCATGTTTATATGAATGTAAAACTTCATATTATTTTTTTGACTCTAAAAGCTTGGTATATTTCGAATTGGATTTAAAATTTTAATGTGTAGAACTGTATTAAAAACTATGAAATCCTTTCCCCATTCAGTACATTGTACATTAGAACATAAACTCTCTTCTTCTTCTGCATTTCATTTTCGGTCCAAACCTGCAGCTTTATAATTTGAAAGGGCAGCATATTAACCTTAGAATGAAGTCAGGAAATGCTGGCTATCATACAGTGCAGAATCTTTTGTCTTCCAATTTGCTATCCAAAAAATCTAAAGATTAAGACAGAACTAATGATCTGTACTCTTCACCCAATATTATTTGGGTGACCAAATGGAGAAGAATGAGATGGGCGGGACATGTAGCACGTATGGGGGGGAGAGTAGAGTCGTATACAGGGTTTTGGTGGGGAAACCTAAGGGAAAGAGACTACTTGGAAGACCCAGGTGTAGATGGGAGGATAATATTAAGACGGATCTTCAAGAAGTGGGATGTTAGGGCATGAACTGGATCAATGTGGCTCAGGATAGAGACAGGTGGCAGGCAGTTGTGAATGTGGTAATGAACCTTTTGGTTCCATAAAATGCAGGGAATTTTTTGATTAGTTGAGAACCTGTTAGCTTCTCAAGATGTACTCTGCTCCACAGAGTAAGTAAGTAAATAAGTAAGTACATTAGCCTTGCATATGTATTATGTGGGTTTATTATATTTATAGAGATCATGACAAGAACATCCGAAAGTTATACTCACTATTAAGTGTGTCAAAAGTTTACATTTAATTTCAGGGTACCATAGTCTTCTCTTCTATTTTCTTATTTACTTCTTAGCTGTACTGGGCACTGTGTATCTAAACCTTGGGTATGTACAATGTGCCACAGTATGTTTCTGCATAAATATTAAATTTTAATAAAAACCTTTAAAAATTTTATATTTTCTAATTTTTATATTAACGACATATTAAAATATCTGCAATATTTACAGATCTCTGCTCCACTATAAACAGGAGTGATACTGTGTTGGAGGCAGCTTTTTTACATTGTTATAAGCAACTTATATTTTAATCTCAATAAGTTTAATAACACTGTACTCAATTAACGTTCATATGATACTGTAACGCATATCAAATTTACATATGTATTTGTATTAATTATAAACTTTGAAATTTTAATACTTTGAATCCAGGAAGAGATCATTCAGTCACAACCGCTAAAGTCAGCAATACTAATTAGCTTGAACCCAGCAGTGACTTGATCAGATCATTATACCTTTAAGAATGCATGACTTGTCAGCTCTTCTCTATAAAGCTTAGCGCGACCCGGTAAATGCCCTCACTCGCTAACAAATTTGTCGTCGGCCATCATGTATCTACGATTCAAGAATTATAGTGATTGGATATAATTATTACAAAGAATGTTTTAACGATACTACAATGCTGTACCATCTACTGTTTATTAAAGGTAAGGCATATTGACTGGTATTCAAAATTTACTTTATTTCGAGTTAAGCAGTTTGGCAATTATATTTAGATTCTATTCCAAGTTTACGCGTTTTGATTTATAGAAAGAGACAAGGGCAAGTTAATTATTTAAATAACTTACACTTCATTTTGGCAGAGTTTGATTGATTAAGTTTGAATTTATTATTTTGTTAATTATTGTTTTACAAATAGAATATATATTTTTTACTTTTATCCAAATTGGGATTGAATCAAACAATTGTTCTGCAAATCCTTGAGTCCTTGCTATAATTAGATTTGCCAAATCTCTTTGGCTGGTGGCAGTGATATTCTACCATAAGTTCTAGTGTCTTTTCCCAGGAAAACGTGATGGAAGTCAAGCCATCATTTAGGTAGGAAAGCACTACAATACTAATGTATACCATTTACTGATGGCAAACAATATGCTACTTATATCTTTATAATATTACAAGTCCCTGATAATGGCTAAGACAGGCAGCCACAACATATAGGAGGGCAAAAACTAAGCATTATGTTGTACTAGGAAATAAAACAGCATGTATATTACAAACATTCTGATACTATTTTTTGAATGTTTGTTTAATACAAGAGAATTTATGAATGCTAATACATTCAGAACCTTCAGTCCTAATACTAGTGAGTGACTTAGTTTAAACATCAACTTCTTATGAGATATTCTATTTTATATTACATGCAAAAAATACCTAACTAAAATTAAAAAGGTGAATACTTTAATTTATGATCTTTGTACACACTGTTCACACACTATCAACATAAGTGTACAATTATTTGACTGCTACACTACTTAATTATATTTCACATCCATCTAGTGCTTAGGATAGGAAAGTGTGGAACACTATTTTTACGACGCCTATTCACTTTGATGGCATAGTACTTAGACATAGCGGAAATGTGACTTTTATTTTAAGAACAGCTCCAGAGTCCACACAGACTGCTAATCACTGGGTAACGAGTATAAATGTAAAATACAGTACTTCCCGCCTCGTAAGACTTTTTACCTGATATAAGTCCCCAAAAATCCCCCCTTCCTCTACAACTGGAAGGAAATGTAAGTTATCACATCTGCAAAAATCCCTTGAAAATTATAGGGTGCAACTCTTCACTTGTAGTGTTGTATGAAGTGAAAAATGTGGTACATTAATTAAATATCTTAATGTGTAAAACGATATGCTGGGAACCCGTATACTTCAGGTGTGCAATAAAATCTGTCAAATCAATATTTCAGGGCACACCTAAACAAATATGAAAAAGAAAATCTAATTTCAGTAAATTATGATTTTCCTAGGTTCATATACAGTGCACTTAAGACCTGCTCAAGTTTGCGAATACAGCTCATTGAAAACACACACAAAGTAGTCCCGTTTTAGCCATTCCAATACAAATTTATAACATGTATGGGTTGTCCAAGAACGATTGCACTTAGCGAAATTAAAAAAATAATTCTTTTAACTGGCACCTACGTTTTATTATGTATAAAAAACAGCTCCTCTAATGGGCATCTATGTTTTACAATAATGTAACCTTAAGGTAAAGAGACAGCATTAGCTTTTCCTTACAAGCTCACAACCGGATTGCGGAACATTACTTGCCTACGGAAAGGACCAAAGAATATAAATAATGCACAAACAGCAGTTATCCATCATCAATGCAACACATAAAGAACGTGTAAATGATCTCTGTATACAACCATCAGACATCATAACAGATTAACAAGAGTGTTACTTACAGTGTATGTAAAAGTGGCATACTTCACAATTCTTCTTCACGTATCATTATTCTTAGCACAAGCACAACAAAATTCACATTTGGAAACTTCGGCCATCGCTCCAACAACCATAACAAACACATAGCCTTCCAGGTAATTGTTGTGTCCAATAACCCTAGAGTTTATATTTTGTCTGTCACACTACAAATTATATACCAGGCAGTGCACAGCGGATCCAATCGATAAAAACGTCCTTGTTCTAGCTGGAATGTAATGTAGTTAACGCGCGTGCTTGTAGATGGCACAAGTGTTGGTAAACATCTTGCTGCCACTACTGCCATCTTTAAGGTCCTACCATAACAAATCGCGCGACCACAGATTACTCGTAAGAGCTTAGTTGTACGCACAGATCATATACATAGTTGCATGCGAACGCAATGCCGATAATCTGTGCTTGCACCACGCTAGGGAAGTGGCAGGAGGGGCAGGTAAATGCGGCGATTTGTAATGACATGCATCGACATTTTCATCTTCACAACCACTCACAGGCCAGCCGTTTTAATTTTGGCATTTAGTGCTATGTATGGTCGGTGCTTAGTGTGTAAATAGGAACTGTGTTTTTGGTTTACATAATAATCGTAATCCATGTTTCTTGCAGGTCCACCAATAGCGGGTGTAGCTCTTGCGGGGGAAAAAAGAAAAAATATCTGCCCCCCACCCCGCAAACGCAGACAGGCTAAAAATGTTTACACCAACTCAAAAAATCTGACTCTCAACTGCAGAGTGACTTGGGGTTGTTCTGAAAGGCTTAATTTGTACAATCGACAAATAATAACACAACAGAGAAAAGGCAAAAACCTGCGCTACACTATCGGGACTCAGGCCCCCTCTTGCCACCGCCGGGACCTGGGATTTATACAGGTCCCCCACTTGTTGGCACTGGTTTCTTGTGCTTGGTATTCAGTGAAGTAAAGTTACCATTATCTTAAATGCCTTAAGAATATGTTCAGCAGTAATTGCAGGTACAGGACAAACTATATTATCATGCAATTGTTGGAAGATAAAATTCACCAGTAATTGTCTCTGAATAATGAAAAACACTTTGTTGGCAACGTTTAATGAATAATGTTATTTGGCAAGGTAAATTATTAGCTGACCGAATTACTGCTCTGCTGAACAGTGCACAGAGAACAGCAGGAATAAAGGTCTTAAATTCTCCCACTTTCCAAAGAATGCTGTATAGTATTTCAGTATAGTGTGTATGTTTAATTTAATGAAGAATACGAAAAATATATTAGGACCTATTTAAGTAACACACCAACAAACGCACATATATAGTCTTTAATAATCCAAAATTTACATTAAAACACTTAAAATGCTCCTATATGTTTCGATCATATGATAGAAACATGTAGGAGTATTTTAAGTGTTTTAATGTAAATTTTAGATTATTAAAGACTATATATGTGCATTTGTTGGTGTGTTACTTAAATAAACTACAAAATGCATGGTGCAACGATAAAGATATTAAGACCAACTTTACTTGGTCTTTGCTATGCTGGGGGGTGTTCAGTACAACAACCTATATCACATGTGCTTCATTCTGAGGAATACTTGATGTGCACGCTACCTCACGTGGACTTGTAACACCTAGCAGTCAGGGCATTCATACAATAAAACACAGATTCATTTTAACTCACTATATTTCATGGTTAGTGTGAAAAGCATCATTTACAGAATTATTATTTAGCTCACATACTTTGCTGAATGGCAAGCATTTACATCGGACATCATTTCAAATTTTAAAGTGTGAACTGTCGAAACACAGAGCACGTAAGTGCTGCTTGTAAGTGCCACTGACAAATCTACTACTTACATTATATATGCTCTGTGATTGTGTCGTCTAAAATTCCAAACTTATGAAAGAAAACCCCCACAAATTTTGAAATCTTTCCATTTGGTACTTCAAATTTTGAAGCTCTCCACTGGTTACAAAATTTTTGTGTGTCCTGAGATAGTAAAAATTTTACAAATTGCTGGAATACATTTTTTGTTGGAAGACAATGTGATTTTCTAGTTGTCACTTGTAGGTAATTTGAAGTTATCTGTGGACAACAGTAACAATGTCAAGTGCAGTACATGTTCTTCCAAACCCAACCTGTCATAAAATTTACAAGAGGGTTTCAATCAAGAAACTGTCACAGCAAGACATACTGTAAGTTCAGTGCTCCAAACTAATTTTTTAAGTTTTGAATCCAGGTTTGAGCAAGTGCCAAAGAAACTCGCCGTCAAACTTGACTAATTCCTAAAATTAATGGTGACAAGTTAAAGTACTCATAATTTACCAGAGACACATAAAGGCCATTGCCAGACACCACAATGCCTTGAATCCAATCCAGCAGTAACAATACCAGATAATAAGTCTTATGCATTGCAATATTCATATTGTATATTTTAGAATGAAATGTGTTTGAGTTATTTAATGTACTTTTTTTTTAAATCTGTGCATACCTGGTGACTAATTCATCCATCTTGATCACTTTATCTAATTTTTGTGGAATTCAGAAAAGAATGTGTGGACAATAAGCTGACACTTGTAGTGGGATGTAACTTGCGAAATGCAGTCTGCCATGCCTTCTGCAAACCAAACAAGATGTGTGTTTCTAGAAGGGGAACACACCAAAAATGCGAAATGAATGTATTAAAATAGAAAAGCAGACAGACTTTACACAGACTCACACAGACCCACAGATTATTACCTCTTACAGATAGGCCCCTATAATTATTAACAAAGTAACTTCCAGATCTCGTAACAGGTATACAAAATACTGCCTTCTGCAAGAAGAATGAAATTTATTCTGAAAGAATCTGCAACAGGTTTTAGTACTGTGTACATCTGGGGCACTACACACTGAGGGGTCTGTATGGGATTTATCTGTACCACTGGTCTGAGGCTATAAATCTCTGTTTGTAGATCTAGAGAAGAATGTTTCTACTGTGGTACAAAGACAAATCCACACAGAAGCTAAAAAATGACAATCATTCAACACATATATGATTTTGTAAACAGTTAATAACTCATGTAACATTTAGTATGATTGTGTAAGCAACAGTTAATGTGCACTGAATCACAGTGGTTTTATATGAACTGTAATTTATTCCTTTTTGGGTAATTCCCCGGCGTCTGAGTTCTAATTACCGACGTTTCGGAACTCACTATCGGTTCCATCTTCACCTGCCTATGAAGATGGAACCGATAGTGAGTTCCGAAATGTCGGCAATTAGAACTCAGACGCTGGGGAATTACCCAAAAAGGAATAAATTACATTTGGAACACGGCGAAAGCTTAAAAACAAGATTTATATGAACTGTCCAATGAAATCCAGTTTTTAAAACTTTTTTTGCAAATATTCACTTATTTTAAGACTTATAACAGTAACTAACAATAGTAATTTAAAAAAGCATGGACAAATGTTTCTGACTCAAAAGATTAAAAATACTTTGAGAATATTTAAATTTAAGGGAACAGCTTTTTAAATGCTGAGTGGAGGTGGTCTGGTTATTAAGTATGTATAATGGGAAATGTCGGCCGGGTAGCTCAGTGGGTATAGCGACTACGGGCTGGACAGTCCAGAATTGAATCCCAGTGGGGAAGAGATTTTCTGCCCATCCAGACCGGCCCTGGGGCCCACCCAGCCTCCTGTAAAATGGGTATTGGGTCTTTCCCGGGGATAGAGTACAGCTGGGGTGTGCTGCTTACCACTCACCCACTTCTAGTGCCACTGTCATGGAAGAGTACAGCTATACCTCTACCCACCCTCTGGGCCACACTGGGCCTGTAACGGGATCACTTTACCTATAAAGGGAAATACTTAATAATTTTACACAATGAAATATATCCTGCGTTTTCTTTCACAGAACCAAGGCTGAAATACCTAATGCTTCTTTAGTTACACACACCAACATATGCACACATATATAAATTATTTAAGAAGTTTAAAATTTACATTAAAACATTTAAAATGCTCCTACTTGTTTCGATCACATGATCATCATCAGGGAGCAAATATTGTTCCTTCCTAAAGTTATTATTTAAAACATTCAACAAGCAAAACTCAACAAGAACTACAAGAACACCAAACTAAAGTTATTAAATCACTGAACGTTCTAAATTATAATTTAAGCAAGGAAAAATATGTGCTTCCCGATGATGATCATGTGATCAAAACATGAAGGAGCATTTTAAATGTTTTAATGTAAATTTTAGACTTCTTAAATAATTTATATATGTGCATATGTTGGTGTGTGTAATTAAATAATCCACAGAATGCACAGTGAAACGATAAAAAAAAAGTAATGCTTCATTTGCATGTTGTTTAACCCTTAACCTGCTAACGTGGAAAATATGGTGCGCTCCGAATAATGTTAGCAAAGGGCAGATGGGATTTAACTCAGCGTTTAAAGGGTTAAAATTAATAAAGATGCAAGCTTGTTTCTCTCAAGGATGAAGAATGAAGAACATATGGAAAAATACACTCCAGAGGAAGGTACCTGGAACAGACAGGTGATGATAATTACATAATAATGGACTTCATGTTTGTGATAAAAAAAAAGGTGGAATATCTATTTATGATTATGAGTTGCTTTTACAGCAACCACTTTATAATTTCTGACATTTCTTCCCTTCTCAAATAGGTGAGGTACACTGACAAAACTGATGCCATATATTTTGTAGAGAAAGATATTTATTTGACATATACCGCAAAAATTGCAACATGTTAATATTTACAAATCAGGACTGATTTACTGAATGTAATGCACTTTCTTATTAGAAAAACAACAAACATTCAAAATTTATTCACAGGATTGTGAAATAAGTAAAAATGTCAGTTAATGAAGGAATGTGCAAAGCAGGCGTGACTTAAAACCTACTGAATACAATGCCTGTGCATGTATACACTAGACAAGAGAGAAAAATGTAGGTATTTCACATGTCCAATCAAACATATTCCTAGAACAGTGTTATACCATACAAAGAAGTTGAGTTCAATGGAATGTAGTTTTCCTTACTGAAAGATTGAGCAGGATCTTATCTGGATGTAAACATTTAACATTATATTCACTCCCTTATACATATATATATATACACATATATATATATATATATATGTGCTATGGGCTGGACGGTCCGTGGATCGAATCCCGGTGGGGGGAAGATTTTCTGCACCCATCCAGAATGGCCCTGGGGCCCACCCAGCCTTCTATACAATGGGTATCAAGGGTAAAGCAGCTTGGGCTTGGCATTGATCATCCACCCTCATCTAGCACCAAGGTTAAGGAAAGAGTAGAGCTATACCTCTACTCTCCCTTTGTGCCTTCATGGCCTATTCTAGGGTGAAATGTACCTGTATATATATATAAAAGCATGATTTGGAAATTAAATTAATGACCAGCATGATGTAAATTCCATATATGTATAATGAAACCAAATCAGTTGCACTTTCCTCAAACCATTCTCTCATATCACAATTAAAACTAGAAGGACTTTTGGAAGTATGAATGTATCCATGAACGTTGCATAATTTGCACATAAAAGCCATACAATACAATTTTGTCCAAATGTAATATTTCCTCATAAGGGGAAAATCTAAGATTTTTATCACCTCTATGCACTACTCTCACTATAGTAACTTTAATTACTATAATCCTTTGGGAATCATAACCACATGTAATGAATTTTAATGATTAGGCCTACCTTTCTTGATGATATATAGAAGGTGATATTTTAGTATCTTTTAAATGAGTTTATATTGTGTAATGATATGATCACTGTACAACATACATACAGAAGAAACTGAAATTTCTGTACACTCATTTTAAATCTTCTGTCTCACTCTGTGACTTTAGTAGAATCTTAAAAACATGTAAAATAATTTTTTTTAAGCTCGTTGTTCTGTGCATCATAATTCAATGTGCACAAAAATCCAACAGATTAATACTCCTGATGATGGGTGCTGTGACACCCAAAACATGTAGAGTAGTTTTGCAGTGAATAAATATCTGCATAGTGTTGCATCTGTTGGATTTTTATTCACATTGAATGTAAAATTATATTAATTCTGACTGTTATATATTCCAGTGGTTTCGCTGTGTTGGACTGAGTCCAATTATTTTGTGCATACATGATATGGTGTGACATCAGTGCCCAAAAAAATATGGACTTCAGACTTTTAATTATTCACTAATAATATAATGTAGCCCTACTGTAAGTTGATAATCAGGCGTGGGAAATCATGAAGTCCAGGCTGAAAGGTGCTATGCTTCTGGATGACCCTCTGCCCCTGTACCAGTGTAACATAATTTGAATTTTCACTCAGGGTATCACGCATCATATAGCCGAAGGTACAAGTCACATTCTGTAGTTTCACTGGAATACAAATTAATAAATTTGAGACCAAGGAAATTTTTATATTTAAAACCAAGTTACTGTAATATTTCAACTTTTTGAAGATGGCAGCTTCTTTTTATTCTGTTTGCAAACAAAGAATGCTGCTCTAGCCACCATCTATCCTAGTGTCCTATATTTGTATGTTGTGACCAATTATGTTTTTTTCTACTTGCCAGATATTACGACCCACATTTTGGACTCCTTGCTCTTCAGATATATTTATTTTATCAATGATCTGTAGAACTGCAAAATCATGATGATTTCTTTGAGAAAATCCTTATTTTTAGACATACGTCTGTTACTTATATTTTAAAATTGGTAATAACTGTATCCAGTACTTTTCATGCAAAAATAAAGTGGTAGTAAACTGGTGTGCTAGAGGGTAACTATTTTCTGTTTTCTCCCCAAATTGTAATAATAACATTCATGATACTAAACAGTGTATGTTAGTGTAATTTTTTAACCGTACAAACATGATTAATTTATTTAGCTTGTAAACTAGAACTGTCATGTCCAGTATTGTCAAAGGACAGCTCTTGTGGAAATGTGCGAACTTTTGAAATTTGAGACTTGTTGATATGAGGGACATGGAAGAAGCCATTAAATTTTAGACCAAGGAAACTGTGACCTTCTATCCACTCAACTATAGGACAAGAGGTGCAAATGGGCTGACTTAAACGTTGTGTATTATGCAATAATGGAGGATGAAATGAATCCTGGAGAAGAAGTAAGAAGGCAGTGAGTCTGATTCAAGCATTTGGGAAGAGCATGTGACATAAAGAGTGACTTAGTGAACTTAAATGTTATAGTATATGATGAAAACTTACTAGTCATCAGTTTAAACATAAATGAACTATTAGAATTACACAATATGGCTACTTGTCCATGGATTCGACAAATTACGTCAATCTCAATTGCAAAATTAGAAAAAGAACTTGCGAACCTAAAGTGTAAATTTAATTATAAAGATAATTCAATACTAAAATAAAAGCCACATAAGAGGCTTTTCAAGTGAGCTCAAACAAAATCTAGATAAAACATATGAAACAGTGGGTTTTGTGAAACCTAGTGCAAATGTTGTCAGTGTTAGTGGATAAAGCCAAAGAAAAAGTGAATAAACTAACAATGGAGAATACAGTTGTTTTTGGGGGGATGAGTAAATGATGTTTCCAAAAACAATTCAACAAAGGGACTCACCTAAACAGTGAATTTTGTGAGAAGGAACCAGCAGACTAATATTATTTTAATCACCATCCCACACAAATATGATCTAAATAACCTTTCAGGTGTAAGTAAGGAGGTAAAAGCATAAAACAGAAATTTAAATAAGATAGTAAATCACTTTGACGGGATAACACTAGTAAGTGCTGTACCTGAAAAAAAAAAAAAAAACTATTTACTAGGCGTGGATTATACATGAATGTAAGAGGAAGAGAAACCAAGACTAGGATATTAGCTGTTGTAAAAAATGAAATAGTACATAAACATAAAATATGTAATCCTATACCCATGACATGGAGAGATGACTTGATTAGAGGCAAGAAACTGATGCATTAAAGGCAACAAAGATGTAGATCGAGTCAGTCACAAAGGAAATCTTAGGGATATGATAAAAGTACATGTCCAAGGAGAAAAGAATGAAACTAGCAGTAAACAAAGAGGCACAAAAAATGTCCAATAACAAGGAGTGATGAAATTTTATGGAACTAATGACAAATGATGAGGAAAAGAAGAATAACCTGATTATATATCATCAGAATATGAGGAGTCTACACAATAATAAAGAGGAATTAAGTACTATGTTTTTAGAAAAACACTCAGTGAACACCACATGTAAGAGAATGAAATAAATAATTTTCAATGCCTATATGCAATAAGCAGTAAATTTTTTTGGAAGAAATATTTGAACGAGGGAGTTTGCATTTTAGTAAGAACAGATGTAACATATCAAATAACAGATTTAAAAAATACTGTAAAGACAAAATACTTGAAATATGTACAGTAAAATTAAATTCAAATTCAACCATTTTAATTATTTGTTGTACCTTCTGGTACAGTACATCAATTTCTAGACCTTCTGGATGATGCTTTAAAGTGCTTACATCACTCTTCAGTTGAGTTTATACTCTATGGAGACATAAATGTAACTTATCCAACAGAACACAACAATAAAATCAAACTTGACAAGGTAAGGAACGCATACAATTTAGAACAAGTAGTAGACTTCCCTACAAGAATATTTACAGATAAGGTAACACAGCTTGATAGTATATACATGACCATACAGTGGCCATGTTCTTTTTTTGTGACATGGCTTGTTTCACATTCAATAACCGTTTTTTGGGGCTACATGATGGATGGACGAAATGTATGTTTGTGTGTGTGTGTGTGTGTGTATGTAATTTGAATCTTTTCACACAAACTACTGACATGAAAAACAATTGACACCAATAAGCATCAGTCTCAGCAACAGCAAAATAGGCAATAATTCCGAAAGAAGAACCTGCTGTATGTTATCTAAGAATGTGTGATCGATTTCTTTGTAACAAATATAAGAATGTAAACATAGTGACCTGGTGTTGGAAACTAGGTCTGCCAACATCAGAATTGCTACATTAACTCTTCCTCTTTTTAGCTGACCATCTTTCGACTCGTATGTCATTTTCCACCAACACTTTGGCATCTGGTTCCCAGTAACTTCAAGACACATCATTCCAGAAAGAACAGTACCCTTGAATACCTACGAATTTTGCATACCATCGGTTTTACTCTTCTATTTTCATTACTTTTTCTATCTACTAAACTTCGTCTAGAGGCTGCTTTCAAACATAACATATTTTCCACCCCAGTTCTTCCTAAGTGTCCTATATTTACAACCATAAAGTAGCAATGACATGTTCATAGCCGCATAGGATTTTTCACCCTCTTCATTTAACTGTGTATTTATAGCCCATGTAAAAATGAAAATGTACATATTTTAAATTTAACAGTAATGTAATTTTTATAAGAGATATTTTAGCATAGAAAAATACATAGTAAAATTACTAAACTGGTTTGCTGTGTCTGTGGACGTCTTCACATTGACAAAACAATGTGCAATTAATACAAATACATGATATATACATGTTTTCTTCACACAGACTAACACAACACTACTTTTGTTGGAATGTTACAGTGTAACCAATTTTTTATGACTTAAAATATAAACCACTCTTCTTGTACCTCTTTTGCACATTCCTTCTGAACAAAACTTTCAAAGTGAAGACAAGTGTCTAAGAAAATGGATTCTTATAAGCATTTGTATTATTTAATGTATGGTTAATCTCATGATTTGTCATTCATTTCTAACCACTCATACTGAAACATACCAAAAAATTGAGATTTTTTAATTATTCATTAATTCAATAGGCTTGATGAATATACAAATTCAGAGCAGACTGACTTCATCACATTATGTATAAAACAAAGACAGATGCATTCCACCTCTGCATACAAATAACAGTGAGGGTTTGCAGATACAAATATCACTGTTTTATTGTAGTACAAATGGACTAATATTCTAAATATTTATCCCTCTTAAAAAAGTTAGAGTCTTGGAGCATGACACTTTCATTTACTGAAAAAATGAAATCACACAGGTCTCATGCCTGAAAATCACTCCATTTGCTTTAATAAGCTGGAATAAAAAATGTGTATGTAATTCTTTATTAAGTTCAATGCTTTAACTTTCTTTGCATTTAGCAGTTTCACGCCAACACCATATCAGAAGCCAGCATAAACCGAAGTTAAGCTTTCAGTCTCTTCTGTGACCAGCATTAGAAATATCAGCAGCTGCAAATGAATCTGGCCATTGCTGTTATAATGTTAAGTAAGCAGTATTCCATATTACTCTTCCCAATGAATATTCCTGCAACACGTTTAGCGATTTCCTATCCTGGCTTGAGTGAAACATTGAAGATGATTCTTTTTTCACATGCATGCACACACGCAAAGTACAAATACACATTAAATTGACTGATCGTCATTGATGAAAATTCAGACAGACATTCTGTTTCTTCTTGTAATATTCCATAAGACTCAACAATCCAACTGCATCCTTTTCTTCACATACACTGTGATCTGGCTTATCATTTATTGTACAAATTTGTCCATCATGATTAGATGAGATGTGCCTCATACTTCAGAGCTAGACAGTCAGAACCTTGTGGTTGTCACACGGGGACCTTGAGATGTGGGAATTCGTCCTCCTGCTTCTGATAAGGGGTGCTGATAGCCCACCTGGTGGCATAAAATGCAATTAATGCATGTACACCATTTCAGTGTTTGTCACTACGCAGAAAACTGAAATCAATACAACTTTGAGTACCAATATGTTCATATTAATTAAAAGGCATTAAATTTGAACAGTACATATCACACACTTCAGAATATGATATTACAGTTTGCAACATATTGCATCAGCCATTTTTGTCAGAGATTTTATCCTTCACAGTTAAATAGGAAAGTTTTCCAATAAAAGCATTTCAATTGTCAAAGAGTTTCTGTGTTGTAGGAAGAGACTGCCATGATGAGACATATGTGTTCAAGATTATACCATGAAGCTGGAGGCTGTAGTTTTCTCTGAACCACTGGCACTCTTCTACAATATATGCATTGTTACATCCCAGAAAACAGTAGTATTACATGTAATTACTGAATTCAGTGTTCAGGTATTATTGTCCAGAGTCAGTATACCAGCCAGTACAACAGTTCCAACAATATGAAGTGTGGGTAATATGTAAAGAAACAACATGTCAAGTTCACCCTGTGAAACTGTGAAGAAAATGGAAGTAAAAACTGGAAGTAGACTGACAAGGTGTATAACAAACACTGAAATTTAGGAGTCTTAAACAACACTGTAACAGATCTGGTCATATACATGCAGCTTTATGTTTAAACACAACAATGTTACTGTCAGAAGTAGTTTCTGAGCAGTGTAAACTGATGCTACAATTTTATAGGCAAGTATGATGCTTAAGTCTAAAATATGTGAAACATATAAACATTGCATAGACTTGAAACGAAGCACATTTCAATTTAAGTTAATATACCATAATCTTAGATTGACTATGTATGTGAATCTGTAGACAGTGGTGATAAACAGAGATCCTTAATATGGAACTAACACTGGATGCTATTTTTTGGAATAAGCCCACAACAAAGTTTAATACCTGAATCAGGGTAAATATGTGTAATTTCACAGAAGTACACATTCAAAAACACAAATACCAACAGGATTGCATATCTAATTATACCACATATGGATACACATAGTCAATAATTCAATGCTATTATATCAGTTCAATGGTGAACCACAATATATTACACAACTAGAGCAGTCATCATTATATGAAACTTTTGTGTTCCTTACTGGTCAACTGTATGATTGGTATTAGACTGATACATTTATAGATGAAATACAGAATTTCTGTATATCCAGAATTCTGACATCGTGGTTGCCACCCCTAGAAATCAACAGAAAAGTACACTCTTGTACACACTGATCAGCATCAGAATTTCTAGCCCTGATTTCAATGACAGAAATGTGGTCTAATGCATTTCATATTAATTTAATGAGTTCCAAACATGTCTCAGTTACTGGAATGCTTCATATTAGATTACCATGCAAATACTCTTCAATTTTCTGGGGTACTGTTGCAGAAAAAGCCATGGCTAACATTCAAGATGTGCCAAACAAGTGCATAAGGGAAAGAAATACTCTTACTTCTTTTTTGTGACTTTGAATTTGTTTCTTTCTTTCAAAAATAGTATTTTATTAATCATCTACACATTTCCCACCAGGGGTGCACAAATCCTGGCCACCTGCTTGCCTGGGCATATATATTTTGTATGGCAGCACCTAACACTTTCAGCATAATCTTTGCCATTTTTTCTTACATACAGAAGTATTATCAGTTCAAATGCACTAAGCACACAGGTCACCCTAGAATTACCAGTCCTCAGCATGGAACTTGCTGTGTGTCACCTTATGGTGCTCAGAATTTCATGGAGGCTCCTAGATTTTTTTGAAAACTGATATTTTAGTACAGTAGAACCTTGATCTATCGTTCCCGTATTGATCGTTTTCCCGCATCTACCATTCGCCATTTTTGGTCCCGAATAAAGTTCCATATAAATAACGTTATTTATTCCCGCATCCATCGTTCCCCGAACTATCGTTTTCCCGCATTCATCGT
>Ga0123357_10003596_pt1 | contig 17859 bp, 7 predicted proteins | sample TergutEmb28metaG_FD_89873 | JGI IMG/M metagenome (GOLD analysis project Ga0123357, IMG submission 89873) | Embiratermes neotenicus P4 segment gut microbial communities from Petit-Saut dam, French Guiana - Emb289 P4 | ecosystem: Host-associated > Arthropoda: Insects > Digestive system > Gut ... | reverse complement strand
TACACAAAATGCATGTCACAATATTCCACGTGGGAAAACACAAAAGGCATTTTAGCAACACCGTACAACTAACCTGCCAACCATTCACAAAGCAGCCGTAACCTGCACTACATGTGCAGTGCATTTCAGTGGCTAGCGTGAGCTGAATTCCCGTCATATGACAACACACTCAAGGACGGAAATGGATAAGATTGTCAGCTGACAGGTACAGTGCGTGGACCCGCAAGAAGACCACACTTTTCTGTGGCCATTATCTCCGTACTCGTTCAACTTTGGACATAGGTGTTTTGGGCTATATCGGTATACTTTAACACAAGGAACACCCTCCCGAAGTCTGGCACATTCCTCCTGGGACACCCTGTATACACTGTGCGTGCATAAAGTAGAAATACTAGATGTTAAACCTGATGGTGGAGCCAGGGCAAAGTCGAAAGTGTAGTGAATAGGCCATGGACTGTACTGCCCGAAGTTAGATTGTGGCAGGGGTAAGAGATTGTTCTCTTCTCCAAATGTCCACACCGGTTCTGGGGTCCAACCAGCCTCCTATTAAATGGGCTCGGAGGGCTCTTTGCCCGGGTGTAAAGCGTCCGGGGAGTAAAGCTGACCACTCACCTCCATCTAATGCCAAAGTTAAGAATGAGTGGAGCTATAACGCTATTCCTCCTACATGCCTCCATGTCGTGACCACGGACTTTCTACATTTTACCTAAGCCTGGTGATGCATAGAGTAACCACTGGCTTTAAACGATTAATGAGGAATTAATATTGTCCATTCTTCCTTGTACTTCTTTTCCCTGACAGTCGAATACGATACAACTTTTTACGAAGATGTGTATTAAAATTTGCAGTGCCAACTTATTTTGAGACCGAATTTTTCTGGGTTGACGCCATTTAGTTTAGTAGTTACAACATTTCTGAAAAATTTGCTGCCTTCATCTTCTGAAGTAAGGCCATAGCACTTAAACTCAGCTGAAATCTTCCACTGTCCGTTACAGTATCATGCCTAACGTGTGTTCAGTTTTCATATAAGAGGGTTAAATAAAAAGGAATGCCTCCACCTTCACAACCCGTCGCAGCACAAACGCGCTAAACTTCTAGTACCTTCTGTAGCCTCTCCCGCTAGCACATCACTTGGAAGCCAGTCGTTGTGTTCAACATACTGTTTTTTTTTCTTGCCGTTTTGCATGAAATGGAACCGTGGGCTGAACATCCCTCGGTGCGATTTAAGTAACGTTCCGTAATTGTGTTTTTGACCTCAGAAGGTGTTTTCCAATCGAAATTCACCTAAGCATGCAACTGGTTTACGGTGATGACTGCGCTGACGCGCGCCCTGTGCGTTGTCGTTGGGCCAACATATGTAAAAATGACAAGTCGTGTAATCTCATCTGTGTGACAAAATTTGGGCAACCTGTGACAGCAAACTCTAAGAGATTCACAGGAAACGGGTTCATGAATTGATTAAAGAAAATCGGCGGACCGCTCAGACAGAAATTGCTGTCAAAAGTGTCTTATCACAAGAACGTGTGTCACATTATTTATATTCGTGGATATCGGAAGATTTATGCACGATGGGTTGTCGCTTGCTCATGGTGGATTCGCTGAGTTCTGAATTCAAGTAATCTAAACCAACACATCGTCCGTCAAGTAATGTGTTACGAACAACACACAACACTTGTCCGAAACTCCGGTTTCGACTCAAGTATGACACGAGTGACGGCTTAACTACCGCATAGTACGTAAGTGTATTTCGACAGATTGGTAATTGATCACCCTCGTGCAATAAACTGTCCTTACCGCATAGTAAGTAAAAGGCGAGTGTTACGCCCTTGTGCTTCATTGTGCACAAAAGTCGACATGTCGTGCTGCACGAAGCTCCCATAGCTGTTCGCTGCTCATCAAATATTAACTCTTCATTCATTACAGGTCAATATGTGAACACGAAATCCCTCCTAGTTTTCTGTTGTCTTTTGTAAGAAATCGACTCACGATATGACGATTCTCCATCCAGCGCCACACCAAATGTTCAACAGATTAATCCCATATGTACCAACTGCTCCAAAATAAACAAGCTCCACGTTTCTCCCCGACTTCACGTTACGTTTCTTGTGACCGTCAGAATGAATAACGATGACTTCCCCAACGGCGCTAAGCTACGGTACTGCTAAGGCACTAAAACTGCTACAAGCAGCGGCTGCAACGTCGGACCCATCAGGCCAAGGTATTTAAGAATACTGCAGCGAAATGCTGCCGTTATCGTATACACGCGAAAGACAACGTCCACACTGTCGTCATATTGTTATTTTAGGTTCTGGAAAAAGATAAAATATGCATGGTTCGAAGATCTATTCCCCAGCAATCACACATCATTTCAGGACAGCAAATTTAGTAGCGTTAGTATTATTGCTACCTCACACAACCGCACGTCGGGTATCGTTTTTATTACGGAGTGCAGGATATTAAGAAGTATGACTTCAGTGTCCAATTTTGTGGCATAAAATTCATACCAAGCTTCGTGACAAATGGGCAACTTGATAAGGAAAGAAAGCTAGAAAACCAAGGCGTCCTCTTCTGAATGAATATTTTGGTCACGTAATAACCAATGAAACACAAATTATACAACAACTACCCCGACAGCTTCATTTCCGCGTCACAGCAAACTCATTACCAAACGAAAACCAGATGTACTTATCACAAATTACAAACTGACGCTGCAGCTGGTTGGTCTGAACATCAGTTATCGCAGTGGACGCATGTAAACTGAAGTGTTCAGCTGTGACTGTGTCAGACATCGTAGTAGTCACTGCGTGTAGTGGTTCCACGGTTCGCATTAGCGGAACGGAACATTTAACGGAATGGTATTTGTAAAGGTGATACAGTATTTTTTGTGACGTACGGACTGATTTTTACATTAACATTTCGATTAATTTGAAACTTCAAAGGGTACAGCATAACAAATTAATCTACGTCTTTGACTAAAATGTTATATGAAGAAGAAAGAATAAAAACAAAGTAAAGACACGCTTCCTCCCTTAATTATTGTCTCGCTCCCCCACTCACCATCCAACTTCTGCCCATCTTTTTGTTTTTACGGATAAACTTATCTGTCTTAGGAAATCAAGGTTTCCAATGTCAAACTTAACTTTTATTGCAAAAGAAACAACTCGATACTCTGGACAACCTACTGTGCATGGTAATTCATTTCACCAAACCCCACATCGAACAATAAAATTACGCAATTAAGTATTTCGTCGGCGAAAAAATCATCCCTAAAAGCCTATAAGCACAATGGATAACCAGAATCATGAAGTTCCAAATTCAAATGGCTCAAATATAACCGGGAAGCAGTCCGCTTGAGTAACGTCACAAAAATGTCTTTAAATGAAACACCATCAACGGTAAAGTTCGTAACATAAGAGAAGATGGAAAAGGAAAAGGGGGAAGAAGAATACAGAAGGGGGGGATAAGAAAGAGATGGCGACGAATAAAATAAAATCAGGTTAAGACAGAAGAAGTGATGTAGAGATGAAGATCACGAAGAATTTAGCATCGTTCCAAGTGTACATTTACACGAGATGCACGTTTGTAAAGTAGAAATAACAAGATTTTGTTAAATTACCGCCTCCCCCACGCCGATACATGCAATCAACAATTTATTATTATTGTTGTTATTTTTGTTGTTATTGTTGTGGTGGTGGTAATTTGTCTCCTTCAAGATGGTTCGATGACAAACCGAAATAAATTCGAGAATTACAACCAGTTTTGATACATGAAACAGGCGTACTTTGATAGTCTACTTATAGTGCTTATGACCGTGTCCACAAGAGCCCGCTTTTAGAACCTACGTACCTTGAACAGTCCAATACAGTTCATACCCTCACATCTTGTTGCTCTAAAATCCAATTTAATACGATCCTCCTACTTACATCCAGATTTTTTATATGGGCTCCTCTTTCTGGCTTTCCAGCAAAATTATCTGTCCGTCTCTCAAATCCCCGGGCACTAAATTCTTCATCTCCACCATTTAATCGCGTTGTCCTGTTATTGCGTCTAGTATCTTCGACGGAGATCTTCGCTCTTCTGGGATGTTACGCATCGTAGATTGGTAGCTATTTACCGACGTTTCGGGACAACATACCTGTCCAATCTTCAAGGACTGCTTAACCCCTGAATATGGGATCGATAGGTTGTCCCGAAACATGAGATCATCCGTCTTTTGGACTGTTTCACAGCGTGTATACGCTGTGTAACAGTCCAAAAGACGGATGATCTCATTTACAATGCGGCGGAAACCTGAAATCACGCATCTTAGACGGAATTTCGTTCAAAATCCTCGTTTTAGTTTCTTCCCTGAAGACCAGGTTTCACATCGTAAAGCCTTGCTAAGGAAATCAATACCCACTACACAGCAATCCTTTTATCCTCAGACTAAAATGTCTATTGAAGTAACTGTCGTCGGGGTAAACGAAACCCTCCACTCCGATTCTTGGCTACACCTGGGATACACTATGAACTGCACCGTGTGTCGTTGTTAAGACAAACGGTTTGATTTTGTGGCGAAACGCAGATTCATAGAGCTAAATGCCACTGAGGTAGAGAAATGGTTCCCTTGTGAGCCGACATATAAAAAGGCACAGGCGGAGACCGGGGAAAGGTCAATACATACATATATAGAGTGCCAGTGTTTCATGACAAGCTACAGAGCTTACGTGAAGTAAGTGCAAAGGTAATGCTCCCCCTGCCACGTCATGAAGGTGTACAGGGAGAAAAGATGTACAGCATCGCTCAGTCTTAAAATTGACACTTCACGCCACACCCGACTTGCCGCCGGGAAAGAACTCACTGAATAGGAGACTTGGTGGGCCCCAGAACCGGTCTGTATGGTTTGGAGAAGAGAATTCCCCCCCCCCCCTACTGGGATTCGAATAATACTATAATAATATGCAAGGACCATCTTAGTTTCTGTTGTCGATCCACAAGAAACAACCAACCTAACAAACAAACAATTTCGATTAACCTCTGTGTCACTGGCATACAATAAATGTTAGCGAACTATGTTAATGTTTCTTAAGTCTTCTTCATTTGATGACCACTTCAGTTAACGGCCTAAATAAAATTTTACGCATATCGGTATCTATTGAGAACTTCGACAGTTCTTTAAAGAACTTGATACAAGGCAGTTATTGTATAATATGAGTATTGCCATGCTAAGTACATAGGAATTTGGAAGCAGCAATAGTGAAGTCTCTACGACCTCTGCTGGGCATTACAAAAGTTGAAGGTCAGATATGGGAGAGAAACAAACATTTCAAATACCATCGCTGTAATTGTAAATACGGGAAGGATAGACAACACAAACAGAAAGACAAAATACACAATCAAAAACAGGAAAATAACCAGAAAGATCTTGTAGACAAAAGGAGAAACTGCGTTTTCCAGATGAGGAAAAGACTAGCGACGCAAATTATGATACTATTTTTTAATTAAACCTGATATATGAAATTTTTATTATACGGCTATTAAAGAGTACAATTTTAAATTACCTTAAGCATGCTAAAGTCCACGTTACTTAAAAACATACACATTTGGGGCGCGCTTCTTAACAGAATTTGAGAGTACTGTCATTGTAAGACGAATGAATACACCACTAAAGCATTCACAATTTTACGTCAGCAAACTGAGGTGCACCCGCGATTTCTTGCGCGACAATGATGCAGTCATTTTCTTACTAAACTGTCCACCGTTATCGTGAAGAATTTATAAAGAATAATCGTACATTTATTTCAATACAGAAAACCGAATGGAATTTTTTAAACATCCATTCCAAAATCGTATTAGAAACATTACACATTAGTTTCAATAACGGGTTTAGACTATTCATAGTCCATTACAATCTAATATGACCGCAGAACTGTACTGCAGATGATAAGCGCTTCAAGTCACGTGTCCTGCTCATTGTGGTCAATCGAAGTATTGACGTTAGATTCCAATCCGTCAATCGGTTTCGTTTTGTGTGGTATAGATGTAACACAATCAGTCTGTTCTAATGGTTCTAAACTTTGTCACTCATTTTGTGCAACAAAACTTGTGACGCAAGAAACATATTCAAAATAAAATTTATTTATGTAAAATAGCAATGATAGGTCTTCATATCTGCAGTGGTCCCTGTCTCAGGGAATATTCGGGAGCAAACCCGAGATAGACGGATGAAACCTTCTAGTTGATGGTACTCTACAACAGTTTCGTAGTCTCACTTGATTTGAGCCTCAAACGTCTTTACTTTCAGATTCTTGACTGCAAATGGCAGTTGCTGGGATGACCACTGCTATATTGCTGCGTTGTAGGTGCTTGTAACGACGCTATTTCATGATAATTTTTCAACATGTGTGCACCCATAGTAAATTACACTTGTTATTTATATTCAGTTATGGCTGTCACGAAAAAGCAGTTCACACGCCCAAGAAACTCAAAGGAAAAAAAAAATTGCAGTCTGAGAATCTCTCTCGACTACCTTCATCCGTATGGTGAAAAAAATTCGAGCACAAACTCATCACAGTGTAAGTCCTTGTGGGGGGAAAAAAAGAGGCAATGTTATACAACACATGTCTTGAGACACATATAAGCGTCAAGCTGGGTATCACGTGGGTAGGCAGTGTTAATTGTAACGATGATAAAGCGCGTGACTTGAGTGTGAGGTCACGTCTTGTCGTAGCTTTACACTGTACAAACAAATAATGCAGTTCTTCTCCAGCACAGAATAAAGAGAATGGCAACGCAAATCCACCAACACACATACACAAAAGGGTTTAAAAATAATGAAACAGACACCCTGATGCCAAGGACTTTATTCTGACTTCGCCATATACAAGGCACACGGATAGCAGATGCTACAAATAAGACCTTTACGTAGGCAGCACTGACGTATAAGCGTCTGTCCCACCGCAACATCAAGGATTATCTGGCGTACAATACATAGTTGTCACTTGTCTATAGCCAGCGGTGATTTCTTCCTTCACGTCGGCGTCTGATGCAAATCACGTCCCAGGCGGGTGTTTCTTAAAGTACCCGAAGAGCTGGAAATCACTGCATAAAGGCCCTGTGACTGGTTACGGTGCTATGGCTGGAAGATTATGGACCACGCCGCCTACAGCCCCGATCTCGCGACCAGTACTTTCCATTACTTTGGACTCCTTAAAACGGAAATGCTGGCAAGCGATTTGCAACAGACACTGAAGTGAAGCAAGTTGTCATCTCCTGGCTACAGACACTTGACACAGACCTCTGATATGTCGGGAAACAAGCTTTGGTGTACGAAGTAACCAATGCTCCAATGTTAACGATGACTATTTGGAGGTCTGAGCGTGTACCATGTATACATCAAAGTTTCCGGCATCAAAATGGCTGTTACCTTATTGTTTGAAAGACCTTGCGTTAAAAATTCAATGGACCATGTTTCTTTGTCACAAATTTATCTTCAGATAAGTATAGTGCAATGAGAAATAAGGATAAATAAAAGTATGTTAGCAGATATATCGGATAACCTGTACATTTTGCAAACCCAGAGCCGTAGGAATTGACTTACCTAAGGCCTTCGTGTCAGGAAATTAAAAATATCTGTCGGATGCAAGGAAAGTTCAAACGCATTAACACAGAGGCGTTAAAACAGGTCCGAAGTCATAAATTCGACTCGAGTAGGAACAAAACTATGCGATTACAAGCAGAGTCAGAGAAACGTCCTCCATCTCACTATTCATCTACTCGTACGCTGCAACATTCGGAATTCAAACCATCCCGACCACAACGCCCAAAGTTTCAGTCATGACTATCTAAACTCGTGTGTGGGGACGTATTCAATTGAAACGTGGAGCTGCAACTTATCTGTGTAACCAACCAACTTTCCAACTTACTCCTGTGAATCCGACAGTTACTTATAAAGTCGAACAGATATACCCAAATTTTATTGGACCCGAAAGTTCATTACCGATTTCGAAAGAGTTCGCCACAGGACTCTACACTAACCTAGTCGATTCCATTCCACACCTATGCTTTCTATTTCTTTGAGACTCGCTTTAATATTACTTTCCACTCCTAGACCTAACCAAAGTTCTTTTAGCATTTCCCATAACTCTTCTAACTCGGAGACAGCACCCGCGGTATATCGCACAAGTCCTGCCCCTCACCGGCTACACAGCTAACACATGTGGAATAAGGTAACAGTGCGGTTACGCGCCGGCTACAAAGCTCCGGTCACGCGCCGGCCACAACAGTATAACACGTGGGATATCGTACAAGGTTGCACATTCGTCGCTTACAAGAATTAAGACCTTCCCTATGACCCAAGAAAAGTATCGGCCTGTGCCCGACCCGTGGCAAGGAAAAATTAATCGGAAGTCTCATGTAATCGGAAAAATCTGTCAACCTGTTCGGGTCCAGTTTCTACATCAGCCCGCGAAACGATTAGTACGTGTAACTTAGAGGGAGTAAGGCAAAGCCTTCCCGTAAAAAGTCATGAAGGCTCAAGAGGGAAGTGGAATGTTGGGTTTCTATCCTTACAGTGACATGTGGCACAACTAGGATGGCAGGGTTGTCAGTTCTACGCTCCGGTCGCACTTTACCCCCAAGGAAATTATGATGTATGTCTTCAATACGGTGTTAACTGAGTGATGTGCAACAGCCAAAGGCATACATAATGCGTCCCAGTTGAGTATAAACAGTACAAACAAGTGTATCACGTGTGACAGTGAAACATCAAAACAAAATCTTAATGTTGGTGTACCCGAAATCGTAACCTCTTTCCCTTTTAATACGCCTATCCGTAAAGATGTAACCGAAAGCAAATAACCATCTGATCAAATTTAATTCTTTCATCACAGCAATCAGAGTAAACCTTGACCTCATTCTTCACACATTACTTTCAGCGATGATAGTCAATATCCAGAAGGACGACCAGCAACATCAGTTTAATGTACGCACAACACGAAGTTAAATCTGACGCGTCTGTGTAATTCAATGAGAAAACTGATTAGCATGGTTTAGACTGGGAAAATGAATTCGGAGGTAAAATGAGAGGTACAGAGAAAGGAAGATGCTCCCTACGTAACGAAGAAAAGAATGTAGTAGATACATTACTAGACGATAATGTGACAAAGAGGTGGAGAAAAAGGTTTTGATATTATATGGTTACACATAAATGAAGAAATAGCATACTAAAATAATTATCTGTATCAAGATCACAGTATTAAAAAGTTAAAGTAATTTTTAATATCAGAAGAATGAAAGTGGGAACGGTGCACGGTCTAGAGGACAGACGAGCAACTGTAAAGTGTAAATATAAATCACATGTATACATACATACACACATACATACATACGTTACATACATACATCCATACACTAATATGAGGATAACACCTGATAAAATAGTAATGTGCATAAATTTTAATCATTCGTATTAAAAGTAATGGATGTTTACTGGCAAAATCCCGGTGTTTACATCCAAAAACCTACACGAAACTCAGGTAATAAAGTTGATCTGATTTGAAAGCTATCTGACGTAAGATGCGAAGAAGTTAGGTACGTGTTTAACATTCGCCGTGTTCGGTTCGCTGGCGAGGACTGATCCACCTTGCCGTCGGTTTTCAGGCGCGCATCAAAGAATGTTACGTTACACCGCTACAAGTTTGGACGTGTTTCTGTGTTGGCTGCGATCCACGCGTTCAGCTGTCGCATGAATCCACACCAGGGGGGTTTAAATGCCGTCCTATAACAGGGACGCACGGACTCTAAAGGTTATATTTCGAAAAGATGTATCTTCGACTGAAAATATGCGTTAATCGAAAGCGCAATATAATTCAGAAATAGCTGTTATTTGACTGTTGAAATTTTCCAGATTGCTATAAGTGAACACATGGCTGTAAAAGGAGACCCTGTTGCAGAAATAAGTACACATTAGATCGTTCTCTGCCTGTGCATCTCCCACCAAAGAAGATGATGAAAGAAAGGGCAGAGTGCGAAATGCTGGAGATGATGTTACCGGCCAATCAGGTTCAAGTCCAGAAACGGGCTGGCGATTCAGGTTCAAACCCTGAACAAACTTGGTTAAGATAAATTCCTTTGGCTGTAAATAATATAACTAGGGAAAACAGCAGGAGTGTGTGAGTGCAGTTAAGGCATTCAAAAGCTTCAGCCTGGGTAATACATCTATCAGGAGTCAAGCTGGTAGGAGTTTTGCAGCTCGGCGTTTCTGAGTGTGAGCCTAAACTTTGACACTTCTGAGGAAGTAATTCATTCGGTAGGAATGCCAGTGGGCAACACACCTAAATGTTCGTCTAAGGTAAGTTTGGGGTCTACCGACTTGAATTAATTCAACCAATGAGGTTTGGCTTTCCAAAAAGTTAAATTCGGCCTATGGGGTTTCTCTAAATTTCAATTTCGGCCAGTAGGATTTCAGTATATAGCAGGGTACTTGGTTTGGACGACGTAGAAGATGCAAGCGAGGAGACACCCCGTTTTGGTAGTTGGAGTAGTGCGTACATAAATAGGGTGCTCCGTCAGTTTGGGACTGTTTTAATATAAATTTTCGATTAAAAGGCGACACGTAACTGTGTGTGCAAGGGCCGTGGACACACCCGCTAATGTGTTATAATCTGATAGTTTCTGTAATCTAAGAGTGAACTTCTAGAAATAAAATAAAGAAAACCCCCAAGAACTAAGCACTGTGTACGTGTGTCCGGAATAGTCGATCGCGGGCCTTGCAGGGACCTCGCTGGTAAATTAGACTGAGATAAGACCTTCAGGTTCACTTAGCGACAGAAAGGAAGCTGTACATCCTACAACCCAGAGTGAAGAGGACGGTAACAAAGACATTCACTATACTGACATCGTCAGCAGCGGCAACCGCCTCCGCAGACGGCGACGAATGCCGAAATTTTGGCACTTTCATTGCAGACAATTTGCGAAATTATTTGTCGCGCACCAGGAATAAAGTGAAGCACAAAATAAGCCACATCATATTCGCCGCCGACCAGGGGCTTTTTGATGGTTCATATTCTGTCTCAACTTTGTCACCAGCATTCCAGGTTTCCTCTCCCCACTACTCCTCCCTCTGCTGCTGGTTCAGAAGATGTAATTCTGAGTTATCCATTGTGCCTTTAAATTGTGTAAACTAAAGTTCAGTTATTAAAAGTACTTTGTTAGTTATATTTTTTGATTCAGTGTTCCAACCCATCGACTTTATGCGCAAAAAAAGTTTGCTCCACAGAATACATAATTTTTGACCTGTATGTTTTCCAGCAGTGCCTCAACAATAGCTTGACACACTTCGGGTACAATCTGACTGTTTGTTTAGAAATTTGGAAAAGATATTGCAGACGGGTGTACGAGACACCTGTGGCCAAAAATCGCAATGTTACTGCCAATGTCTCTTGAACTGGAACAGTTGCTCGAAATCTGGTATCCCTTTTCACGATTTCTGGACCGACTAAATTAATCAGTAATTCCAAATCTACTGGTGCCAACCGAGTAAATGTTTTGTACCGTCCACTAAATTCCTGATATTTCATACCTGCTAACAAACTGGTACCACTGTACACAGACCTCTTTCTGTACAACTCCGTTTGCCATCAGCGTCTTTCTCGAAGATTTCTTCTTCTGGACAACACGTGATGTACAAATATGAAGGCCGCCCTAGCTACCTGTAAAGACGACATCTTCCCTCCAGGAGCAGCGAACACTGGTGGATCACAGCGCGCAGTCCGTTCGCCAGAATGCGCGCCGTCTTGTCCGAACCTAAACCCCGGGATGAGCGGAACCCCATGCGATTATGTGACGCTGTTACGATGCGGCAGAATGCTCAAGTCTGAACGCGCCCTAACAGAATTTACTGCAGTGGATTAGTGCGCATATGGCAATACAACAAATCGGCTATAACCTTAATCTTGCCCGGTTTCTAACAAACCTCCCTTGCAAAATATTGGACTTTTCCTGTTACACCTTCACCATGAGAGGGAATTTGGCTAGACATTAAGTTAGTCTCTGTCATGTGTGTTTTCTTCCCTCCTTACGACAGGGGCTTTGGCTGGACATCAGGCTAGTCTCTCCTGGTTACATGCTCCTCTACCGTATGGCTGTAGCGCCTCTATCGGACAAATACCTTAACAGGTGTGGTAGGGTTATAACAGGAAAGATCCAAAATATTTAGACACGGTGCTCCAAATGATATTTATATACTTACTTTCCTGAAAGGACGAGCGATAGGCTGTCCACTTTAGTGGCCTTTTCCTGAGCGTAGACCTCCTGGTACTTCAGTTGCCTGATCATCTTCATGCAGTTGAGAACTTTCTTAAACTGATGACGTGTCACTTTCAGGGGCTGAAACAGCGCCAGGTACACCTGCAACAGCAGATATTCCCAAACCTGCAAGAAAAGACTATAAAATTCACACATTTTGAATTATGCTGAAATATGAGACAGTAAAACCGAAATAGGTACAATTTTTATAAGACTTTCATTTGCGATACAACTTGTTACGATTTAACAGCCATGCTCAGGGTCCTGGTAGTATTATATGAAGATTTGAAGACCGTCACATACCAAAACCAAGTAAAAGATAAAATATAAATATGATTATAGACACCAAAACTGACAAACATTAATCTTGCGAGTGTTAATCAGTTCATATATATATACATATATACATATATATATATGTTTGCCCCGCCCCTGTGGCGCTGCGGCCCAACGCGGGCCATGGTCTCCTCATTCTTGAGGTTTCTTGGTCACACAAAACGACTCATCACAATCGGTAGGACTCCTCTGAACGAGTGCTCAGCTCGTCGCAGAGACCTCTACCTGACAACACACAACACTCACAACAGACAAACATCCATGCCCCCGGTGGTATTCCAACCCACGATCTCAGCAGGCGAGCGGCCGCAGACCTACGCCGGCAATCAGTTCAGATAACTGACTGAAATATTTACGGATCGCGTCACCAACAGCCTATGTATATGTATGAATATCATCCACTGATGGGTGTAGTAAAGTAGATCCAAACGCCTTAAAATATGTGACAAGACGGGCTGTGCAGTGGTGAAGTGGAAAATTTCCTTCCACCCATCAGTCTCCAGCCTGTACATGGTGATTGGTGATGATAAGGGTGCAGCGGCACGTCCCAATTTTCGTGGCACAGAACCGTCTACGTGAGGTACTTGTATAATGCTCTGCCAAGCCTAAGCATGTCGCATCGTAAATAAACATCTTACGAAAAGTGTGAGCTTAATGGTTTTACTGTCTCATTACACTGGCAGACGGTAGCAATGTGTTCATAAAACTGTACTGGAATAATATGAGAAGGGACTTTACCTAGAAAACAATAAAAATGCGGGCCTGAATAGCGTGGTCGGTATAACGACTCGCTATGGGCTTGACGATTCAGGGTTCGTACTCCGATGGGGCCAAGGTTTTCCGCCCCGTCCGGACCACTCAGCCTCCTACAAGGTAAATTTCGACCTATAACACGCCACGAAGGCCCGAGGAAGAGACGACGGTATAGCTCTACTGATTCTTTAACCTCGGCCGTAGATAGGAGTGGGTGGTTAACGCCACTCTACCCCGGGAAAGAGATCTGGTACACATTGTACAGGAGGTTTGGTGTGCCTTGAGGCCGGTATGGACGGGTAGGGAAAATCTAGTCCACAATGGAATTCGAACCCCCGACGGTGCAGCCCGTAGCGAGTCGCTATACCGACCACGCACATACATAACGGGTACTAGGTCTTTCTCGGGGAAAAACAGGCGGGGTCGTGGTGTTGACCACGCACACCAACTAGCGCCGAGGTTAAAGAGTACAGATATACCTCTACTCCCTCTCTGTACATACATGGCATACTATAGGGTAAACTTTACCTTTTTATAACACCCAAACGAATCGGCCGTCCTCAAGAACAGTAGCACAAAACTTCCCAGATGTAACGAAAATCATAAGAATATATGAACCTAAGAAAGAAAGTTATGATACGACGAAGAAAACAGCATATTCGTATTAACAATTTGCATTCATTATTTAACACTACTGCAGTAATATATTTAACATTAAGAGACGGAGGGACATGTCAAACGAAAGACAAATGGAATCTATACTGAATTTAAACGGAAACCTCAAGAGAAGGGACTTGAGAGAACTAGATGTAAATCACGGATGCCATTAAGATGGATTTTTAGAGAATTTTGGGTATGGTGGTGTGAATCGGACTAAACTGGCTCATCACAGAGCCCAACAGCGGATTTCTGCTAACAATAACACAATAATTAACCTTCAGTTTCACCGAAACGAGAAATTCGGATCCCGAGCGACTCTGCACCACTTAAGTTGTTATAATTTGTTTCAGCTGTCTTTATCAAACAGTATCACGTATCCGAACGGCTCAGCAAGTGCAATCCAGACGAAACTTCTAACTACATCACATATCGGAATGCAGCTGCAATCCAAAACAAAACCTCTATCTAATAATATCACGTACCCGAACGGCTCTGCAGATGCAATCCAAACGAAATTGTATCTATGTTCCTTATCAGAACGGCTAAGCAGATGCAATCCAGACGAAACCTCTAACTACAAAATATATCCGAATGGCTCCGCAGATGCAATCCAAAAGAAATCTTGATATATTTATATTACGTACCCGAACGGCTCTGCAGTTTCAATCCAGAAGAAACCTCTAACTACATCATACATCGAAATGGTTCTGCAGCTGCAATCCAAACGAAACTTTATCACATATTCGAACGACTCTGCAGATTCAATTCAGACAAAACCTGTAACTACGTCACAAACCGGAATGTCTCTGCAGATGCAATTCAAACGAATCGCGTGTTGGAACCGCCCATTCACGAGATGTTGGTCCATTATTACACTTGGAATACTGCATATCAGGGATGATCGCACGCCACAGATAACTCATGTCGAGGTTATTAAAGCAGACCGTGTATTTGGCGATGTTAAGTGGGATGGATTACAACGCAGTCTAATGTGGAGCGCACCATCTCCTTGCTCCACAAAGAGCCATAGAGAATCAATAGTCACTTAGCCTACACATACGTTCAGACCAGTAGGGACCCTGGGATCTGAATGAACGCAAATGGAAGGGGAACCAGCAGACACCGCATCACACGGACTCACAAGTAACACCAGAATAGTACGATAGCGGGTGATAAAGCCCCTCGTGGAATGGACGGAGCAGGCCTGCCGATCATCAGTTCTCCCACCCACGAAGTACAACTCGCAAGTCAAAACCAGTATCCGAGTAAATGGTTAACCACGATGTAAGACGAGTATCATAAATAATATCTTTTCCATCCTCGAGGAGAAGAGTGGTTTATAGGACGCGTGTGAATCAGAATGTGTCGCCGACAGGTCAAGGAGTTCACCGATTTTCTTGAAATGTGATAATGAGGTTATGCCATCATCAAGAAAATCTAAACTGTGCTTTGTAGTTGCCTAAATATGAAGAATGCACAAGCGTGTGAGGGTCGAGCGACACTTAACCCCACGTAACAGAGAGTCTTGGAATTAAAATAACAAAATGGTTATATGAAATCTACATTTAAATTTAGGTATGAATACCGTAACGAACTATTGGAGCTGGGCACATGAACTTTGGTTTGGAGTCAGATCATAAACATACGAACGCGGCGTGTTTGAAATGTCTGTTGTAATTATACAACTACAAACATGGCGACGGTATGAAACGATAAGGTTATATCCAATAAATTTAAAGCACAAATAATGTGTACCCACGTAACAGCGTCAGTTTCTCACGATATTAAATATTATAATAACAATAATTATAATAATAATAATGAGAGTATAAATTAGAAACACAAGGATAAAAAACGCCCCCGTTGGTTAGACGCATACAGGAGAGCATAAACGATATCAGAAAGGAACTGTCAGCTTTGGTGGAAATAAAAAGAGATAACAGAAAGGCACAGAACGTAAAAAGAACGAGATTACTTAAGAAATATAACCTAGAGAAGAAAGAAGATTTGGATCAAGTGATTGAAGAGCTTAAACAAAAAGTTTCAGCAAAGACGCAACTATTATCTAGATACAGGAAAAGACAAAACCAGTATTACCAAAGAAGCTGTTTAGGACAGATTGTAAGAAATTTTATAACTGTCTCAGGCAGACATGTTCCAATGTGAAAAATGCACCAGACAAAGAGGAACTAGAGAACTTTTGGAGGGAAATATGTGGGAAAGAAGTTAAACAGAATGGAGAGGCGCACTGAATTGAAAACCAGTACCAACAAAATCCAAGCAAAGAATGGAGCCCAGTATGTGAAAAAGACGTTGCAAAGGCACTAAGAATAACGCTAAACTGGAAAGCCCCTGGAAGAGATCAAATAGCAAATTTTTGGCTTAAGCAACTTACAGCAACACACAAAAGCATATAGCTGCACTTTTTAACAAACTGATTCAAGATCAAATGCCGGAGTGATTAACGGCAGGAGTAACATTCCTTATTGCAAAAACGAAAATACTGAAAATCCAAAGAATTACAGACCTGTGACCCGTCTGCCTACAATACATAAACTCATTACATCTATTATAAACAGACGCATGCGAAAATATATGGATGATGAAAATCTGATGCCAAAAGAACAGAAAGGGTGCTGTAGTGGATCAAAAGGATGCAAATATCACCTGCTAATTTCAAAAGCAATACTACAAGAATGTAAACGCAGGAAAAAAAATTGTGTATGGCATGGATTATCGGAAAGCTTTCGACAGGGTGCCACACAGTTGGATAATCAAATCCCTAGAGTTAATTGTCATCAATAATAAAGTCATATCATTCAGCAAGAAGGTAAGGAGCTACTGGAGAACACGTATGCGCCCACACGCAGAAAATAAGCTAATAGAAACAGAAGACATAAAAATACAATGTGGAATATTTCAAGGAGACTAACTATCACCACTGCTATTTTGCATTTGCTTAATCCCTCTCACTGAACAACTGAATATGTTGAACACAGGATGCAAAGAGCAAACAACAAAGACAAAAATATCACACCTACTTTACATGGATGATTTGAAGCTGACTGCTAAATCAGAGGAAGAACTCCAAAAACAGATACAAACAGTTAAAACCTTCAGTGATGATATCGATATGGAATTTGGACTTGAAAAATGTGACAAGATTGCATTTAAGAGAGGCAAACTGGTTCACTCGAAAAATTTAGTGATCGACATCAATAGAGAAATACAAGAGCTGGAACAGGGAAAAACGTACAAGTACCTCGGGATTGAGGAAAGTGAAGGCATACAACATCAACAAATGAAAGAAACACTGAAACAGGAATACAGCAGGGGATTAAGATGACAGGAAAAATAGAAAGATGCTAACAATGTATAAAATGCATCATCCAAAAGCTGACATAGACAGGCTATATGTAAAGAGTGAAGAAGGAGGGAGAGGACTGGTACAAATCGAAGCGACATATAAAGGAGAAATAATTAATACTGCAGAATACTTAAACACAAATTATAAAGAAGACCAGTTTGTAAATATTTTTAAAAGCCACGAAAGCACTCAACCAAATATGAACTCAATAATTAAGACAGCAGCAACGATCACAGGAGAATTAAGTCAACCAAATGAGAAGAGTGACGCAAAACAGGATGGAATACAACACGCAAAGGCAAGATTGGGAGAGTCCCTAAGGAAAAAATGGAAAAACAAAGTAATGCATGGGCAGTACATTAGAAATATAGATAGACAGCTTATTAGTGAAGAAGACACGTTTCTCTGGCTATCGAAGGGAGACCTAAAAGCAGAAACTGAAAGTGAAATAGTGGCAG
>Ga0123357_10003595_pt1 | contig 17861 bp, 14 predicted proteins | sample TergutEmb28metaG_FD_89873 | JGI IMG/M metagenome (GOLD analysis project Ga0123357, IMG submission 89873) | Embiratermes neotenicus P4 segment gut microbial communities from Petit-Saut dam, French Guiana - Emb289 P4 | ecosystem: Host-associated > Arthropoda: Insects > Digestive system > Gut ... | reverse complement strand
TTGTTTTTTTTTTCCCCCACCCCCTTTTTTTTTCAAATTTAAAAAAAATTTTTTTTTTTTTTAAAAAAAAAAAAAATAAACAAAAAAAAAAAGAAAAAAAAAAAAAAAAAAAAAAAAAAAAACAACAATAAGTACTGTAGTACTACAATACCGGGAAATCGTAACTGTTTATTATTTGGGGTGAAAACTATTACAATGTGCAACTGTCGATCTTTCGTCATTTTACAAGCCCACTTCACAATCTGGAAAATATATTGCTGAATCTCCACAGCAGCAACAATGTTTTGATACCTAACACCACTCTAACAACAAAACTGTCAATTTTTTATTGGTAAAGTATTGCAAGCCATACTCTATGAGGATTAATCCTGCCACAGTACTTCTAAAAATACATAGAAAGAATTATAAGAGATCTGTCTCATTACAGGTTCATATATTACAGTTTGGTTTATTCACAATGGAATTACTGTGACAACACTTGTGGATCAAGGTATAGGACTCTCACACATTTAGAGTCACTCTTGTGTCTGTATGCAGAGTTAACACACAACACGTCACATCATCTCTCTCTGCTAGACATTGTGCAATACGTACAACTGTACTTTTCAGACTTTTTAGAAATAATTACTGTCCTCACATTTTAAAGTATGACACACATAATGTTCATGCTGTTAAGGAGCTTAACCCCCCCCCAAAAAAAGTTTTCTCTTCATTATAGAGAGTGGGAGTGTTGGAGAACTTACAGCAACAATTATTGCTATGGTCAGATGCCATTCCACTGTGAATGAAATGGCAATTTGTTACAACAAGGAAAACGAAGACAATATCAAAGGAGGCATTAAGGCAAGTGTTCCAGCCAGTGCTAAAATATCTTGTGTCAGTCATCACAACCCCTTCCTCAAAAAGAGAGAGAAGGTTTTGTGTTTACAGCTGACTGCAGAGACACAGAAATGGTTGCCAAGTCAGTCGCGTTGTGGTTAGGCAGAACAAGCGGTTATAAAACTACACACAGCCTAGGAAGGAGAAGACCACCTTTAATGCGAGTACAAGTTAGTTTAGAAACTTTAAGTAAATTCAACTAAATGCATTCTTGCAATAATTTTCATTTCACAAAAGCTCTTCTGCATGTTTTGGGCCATTCAGGTCCCTCATCAGAAAGTCTGTTGTACAATACAAGCATTATGGAATAATGTTATGTCCAAGTATACATTGTATTATGGTGAATCATCAGTGTGTATTACATTTAGGATAGAGTAGATAAACAGTGGTGGAAGCAGTCTTGTGTTTAGGAAAGTAAGATTTGAGCTCATGGCCTGAAACTTGTAGAAGAGCTTCTGTGAAATTAAAATGATAAAAAGAGTGAATTTAGTTGTTTTTAATTGTAATACTTTTATCACAATGCACAGTATAAACAATGCAAAATTTAAGTAAAGCCTGCACAATATGAACTGAAAAGAAGAATCGGCAGTTGCTGATCATGTGACTGGCATCAACTATCCAGAGCATTTCAAGAACACAACCAAGGGCTAGATAGCATAACAAGTCTTAAACCTCGATGAGATGGGCCTTTCCTGGGGGGCAACAGAGAAAGAAAAAAGCCATCAACAACAACAACAACATATCCAGGAATTAAAAGACTTCTAGAAGTATTAAATTCTCAAAGCAATGTATCATTCTTCTCTGTTGCAATTCTTCACGAGCTGTATGGTAGATAAAATCTATCTAATCTCCATTAACAGAATGATAAGCATTACGAAAGAACTGATTTGCAGTAAGAAACAGAGGAGTTCCATAATATAAGAGCAACAAACAACATCACAATGTAAACAGCAGTTCTGAACAGAAAGACCTAATTGTATGAAATAACTTATACTGCAAGATATGTTTCAAAATGCTTGTAAGCATGAGTTTCAACCTCAGCCCCCACCTTCAACTTCTGGTACGTATATTTCTGCTTATCTTCCATCTTCATCAGATGATCCTGATAACATCACCTCAGATTATGCAATTTAATTGATGTTAACAGACCAACATCCTCTATCTTTAAGGTAAAGTTACATTTTTTGTAATTTTTAAGTCTTTAAGAATATTTCAAGCACTGTGATCCAACTTATGGGATGACCCCACACCCAGAAAACTCCAAGACCCAAGCATTCTGGACAAACAGGCCCATACCTGTATTCTCGTATTATGCTATTTCCTCTTGTAACAATTCACTAATTTCAAGCACAAGATATCTGCCAATGTCCCATAGGCCCCTTACACATTTCATCAGTTATCACACTAAAAAACAGCCTATAAACAAGAACCACACACAATTTTCAGAAAACCAATACAACTGGTACAGATACACAAGATGGCCATTTTACAAGAATATACAAGCAAATGGCACACAATACAATCATTGATTTTTCTCAAGCTCATTGGGGGTTTCATCTTTAGGTAAACTTCTGTCAAGTGCATCAACAGAATTTAAAAAAAAAAAATGAAAAGTAAGAACTGCTGTTCTTCTTCTTTTCCCTGAAGTTTAGTGACTCATGTTCCTCTATTGGGGATACAACCCAGAATATTCCACCAACTTCAGTAAAATTAAAATGCAGAACAGCTCACTGACTCTCCAACCCTCCCAACCCACAAGCCCTACACATAAATATCACTACACAAATAAAAAGTCTGAGTTACTTTGCTTCTCTATTATCAATGAGCAATATTTAGTGACCTGCATCTTGTTATGTGACAGAAAATCAACACACTGTTATATAATTTGACAATCACATCAGTGCTACACAGCTGGTATTACAAACACAACATGCATCTCCTGTGTGCCTCATGCTGTGAAATGATACACGTTATATTTCAACTCCGAAAACTTGTCGTGAATTAAAACATCTATACATATCTGCATATGATATGATTTGCATGGGTTTCTTGCCCTCACACGTCTTTTCACATCCCTTTAATTAACCTACTTATTAGGATACCAGTAAATTGTCAATACAAACCTTATCAAATCCTTGGTTTTCAAGACGACTGCCAAGAACTTCACCAACTCCAGCCAGATCAGTTACTGGTTTATCGCCCATAGGTTCGGCCACAAAATTCCTATGTTTCTGTGATGTACTAGACATTGTGCCCTAAACAAAACTGTTCATTAATGGTCAGCGTTATCTAAGGTAAAGTCACTACTATTAGTGCTACTCTTAAAATTCTTCTATTGCAACATGATGACTAATGTGGTTATGCTGACATCCTTGGTTTGATTACAAAATTAACATTTCAAATTTATGTTACACAATTGCATACACACACACATCTATAAAAATGATAACATACCTGTTCTTGTACTTTACTGTCTTGCACCGAATCTTAACACCAATAACACACGATGACCACACACGACAATTCGCGCTAAAACTAGCATACCATGGATCAGAGCAGCATACAAACTTGGGTTATATCCGAAACTACCTCACTGAGTCCAGGTACGGACAAATTACTCTCTTTTCTGTGATGACAACATTCTAACATCACGGATGCCACCAGTCACCTAGGTAACCATAGTCCCAAATATCCCTCCAAAGTAGCACAGACAATATACTTTGTAGCATGGATCACAGACTGATGTGGTTGAACATGTCAGCTGTTATGTGGTGACGTATTGTATATATCGTCATCACCTGCGGGAAGTGAGGGTTGCGGTTGGTTGAGTATTTTTATTCAGTTTGTCTTTATCTAACACAGTTATCGAAAGAATCAATTTGAGACATATGTTTGTATGCCAGTAATAAGTTTTGAACATACGGATGTATGCCGCCAATAAGCGTCTTCAGGTTTTCAAGAGTAAACGAAACTGCTTCAATATTGACGCTACTTGCAGTGTTTATTTATCGTAAGAGGTTATTGTTATCTTTTCAGCATTCTCACAGTACACACAAGTTTCTGTAGCTGTTGACGTGTTAATTTGCTAAGGCCGAATCAAGAGTGGCCGAATGCCTGAGAGGGATGAGCTTTTGGGTTATGTGATACGGCAGATACAGTTAATTAGATTTTGCTGACAGTAAACAAAGACATGATAAAAGTTTTCAGAATTGCACTGTGTCCGTGATCAAATGACAGCAAGGAGACGACGCGGTGGATCAGAGTCAGAACAGGCACCCCTTATTGTTGCAAGTGGGGGATCCTATTCCCAGGACTCTTGGTCCCAACAAAGCCAAGCACTTCGCCATGCAAACAGTGCAGCGGAGTTCCAAGGATACTTAATAGAAGACATAACACCTAAACAAAGGGAAAGCAGAAAGGCACCAGCAATGATGTCACGAGACAGAACTACAGAATTCATGAATGCCATCCGTTCCTTACAAGGACGCCACATGGCGAGAACAGTGGCTGTAAGGGATCCCAGGAAAGCTAAATATATTCAGAGTTATGCAGAATTTATGATGATTGCAAGGTGGAGTATGATACATACAAATTTTAGTTGCTCATTTCTGCAGAATTAAAGCTTTTGTTGAAGGGTGGGTGAACTTGATGTTTACTCTTTATAAGCTCCAAACATGTCACAGAATATGTATTTTATTTGTGTTTCCTCAACTGAACAAGGTAATATTGTAATCGAATCATATCCCAACTTGGCATTAAAGTTTTTCAGAGTTACTGTTTGTGTTTCTTGTACAAGAAAGAATGATAAGTAATTGACCATTTTTATCAAACAAAAAGTTAAGTTCATTGATTTTTAAACTCTTCTACCATCATTTTTACTGAGACTGTGAGACAGATATAGTGCATAGGAAAAATGTTTGTTCATGGAGGTAGTTCAACAAAACTAGGGACAGTCTGTGTTGTAGCATCTTCTAAAGTATCCTCTTACAACTTTCAGTCATATAAGAATGATTTCTTTGCTTGTATTAATACTGTAGATTACTTGAATCGAAGACAACCTGTTGTGTTTCATACATTATTGCATTATCATTGTTATATATTGTATATTTCTTATTTACTTATGTAAATATTTAATGTTTGTTTTTCAGAACTATAGGGAAAAATATAGGCAGTACATACACAAAACTGGAAAAACTCACTTTATGTAAGTTATCAGAAAGCTCTTCAAATCAGTTTAGTTCATGAAATTTTTGATCAAGACTTCAGAAGTACAGCATATTCTAGCCACTAGACAGAATTCACAATCCTGTAGCTTGTAGTGTACCTCACATTTTTGTCATGTATGTATTTTAGCAAGAAATTTTGAGTAGCAGCAGATGTGGCAGATTTGATAGGAATTGTGTATAAGAAACACAAGATGGTAGTAATAAACTGCACTAGCAGGTGTGATTATGTTTTTAGTACTGCAGTAAGTTTTGTATCTTAGTATACTTGTATTTAACAGAATGTGTAGGTGTTGTATGAAGGCATACTGGAAACTGCATTATTGTGATTAGGCACTGTTGACAAACAGTGTAACGAAACTGTTGACAAAGTTTGTTTTTGCAGGATGAAGTGGTTTCATGTACAGAAATTGTCTTCTTGATACATTTAATGTGTAGTAGTTTCCTGTTAAAATTCCAGTGGGCTTTATATTAGTGTACAGATATCTTTATTGGAGGAATTTAATAACTTAATCTTGGATATTGAGTACATGTTCATGCAAGAGAATTGGCCATTCAATCTGCTTTCTGCATCTATACAGGATAATACATTATTGGCATATTAAAAGTGTTAGTTATCTCCAGGATCACTATTGCTAATGACACCTATTGCAAGTGGGAGAGTGTATTTCTGAAATCTGGTTCAAAATCTTCATGTTTTATCCTTTGAATGTTTATTTACTTGGTGCCTATGTGATACTCTTTTTTAGTTTTTTAAAGCATAGGGTAGTTTCCATAGGAGCTGCTCCAGCTGTTTAAGAATATTAGACTAATGTTTTTCGTAGAATTAAGTAAGGGCCATGGGGTCTGATAGCCTTATTGCTGTTATATCCATGATCCGACACGCGTAGGCCATTTAAAAATTGTTTCGAATTTGGTAACATAATATTGGAGCCCCTCTACATACACACATGTAATTGTGTCTGTTGTCAACACATCTCTTGCTAGTTACTAGATGTCACTGCCTGAAATTCAGATCATGGACTGGAGACTGGGTATTGTGACAAGTTTCTTTATACATTAAAATAGGTCACAGCTGCTCCCTTCAACAGCTCTATGTTTATCTTACAGTTCACTGTTCAGTGCAGTATAACATGAACAGTTTGGAAAGCACTGTTAGACAAATAAAAATTATCTCCTCAAGTTATACAGATAAAGCATTTTAATTTCAGTGGCAAAGAGAAAATCACTTTTCAATGACCGGCCAACAGAAATACAGGAACTCACATACATAATAAAGGAGGATCTAAATAGCCTAAATCAGCAGATTGCAAAACTTCAAGAAGTAGCACGGAATCAGAGACAGTCCCACCAGAATGGTCGCCACCTTTTATCACATTCGTCAAGTGTTGTTGTTGGTTTACAGTCGAAGCTTGCATCCATGTCAACAGAATTCAAACAGGTTCTTGAAGTTAGGACAGAGGTATGTGTATAGAGAAGCTGGAAGTTTATTGCAGTTCTCAGAGATATCAGAAGTCTTCTAAATCTGAGGGATTCTGCTGTAATGTATGGCACTGGGTTAAGCAAAATGTTAGGATGACTGCTGTCCTGTTTCTGTTTTTCTTTGTGGGAACAATTTTAAACATTTGGCTTGTGATGTTCTGTGTTAATGACACCATGGAGTCTGGTAAGTACGTTATCATTGTTTTCAGGGAAAGTGGAAAACTACAACTTTGGTAATTCCATAAGCAGATTTACATGGTGCAGGAACCCAGAAGACCACAGTGTGGCATAAAATTATATGTGAGGAGTGCTGTAATGGAATGGTAAAGATTTTAGAGTTCAGACTTCTGCAATGTGCCACATTTAGACTGGTATATAAGAACCAACATTATGGAAGGGCTTGCTGCCTTCATAGTCCAGGGGTTTCCCTGAATGCTGGTGGTTACTTCATTAAGAAACTATTCTCCTAAACTGGAAGCTAAACATTTGTTACATTAGTCACAGAACTCTGCCACTAGACCTTTTCCTGAAGCAGTGGAATCCAGTCCATACATGATAACATTATCCTTCCAATCTGCACCTAGTTCATCAGTCCTGTGGTGATGTCTGAATGAAATTACACATGCATTTTTATATCTTGTATGTGTTCTGCAAGCTCATCCCATTTTTTCTTCCTTTATTTGTCATAATATGATCAGAATAACAGTTTAGTTTATTTCTCTGCATAATTATGTGATTTGGACATATTGATTGGGGGGGGGGGAACCAACTCTACCTTCTTTATATGAACATATTGTACTCAAAGTTTTCTGAAAAAAAAAATTATTGAATGCAAAATTTGTGTGCTGATTTTCTCTACAACTTTTGTGTAAAACATTTCTCATTCCAAAGAGTAATTGAGTGAGAGATCATAAACGTGCATAGGTCTTCATGTAAAAGTACCCATTATTCTTGTCAAACTTTAATTCTCTCAACATATTTTTTAAAAATACTCAAATATCAAATTTCATGACCATTTGTCCATGAGGAGGCTAGTTGTTCCATGCACATGGATGGATAGACATGATGCAGCACACACACAGAAACACACACTGAGTGCCTCCCAAAAGTTCATGACCTGTGCTAGTGAACTCATGTTGGCACTAGTTCACAAGGGTACCATTTTAATACTGATAATAGGAATTAAAAATTCTGATGGTGTCGTGGTCTTTAGTGGCGTGATTTCATATCAAGTTTCACACACAGATGATGCTCTAAGCCTGTCATTCTTTTTAATGTTCATCCACTTGAAGGTTTCTCCTTAGTTGACATTCATCCTTAGTTTCAAGTCAATATCAGTATTAAATTTCCTCCATCTCAAATTTTGTTGTGTTCAGTGTTCAAATCCAGTATTAATTAAAGAAACCTTAAATGAGGTCTTGCTGTCACTTGTTGATGTTGTTTGCATCATAACTTCAGTTTTACGATTATTTGGACTTCTGAAGTTTGATCTGTCAATCATTCTGTCATGCCCTTCTTTTTTTATGATTTTTGTTGATTGGTGTTTTATTTCCATAGAATCTGAAACAGCAGAAGAGTCGCCAGGATCATTTCTCTCTGGGTCCTGTCTCGTCATCACTCCCTCCGTCGGCGATCTCAGGTCATCACCAGGGCTCTGTACTGCTTGCTGAAGAAGTGAGTGTGGACATGGAGGCCCAGAGTCCACTGTTACCAGTCACTCAGAAGCAAGCAGTGATTTATGATGAAACGGTGAGAAATGTTTAAACTGCATAGTTATAAGTTCATAAGCATTCTTAAAGAGAAAAACAGCTAACAGAAATTGAATTTAATAGGTTAATATTTGGTATATTACTACAGTTGCTTGGGAAGTAATTGATTTTATGTATACTTCCACTTGTAACTTCTGTTTCTGTTTTCAGGATAGCTATCTAGAGAGTCGTGCTGAGACAATGCAGAACATTGAATCAACAGTAGTTGAACTGGGGGGAATATTTCAACAGCTGGCACACATGGTGAAGGAGCAAGAAGAAATGGTGGAAAGGTTAGCATTTCAAGGATGTCTGTTTGGTGGATATTACATAACTCTGAGACTGATTATTTTTAATGTTACTTAATGATGCTGTCTAGTGTCAAGATTATATAGCGTTGGTAGAATTTTTATTTGTTGAATAGTAAGGGAGCTATGTGGGGATGTGTTACATACTCCTGCTGAAGATTCTGCTTAATGGCAGTCTCTTGCAACCTGTTTTTAAACTATGCAATGCTTATTACATGGCTTCTTCTGTACCAGATGAAGATAACTGAAAGTGATCCAGAAATGTAGGGTTAAATGTTTACCATAGAAGTAGGTATGTTAGTTTTAGTTTTACAGTACACTATACTAGCCCCCCCCCAATAGCTCTCCAGTGTTGATCAAAATTAAGGAAAAAATTGTACCCCATGAGACTCATGTTATTACCGAGAAAATTCCCTTTCACCCTCAAAGTACTGGACTGTGATTTTAATATAATAAACATATATTACGTTTTAATATGACAATACACGATCTCAATTTTTGCATAGTTCAGCTTATACAACGGCTCACTAACTCAGTGGAGGTGGAGTCCTTCCTAAGGAGCTACCACATCCTCATCTAGTCAAAAAACTACATGCATTTTATGAAATCCAAAGGTTTATTACGAGATCCACAAGAGCCCACCACCTGTCCCTATTCTCAGCCAGAGCAATCCAGTCCATGCTCCTCCATCCCCTTTCTTGAAGATCCACTTTAAAATTATCATACCATCTGTGCCTAGTTCTTCCAGCTGGCATCCTTCCCTCAGGTGTCTCCACCAAAACCCTCTACATGCCTCTCCTGTCTCCCATATGCACCACATGCCCTGTCCAGCTTGCTCTTGATTTAATCATCCATATAATATTTGGTGGGGAGCAGAGATGATCAGACTTGTCTCTTTGTATTTGTAATTGCCTGACGATGGCTTTCCAGAAAAGCAACAACATGCAGCAAGAAAAAAATAATATAAACACATTTGTGACTGACGTTCTGTACCTCCTCTTCAGTACCTCTTCAGTACCATAAACATATCAAATCCCAAATCTTATATTATACACAGATATGAGGGAAAACAAGACATTAAGACAAAAATGGACCTGTACAGTGTTTTGCTTTACACTTAATTATGTCTTTTTTCTTTTTTTCAGGATTGATGCAAATGTTCAAGATGCAGAACTGAACGTTGAAGCAGCTCATAATGAAATCATCAGATATTTTCAGAACATTACATCTAACCGCTGGCTCATGATCAAAATATTCGCTGTGCTCATATTTTTCTTCCTTTTCTTTGTTATATTTATGGCATAGTCCTACCTAGAAACCAAATACGAACTGCTTACAATAACTTGCAAAAGGGTCAAAATGAAGAACCGTGAATTGCCAAGTTTCTACCCTTTCATGTCATCACATGATATGAAACCTGAACATATAAGTACAGCACTTGTGGTATGATTTTTCACAGATTATGTGAAATAATCATGACTTTTGTCTTGAAAATATATACCTAATGAGAGTGACAGAATGAAGAACTGCATGAACATTTTGTTGTGAAGAATTGTGCATGGTGCAACTGTTTGTACATGGGTTGAGGAGCTGTATAATCAGCACACAGTTATTAAAAGTTAATACATATATAGACATATATGCATATATGCACCTGTTCACTTTGTATTCCATATGTGTTTGACATGAATGTTGAAAATATGAGTAGCTATTTATAAAATAATTTCAGAATGTTTGCTTGATGCCAGCATAGAAATGTTTTCATTCACACATTGTGTCAAACCAATGTTCCGTTATCAATCATTAGTTTTGTTTTTTGAAATTACACATTCCTCTGGCATTAGAGTATTTTTTGGTATACAAGGTTATTTTGCAAGTAAATATTTAGTGAAAACATTTCATAGATTACAGTCTTTTGGGTTCTGACACTGTGTAAGCTGTTAAACCAGTACTAATGATTGAGAGGAGCCTGGTGCCCCTTCTTCAGGGTGCTGTTGAGCACTGTTTTACCTTGATGGAGGCAGCAGCTTTCTCAAAAAAATATGATTACCTTTTTTACCAGACTACACCTTATCGCCACATCCCAGAAAACAGTGACCTTCATATATGAGAACCACAAATATCACAGAAAATATGTTGGTGACTGCTGTTGGTACACTGAAAACATACACAAATGAAACATGAAACTTCTCAGAAATATGTATATGATGTTTGCTAAAAGTATGCATTAATACTACCACAAATTCATTCAGTAACTGGAATTTTATACATATTTACATCACAAATTTTCAGTATAAGAGCTTAAGTGTGATTGGGTGGAGGGGCTCATATGAACAAACCTAAGTGCTTATCTTTATTTAGTGACAGTATCAGTATTTCAGATTCTGTAACATATCAAATGGTAACATGATCAGTGATTGGTGGATGAGGAAGAATACATAAGAAAAATATCACTAGAACCTGGCCGTAAGTCAGACTGAGCAACTGCTAAATACAAGTCACAAGCATAACCATCCAAGCTGTTGTGCTCATCACTAACAAGGATTATCAAGTGATTTGTGAATACCAATACTGTATTTAGTCAAATAAAAGATAACCTCCTTCACAATCTTCAATTTCCAGGAAAATTCCTGTACAGAATATGTTTATATCTTTGCATGACTTTAAAGTTACCTCTATTTTGCAGATTAATCAGGAAAAACTTTTTCTCTTGTTTAGGTAAGTGTGGTATTCATGTAAACAGAATGGCCCGATAACTAGAGAGAAGTAATCTGTGGGACTTCTATCCTTGGCCTCAGCATGCATGTACAAAAAGAGTACATGGCTACCATATTTTTCATTTTATAATACAGTTACATTAATAACAGATGTATATCACTTCTGACTTGTATTCAGGACACCCAGTTCAAACCTCAGCTGGGACTTGAGACAGCACTGTGTTTCGTGGTTTTACTCAGTCCCTCCAGACAAGCAAGAATGCCTCAATTAGGCCATGAGAGAGTTACTCTTCATCCTATTTATTACTCACTAATTATCCCACTGTTTGACACTACATGATTGAGTTGGTGGCAGTGTCATTACATAAAATGTAAATACAAGTGGAAGACGTGTACTTTTAATTTGCGAACATACATTATGTCAAGGCCCCTTATTAACACTCTTTTATTGTATTCACACTTCAACACCACATTTCAGTTCCTCTTCCCCCCCCCAATCGCATTTTTAAATTCTTGAATGTTAAGACAAAAGTTCAAGGAACTGGAAGTAATGTCTGCCCCTGTTCTGTTTACTAGAACATCAAGATAGCAGTAGAACTTCAAACACTAATGTCAGCAGCAATTGAGAGTGGATTCTTCATTAACTGTATCTAGAATATTCAACATGTGGTTAAACTGTGGTGTTCACAAATATATCAACAGCCTAGATATCAAAGAAATTATTATTTGTATAGAGTACCTCTTTGCTCTTAGGTGTTTCAATGTTCCAGTTGTGTACACCATGAAACTTATCCTTCCTGCTACCTAATCACATCTTTTCAAACTTACGATGTATATGACTTCGCACCTCTGAAGATCACATTCAATCATAGAGCAATCCACATTGGATTTGTTGCGGACAGAGTGACAAGGGGACATGTTCTCCAAGTATTTTGGTAATTTGCCTGTCAATATCATTCCACCAATGCTCCACATTTGTATTCCAGTCACCTACCAGGAACACTATAAAGCACAACATGAAGACAGCATCATGAAAATTCTTACACACACACACACGCACAAGTAAATGTCCTTTCACTGGAAGCAACTTTCTCTCAGTTTTTCCTACAATCAGTTTTTAATATATACTTCATGGAAAAGTGTGATACAGGTTTTCACGGTACAGTGAAATTTGGTACTGGGCATCTGCATATAATTCTATTAAGCATTTGTGAATTTCATGAACATAAGCATGAGAAAGGCTGTACTTTCTTATTGACATAAGCAAAATTTACATTTACATGCACACTATGAAACTATACAATCAAAAGTAAAGAACACCTTGGTAAAGTCTTGTGTACTGTATCACTAAGCGCACCATTCGCAAAGCTGTATTTTTATTTTGTAAAGAATTCTGACAACTGCAAACCTGCCACTACAATGTGTCCATAAAAATATGAATACCTACCTGGCAAAGGAGTCTTGGCTGTGTAGGAAACCTGCATGAAAGGTACAAAGAAGTGACTGTGGTAGTAACAGCTGAGATTATTTGATTTTTATTTTAAAACAGCTTATCACTTCATACTTTAATGATGTACAGAGACCTGAGAGGTATGACGAAAAAATAATGGTCGAGACTGTTTATCACTGATGTACCTCAACTGTATATATACAAGATATAAAAAAAGAAACAACTGTTGACAGTGCACAACATTTGACAGGCTGTGATTGAATGTTAAGTTTTCAATATGAACTACTATGGATAGCAACTGCAAATAACAAAGAATATGAGAAACAATAGAAAAAATAATTCAAATAATGAATTTATAGAAATAATCACACTATCTTTACTCTTTCTTTTCAGTGGATGAAGATTCATCATCACTAGAACTGGAACTACTGCTTCTTGCATTCTGCAAAGAAAAAGAAACAGCCTTAATGGAGAAATGCAAATAATACATAAAAATGGTTAATTTAACCACAGTATTAGCCCAGTACAAATTATAAAGCTCACCATTATATACCAAGAGCTGAAAGTCACTGCATCTACCATAGAAGATTAACACATTAATGTTTTTTCACATTCAAACACATGCTTTTGTTCCAAGAAAGACTGAAGTGACATTGCTTGAGGAAGACAGGTAGATCAAAAGTAGTGCAGGCCAATTACCAAGAAAGAGGTGGTTTTACTGTTTGCAGTATAGTCATGCATCGCTTAATGACGGGGCTACATTCTGAGAAATGCGTCATTAGGTGATTTCGTCGTTCTGCAATACACACCTAGACTATATGGTATAGCCTATTGCTCCTAGGCTACAAAAGCTGTACTGCAAGTTACTGTACTGAATACTGTAGGCAACTGTAACACAATGGTATTATCTTATGGGACCACCGTTGTACATGCGATCTGTCGTTGACCGAAAGGTCGTTATGCAGCACACGACTATATAGGTGCAGAATGATTTTTGGTTCACTGTGTACAATTTTCTCCATCTTCTGTTACTTCCTCCCTTTTGTGTCCAAATATTCGTCTTAATACCCTGTCACCAAATACCCTCAATGTGTTCTTTCCTAAATGTGAATTACCAAGTTTCACACCAACACACAGCAAGTAAAAGTACCAGTGGTGGTGTAGCTTAGGTCTCTGTTCTGCGTGGATGTTACACCATGTCACTGTGGAACTGGTGCCCAACATTTTAAGACAGCCCTGTGGGCACATCTTCCATGGTTACATGCGTTCTTCTTGAACATTCTGGTCCTTGAAGATGAGACCACTAGGTTGCCTTGAAAAGTAAGGCACCAGTTGCCCTGTGATGCAGCAACACATCACAGAAGAACAGAAACCCCAGGTAAAATTACAGTTCTGTATATGTTATCCTTTACATTCTTAGATTAGTACACAGAAAGAGAACTGATCCTGAACTGAATGGTACGAAGCATTCCTTGAATTTAATATGAAGTTAATAACTCCATTAATAAAATTCTTACTTGTTAATGTTATTCCCAACCTATGTGTATGATGTATGCTTAGGAAATTCCCAGACTGGGTGCAAAACATCCCAATCACTTGATCATCATGTAAAGATTTGCCATGCTTTTAGAGTCTTGTCTGGAACCTGTTGGTCTTCTCCTTTCAGTCCTAATATGTTTTGCTGTCAAATAACTATTTGATTGAAAGAAAGTGTGCATCAGCAGTTTTTAAAAAATGCCATTAATGGAACAGTGCGTGTGTGTGAAAGTTTGTTAAAGAACATGGAAAACTGCAATGCAAACTCATGATTTATTAAAAGTGGCATTTATCTATGAGACATTTAGCCAACCAACACTGTTTCAATAGTACAAACATATTAAAAGTAGTCAAGAATCACAGGAAGACAACCAACATTCTGGCTACCCATCCACATCACTAACTGATGAAAAAATCAGCTCAGTCAATACACTGGTGTGTTCAGATTGATCAATAACAGTACAAGAAATGGCATAAAATGGAGAATCACCAAAGGGTCATGTTTCACAATACTGATTGAAAATTCTGGCATGCAGCATGTCTACACAACTCATTCCACAACTTCTTGTGGTTGCACAAAAAGAGATTTGAGCACTTGCACAGCCCTTCTGCAGTATGCTGAAGGAGAGGAGACCTGAATTAAATTAATTCTTACAGACAAAGAGACAAGGGACGATGGATAAAATGTCAAAACAAAGCAGCAGTCATCACAGTGGAAGTGTTATGAATTCATTCCCAGAGGTGAAACAGTGAGTGCATAAATTTCCGTGGCCACTTTACGGCACCTACGAGGAACATCGACGCAGAACAGGATGACAATCTTGCAATGGCATGCTCTGTCCAGAAGTTTGTCCTGAAAAATTGAACTCCAGTGGTTCCACACCACCCTACAGCTTGATCTATCTCTAGTAGAATTTTTCCTGTTCCAAAAATTGAAAGTTATTTCAAAATGATTCCAATTGAAAGGAGCAGAAAAAATACTCATACAAGAAACACTGATGCAGCAGCTAGTATGCATTTCTTCAAAACTGTAGTTGGGAAAAATGGACACAATGTTGGAATAATCACATTAAAGCAGGAGAGGATTACTGTATTTTGAAGGGGACAATGTTTAATGAAATCTATCTGATAGGTATTGTGTTTCACTTAATCAGTCTAGGAACTTCTTGAACAGATGTTGCAAATTATTATTTCATCTTGCAGTCTACAGATGAGGCAAAAATATATAAAGGGTTTCCTGCATTTACTTATTGATAGTTTGACTAGTGTCTGGCAGAGTTTGACTGGTGTCTGGCAGAGTTTGACTAGTGTCTGACAGAGTTTCCGTGCGTTTGTTAAGGCATTTCTGCTCTCACCCACTAAATTACTGATATAAACATAGACCAGAAGCTGATGTGACCCACTGAATTTCAGGCACCCCTTGTTAATGGCAAACTTTTATTCAGTGCAGTTTTGGTTTAATAGGGGTGTCTACAGTGCCATTAGACTTAAAATATTTAATATTATTTCATGCAGTATCACATTCAATTTCTTACCCTAATTGGTACTTCATATGGGAATGTTTTCCCTTCTTTTTGCAGTCCATTCTGTAACCTCAGAAGTGATGTTCTATTCATATTTTCCAAGCAAACATCTTTCACAGCTTCCTTCAGTACCTCAAGTGCATCATCACATTTTTCAGAATTCACTGAAAGAAAAGTACACTTCTGTATATGTGGCAGACTTACGTGTAGTTGACACTTTAAAATGCTACTACACATGTTCATATTTACACAGCACACTTCATACTTACTTACTTACTCCATGGTGCAGAGTCCATCTTGAGAAGCTAACAAGTTTGCAGCTAGTCAAGAAATTCCCCGCATTTCACGGAACCTGAACGTTCGTTACCGCACTCACAAGCGTCCGCGACCTGTCCCTATCCTGGGCCAGCCCAATTCAGTCCATATACCCACATCCCACCTCCTGGAGATCCATCCTAATATTATCCACCCATCTACGCCTAGGTCTCCCCAGTGGTCTCTTTCCCTCTGGTTTTTCCACCAAGACCCTATACATCACCCTCCCCTCACCCATACGCACCACACACTTCATACTTGTATTATTAGCAATAATAAAAATGTAATTTGCCCTGACACGAGATGAATGTTAGTGGTCTGCTGCTTAATATCTATGGCTAAAAGACCGGTCAGCAAGGGCATGTCCCAGAGATAGTGAAGGTGAAGAAAAAAGCATTTGCTAACACTTCAATACTGGCTGTCCAGCCCTTGGACAGACAGTTTTCCGACTAGTATCACCAATGTGAGTTTTTTTAAGTTTTTGCAAGAGTGCACACAGGATTTCACTTTTCTGGAATATGATGCTGCATCTTGGGTAAATGGAACCCAGCATTTCAAAAGTATATACTGACTTCATCTTGAAGGGTCAACAGGGCCTCCAAATGTTAGGAACCAATTATCCTGTTACAAAGAATTATATTCCAGAAAAATTGAGTCCTAAAATAATCCCACTCTTGGTCCACAGATTAATTTTCAAAATATAATAAAATTTTTTATCTCTGCCATATGTTACTTCAAAGTATTCTATTATTTCTTCCAATAATCATCATTTATCAACAACTCTCTATCTTATATTCAGTGTTAAATAACAACTCAATAAACAAAAACAAGCCAGAACTAACTACTTACCAAGCACATCAACAAGACAGCTATACGCACTGCCACGAGCCCGCTCTGTTACAGCAGTACCATGCAGCAGATCAAGAAGCTTGCGAACAATACTTTCATCACGTTTCACCCGAGCCACATTCAAAATGTATTGGAACATGATACGAGGTGAATGAGCAACATGTTCATCCCACAGCTTTTTTGCTGCAGCCACCTCCTCTTCCTTCAGAAACAGATGCATCCACAGGACATTGATAGGAGCCGTAATGCCTCTCGCAGCATACATGAGAGCCAACCGCTCATCTAGATTTATGGAAAAACAGACATCTGGCTCAATACAACCAGCTTATAGGAAATGAATATGAAAATACACTGTTATTAGTGCAAAGACAGGAACTAAAATAGTAGTCAACCGGCATATGACAAACTTCAATGTGGAGGTAATGTATATCATTACAACTTCCCACAAATATACTTTCACATATTCAGCCACCATGTGTGCAGCCGAACACTACTTCATGCTCTTATCAGCCTCACTTTTTTTATCTACACTTTGTTTTCTACACAGTCCATATTACAATAATATAAACCTTTCAATGACAAAATGTAGTCTGTTTTCTTATGTTTATTGGACCATGCATCATCTTGATAGTTGAGTAAAGAGAGACCAACTTGATGTCACTTGCTTTATTATTTCTTTACTTTAATGCTCAACATGTTTCGGATGTTAATACATCCATCCTCAGGATCTTGCGACTTATGTGTTGAGTTATTTCGTGGGTTACATTGATCTGGTTCGATGTGTGTTGGAGTTACGTTGTGGTATGGCTGTGGTGGTGTGGTATCCGTATG
>Ga0123357_10003594_pt1 | contig 17871 bp, 19 predicted proteins | sample TergutEmb28metaG_FD_89873 | JGI IMG/M metagenome (GOLD analysis project Ga0123357, IMG submission 89873) | Embiratermes neotenicus P4 segment gut microbial communities from Petit-Saut dam, French Guiana - Emb289 P4 | ecosystem: Host-associated > Arthropoda: Insects > Digestive system > Gut ... | reverse complement strand
CGGTGGGCAATCTACCTTTACGAACACCGCAAGCCTTCCCTCGTCGCCGATGCGTGGCAATCCCGCAAAAATCCGTTGAAACGCTTCGTCATAGGCGCGCTGGAACGCAAGCAGCTTTTCGACACGGTGCGCCTCGAACCTGGCTTGCAGTTCCGCGTAGCGCCGACGCTCGGCATCGTCCCTGGCTTCCAGCCCCAACGCGGTGAGCGGGTCAAGCCCCGGAGAGAGGATTCCGAGAGGGCCGCGCATCAATTCCCGATAGCGTGACCACTCCTCCATCTTCAAGCCCCAAAGGGTGGCATGGCGCTGTTCTTCGGCGGGGGTGCTTCGCGCCTGTTCAGTGCGGCTGGCTTCTTCTCGCCCTGGCGTGACGGGCAATTCTGCGGTCGCCGCAATTGGCAGGCAGATCAGGCAGAGAAAAGCCGTGACGTTGAGCAATTTATCTGTCATGCCCCACCTCCTGCTACGGGGAGCCTCGGGATCGGGAGCCGCACGATGGCATCTTCGACACGGAACACCGCATGTTCTTCCTCGATGCCCTCCAAGAACCATTGACCGAACCGTGTGCCGACCCGCAGGAGCTGGATGTCGGCAACCGACTGGCTACCGGCACGCATCACGGTCAAGAAACGCTCGAAACCGCGCTGCTCGACGCCAATCACTTGAAATGGCGGTTTGATGGAGGGCAGAGGTCGCACGGCGGGCTGCGGTTGAGCGGGTAGCGGATTGGGTGTGATAACCGTCTGCCGTTCGTTCGAAAACCTCGCCTCCAAAGCGTTGACTTGATCCTTGAGTGCACTGAGCGCCCCTGCCGATTCAGTGATCCGCCCGGTGAGTTCTTCCGAGACGCCAGCCATCTTTTCTTCGAGGGCCTGTCGGACAGAAACCAAGTCGGATTGAATCGACTCGCGCAGACCCGACGTTTCGGTTTGCAGCCGTGCTGCCATCTCCTCCACGCGCTCGGTCAGCACGCTCATGCCAAGGGGTTCCGGGGTCTGCGCTTCGTCCCCCCATGTGTGCTGGACTCGGCGGTACTCAAGCACGCCGCCAGCAACGATGACGGTGAGAAAGAGCAGCCACACCGTGAGAGTCACGGTGAACCAGGGGCTCCTGCCTCTCCTCTTCGGGGCCGCAGCATCAGGGCGCTTGTTTGGGATATTCATCCCGGTCGCTGCCATGTTCATTCGGGACTCCTCTCGAAGCAGATACGCCGCTCGAAGTGATCGACGGTGAGCGACCATGCAGGCCCGGCCAGCGTTCGCAGTGCGGTGGCCAACGTCATCGGCCCCAGGTGTAGGTGGGAAGCGGGCAGCGGCAAATGGACAAGGGAAGGCGGTGGCAGGCAGAGCCGGTAGCCCGTGCGAGCAAGCACATGCTGGATGGCTGTGCCGATGGTGGCTTCAAACGCTGGCGGGATCGTGATGACAACGATCTGGCGCATCGGGTCGCGCTGTGCCTCTTCTTCGGTGAGTTCAACGAGCGTGTAACGCCCGAGCCTTACCACCTCGGTTTGGGAAGAGGCAGGAGCAGGAGCAGGCACAACCGTGGGCATCTCAGGCGCGTCAGCCGTTTCAGGAGGCGCGCTTGAGCAGGCTGCGAGCAGCGTGCTCACAATGAGCGGTGCAATCGGGAATAGGAACGGGGTCATCGGTGCAACTTGAGGATGGTTGGAACCCGTACCATGACGCGGGCAGAACTGTCGGTCACTGGAATAAAGGAATTGCGGCGGCATTCATTTCGCGCACGTCGGCAAAAAAATAGCGGCCCGAAGGCCGCCATCAAAGGGTTTCATGACGATTTGCGCCGGAAGGCACTGATCTGCTCGCCGGGCAGCTTCATGATGGTGCAGCCGCTGCCGAATTTAGTCTCGACCAGAACCCGGTTGCCGCAAGGGGCGGTGTAGGACGACATTAGCCGCTCCCCCTGTTTGGGGTCGCCCCGTAACGCTGCGTTGTTGCGCGCCTTGACGGAATCGGAAGCCTCGCCCCAGTCGCCGGAAACGTGGCGACCAAGGAACGCAGCCGGGTCAAAAAAACCCTGCATTGCGAGCCCGTGCGCCGCAAACGTGATGACGACCAAGCCCGGATCGAACTCACGCCTGATACTTGTCGGTGGCCTGGATGTTGCCGGTAGCGTTTGCGCTGCCACCTTGGGCGGCGGAAAAAGCTGCGAGAGAACCCTTCTGACAAACTTGCCAAAATAGTACATTGGCAAATAGGTGGCAGGCTGCCTGATTTTCGCTTGTTGCATGATTGAAACCTCCTCGAAGAAAAACAAAGAAGGGGCCTCGCCCCACTGGGGCCGACGCCCCCGTGGGTGGTGGAAAAAATCGCAAAGCTGCTGCCGGTTACTTCGGCGGCAAAGCGCTTGGGTATTGCCGGGTGATGAGCTTATTCATCTCTGCCACCAGGTCTGGCCGCAGGAAAATGACGTGCCCGTTCCCGTTCTGGTACAAGCGAACCTGGACGTAATCGTTTTTCAGATCCTCGCCCGCCCGATATGCGTCGTGCAAGGCGTTGCGCAGGTTGTTTTCATAGGCGTTGCCCGGCTTGCCGTCGAGAACATGAAAGGTGCGTATCAAGTGATCGAGCCGGTCATATGCCCAGGGCTGGACTGATCCATGTTCATTGAAGAGACCCGACTGAATGTATTTTTTGCCGAGTTGCTGTGGCAAATCACTTCTCCGATCCCACGAAATGGCGCGGAAAAGCTCTTTGACCCCCTGCTCGAAGAGGTCAAGGCGATATGCGTAACGTTCGCGGAAAACCGCCTCGATACTGTCGAGGGTCAATTCCCGGATTTCATTTTTCTTGAGTTCATCGTCCCAAAGCATACGGGCACTGATTCCCATGAATACCTTGAGGCCAGACCATTCCATGAGTAGACGCCAGCATTCGGAATCAATCTCGCGGGTGATGGGTGCCAGCCCATAGTATGGAGAGCCGTGCCGAGTCATCCTGATCGATGGAAACCAGATTGATAAAGCGCCTGCAATCTTTTCTGCCTGTTCAAACAGTCCCAGTGCCTTGCTGACGCAATCGAGGATCTCGCCCCGCTGATTCAGAAGGCCACAGACTGCTTCGTCCTGAAGGCACGGGATGCCCCGGAATGGGTTGGTTTGTGCTGCCTGATTCATGACTACTCCTTGTAAGAAAGAGACGGGCAGCACTTCTCCCGTGGGGAGATGCTCCCCGCTGGGTGAATAAAGGTTGGTTGTGCTTGCCCCGCATACGGTGGGCAGGCATTCATCGCGTTGCGAATTCCCGGAGGATCACTGACGATTTGGTGAAAGGTTCAGCAGTGGATCTCTGCCGATTGATGGGTGGCAGAACCCGCAACCGGGACGACGGTTTGAAGAAACGCTTGAAGCGCACGTTTCTGCTCCGCATGAAATTTCCGCACGGCTTTCCGCCAGGACGGGGATGCCGCAACGGGGGCCATGCCTAAGAAGTGCAGCGGGCACGACAAGTCCTCTGGCGACTCGGATTCAGGAACCGCGCGGTGGATCAGTTCCCCCGTGTCCTCATCACGGCGGATCTCATCGCAAACGATGGAGCGCCTGGATTCGCCCGCCTTCAGGCCGAAAACGCCATCCTGCCGGGCAGTCGTCTTGACCACTCGCCAGAGCGTGCCTGGGGTGTCGACATACGCAACCGTTTCACGCATGTACGCCTCGCTCATCTCCCTGCAACAGAGCCGAAAAACCAGCTCATCTTTGGAAAAAGGGATTGAAATCCAGTCCATGAAAGGCTCCTTTGAAAAAGGTGCCGGATCACCAGTACCCACCGGGGGAAAGGTTCCCCGGCGGGTAGGTGAAAAGCTGAAATATTCGGTGCTGTGTTGGCCTGGAGGGCCAAGGGTACAAAGAGGTTTATGCGCTTCGGTTGCCCTGCGCGTGAATTGCGCACAGTGCCAGGAGGGCATCCTTGTGCGTGAGCCAGAAAGGCAACGCATAATCATCCATCATGCCAATCCGGCTGTCTGGGGTCGAACGCCATACATCATGCGTATGTGTTTGACACCCTATCGTCATCTTGTTGTCCGTGATGACAACAGTCCAGTGCAGTCCCAACAGGTGAAGGGGTGCATGTGACAGAGTGTCTCCCTTGTATTGCGTCTTGCTGAAATGACAATCAAGAAACTCTGCACCTGCCAGAGGTGAGTGATAAAAGTTCACATCGCGCAGATCTGACCGGATGAAGCGGGTATTCGACACGATGACCCCCTCCATGTGAGCGCCTTTGAAATTCGTATCAAAAAACTCTGCCGCAGCCAGATTTGAACCGCGCAAATGCACGCCTTGCAGGTTGGATTTGTATACCGTGGTGCCTTCAAAATCTGCCCATCTCAAGACAGCGCTTTGCAAGTTCACCCCGATCAGTTTCGCTCCTTTGAAGATCGCGTCTTTCAGGTTTGAACCCTCGAAGCTCAAGCCTTCCAAGACAGCGTCTTGAAAGTTGCTCCCCTGCAAGTCCAGCCCGGCAAGCGACTCATATGGAAAGGCGGCAATGACTTTACCTTCCCTGTTTTTGATTTTAATCATGATGCTTCCCCTCATGCAAAGTGCCGGGAGAGCAGCCTCCCGCCGGGAGAAAACTCCCCCCGGCGGGTAGGTGAAAAGCCGCGTATAGCGGCGGTTGGTTGAGTTACGTCTTGGGCAATCCGGTCTTTTGCGTCGGACTCGAAGCCAGTGGCTCAGAATCTCCTGGAACCGGAAGCCGGTTTTTTCTCCGTACCCTGGCTTGCCCCTCGCGTACTTCCCCGTTTTGTATTCGGGGTGGGGGCTGGAGCAGTAGTGCCACGACTGTTGCCAGTCCTGGCTCTTTGCCTGGGTTCGGGTGCCTCTTCCGCAGATTCCTCCTTGGAAGGGGCTTTGTAGGCCAGTTCTCCATCGACATAGACCGATTCGATGTGAAACAGCCTTGTTCTCAGGCTTACACCCTGCTGTCCCTTTTTCTCCCCCTGTTTGTAGGTGAAGATCACCGGGTCAATGTCATTGGCGACGAAGTTGATGATCACCTTCTTGTCGGCTTCGACGTCTTCGGCATAGCAGCGCACGAGTTCCTGGGTTTTTTCCCCAACAACGATGCAATCGAGGTACCTGGTCTTTGTCTCGCCAGACTTGCCGACGACGACACCTATGTTGCACGCCAGGAAGTCCCCCTCCCCGGATTCGACCTCTCGGGCCTCGTTCAGATAGGCGATGCCCTGCAAGCGAAAGTTGTAATAGCCTTGATCGTCATCCTGTCTGGATTTCGATGTTGCTTTGTTCATGATGAATCTCCTGCAAAAAAAGCGGAGACACACCTTTCCCGTTAGCCGGAGGTGTGTGGTGCCCCCGCGCGGGTTAATGAGTGAAAGTAGCATCGACGCCCGAAGGCGCTGTCCGCACACAAGCGACGCGAGGCGGATGGTTCGACCTATTGCGCGTGGAAAACCGCGCCGGTGCCTTGAAAGGTCGTGGCACCCTGATGTTGCTGACCGAGGTCAGCGGGACATTGGGGAGAAGTTTCCCCTGTCCGCTCCACCCGAGTCAGCCGAAAATGGGTTATGTGACGGGTTCACTTTCTGAAGCGTCAAGCAGCCGGGGCGCAAGCGTTGCTGCCGCCTCAATCTGTGGGCGTGCTGTGACGACGCCGAGATTCAGTAACTCCAGCGTTTGCCTGAAAAGCCGTAGCCCAAGCGGGGCCAGATCGCGCCGCCAGAGGGTTTCGGCACGCAGCCACATCGCGCACACGGCATTAAGGAACCGCATCCCGACGCCCGCTCCCTGCCATTCCGGCATGACCACCAGGCGGCAGGCGCGCGCCTCGATCAAACCGGGCCGCGTTGAAAAGGCCACATGCGCGACCGGCTCGCCTTCGATAGCCGCAACATAGTTGGTAGCGGCAATCATGTGCGGCAGCTTCAGATAGTGATGCGGCTCAAACAGTTTCCAGTAACGCCAGTCCGTTTGATGGATAAGCATTTCCATTCGCGGGCGTTGTCGAAGACGACCCCGCTCAAACAGCCCCGTTGCCGTATCCAGCACCCAGTCGGGTTCAAGCCAGTCCAGGATGTCATAGTGGCAGGACAGAAGCACCACGCGAGCCTCTGTTCGCCGCCATGCCTTTGCAAACGCCCCCGCGCCGATCCGCGCGATTTGCCGGTCGACGACAGATGAAAATTCGTCGACCACGGCAAATTCCGGCGCTTCGCAGACGAGCCTTGCGAGCGTTGCGCGGAACCGCTCACCGTTGGAGAGTACAGAGAAGGGGCGCAGCCACGCCGGAACCGAGCCCAGGCCGACGGCGGCGAGCGCGTTGGTCACGGCGTTAAAATCCCCGCCGGGGGAAATGGCATCGATGATGGGGCATGAGGCAGGCCACACTGGTGCGTACAGCGCGCCGAGTTTCATGCCGATGCTGCTTTTACCGGAACCGGAAGGGCCAACGATCACGCCGATCTGCCAGTTGCCGTCTTCAATCGGTAGCTCCGCGTCCAGCGTAAAATTCGCCCCGGACTCTGCGTTGAACAAGGACTTGACCCGCGCCGCGCGGTACGAATCAAAGTCCTTGCATGAATGGCGGATTTCGATCCTCATACCACGACCACCTTGAGTTGGAACCCAAGGCGCAGAAGCTGCCAGTAGACCCGTTCCTGGTGCGCGGCGTCCTTGCAGATCACAACGACGCCATATTGCTCCCGGTATTGATAGCCGTTCTTGCCGGGAGGCGGTTTTTCAGAGCTTCCTTTCACTTGCCTGTTTTTCCTGCGGATTGAAACTTGCGGCAGCTTCACGGATTCCGGCGCGGGGATCAGCAGACAACGGGTTTCAGGTCGCGTTCTTTTTTCGTGAGGATCAGGGCAAAAAAAAGGACTCCCAAGATTTTTGTCCGGGAGTCCGCTTCACATTGAAACGCGCCGTTTCGCTATTGGACGGCCAGTGTGTCCAGTGTGCCGCCGTTGGCGAGGTGGTCAGTGACCCACTTCGGATTTCGACCATGCCCCGTCCACCCCTGGGCGGGATTGTCCGGATTACGGTACTTGATGGGGGTGCCAACGGGGGAAACGGTCAGGATTTGCTCCGAGCCGCCCGCAGTACCAATCAGTTCCTTGAGCGATAAGCCCTGGCTGGTGGCCAGCTTTTCCAGCTTCCTGACCAGCCGTTGCGTTGCAGAGCCGCGCCGACGCAATTCCTGTTCAATTCCAGCACGCAGGGATCGCAGTTCAGACAGGGGCATTGATTCGATGTTCATTCAATCACTCCTCAAAAAAACAAACGACGGTTCAGATTATCGAAACGTGGATTCGATATTGCATTGAAAAGGAATTATTCCGGTTGGACATATTTTGCATTGCCTGAAACATTTCAGTCCCGCAATGACGGGGAGTCATCCTCAAATGAAAACCCAGAAAAAATGCCTCCGGTTCATCGAACCGAAGGCATCCAGTTATATCCTATTCCTTCGCACGGCATCCACTAGGGCAAGCAGCCCACTGAAGGGCAATCCGTGATCGGCAGCCAGTTTTTTCAACCGCTTGAGCAGAAGTTGCATATCGATTGGCTCGACCACGATCCTGTTCCATGTGCCGTCGTCGATCAGTTCAAAAAGCCGCTGCCCAAGCTGGTTTAACGGGATGTAATTTTCGGCATGAGAACCTCTGCCGTCCCGAATAAGCCAAATCCCAAAAGCATCCCTCTTGCTGCCATAGAACACCCGGACTTGCCCAGAATGTTTCTGCGTTTCAACCGTAAAGCAGATCAAGGGCTGCGTCTCATGGATTCTGTCGGGTTCGGGGTCTTCCATTCTGAAATCTCGCGCACCGGCGTCGGCCAGCATGTGAGGAAGCCTGCGGATGCCGTCGGGCATCTTTGCGTTATTCATCACACCGAGCATGTCACTCAGTTGTGGGCATCGCGGCTCGGGCAGGGGCAGCTTTACAGGGCTGTTTACTTCATCGGCGCGCTGACCGTCGAAACCGCGCCGGATGTATGGAATAACACGTACCCAGTCGCCAACCTTGGGTTCATGGGTAGCGAGCGCCCTCTCGACAACATGAAGACGCCTCTCGGCTTCCCAGACGAAGAATGCTTTCTCGTCTACATCAATGACCCTGCCTTCGCATGGCCTTGGGTCGAATGTGTCGTAGAAGCCATGATTGGGCGTGTTGTCGTATACGGCAACGGATTGGACAATGTGATGGCAGACAAGATCGGGAAGGCGCTCATCGAGCTGTCGCCGGATGTTGGAACGGCTGTATTCGTGGGTGTCCAGCATGGAAATCTCCTTATCGAAAATGAGTGAAGGGACTCCAGCCCAGGAGGGGCGAAGAGTCCCTCCTGGGGTGATGAAGGCGGATAACGCCTTCGGAAAAAAAATGAATCACCGTCAAGAAACGGCTGTTGTGTGGATTGACTTATGCCGCCGGGGGAGCCTCCCCAGCTTTGCTGCGATCACCTGCCAGAACATGAAGCCGCAATCCCGGCACCGGAAGTGCCGGGTACTGCCAAGCACACCAAGCTCAACCCCTTCGCCCCCGCACACAGGGCAACGATCGTCCGTATTCATATCAAGCCCCTTTCGGCCATTGAAACGACCTCCGGGCCTGCGACGATCATGTGGTCGAGCATTTTGATGTCGACGAGTGCCAGCGCATCTTTCAGGTCGCGCGTGATCAGCTCATCCGATCTGCTCGGCTCTGCGCTGCCTGATGGATGATTGTGCGCGCCGATGATGGCGGTAGCATTCTTGTGTGCGAGCGCGGACTTGACTACTTCACGTGGATAGACGCTGGTCTGGTTGATCGTCCCCCTGAACAGCTCTTCGGCTGCAATCAGCCGGTTGCAGGCATCCAGGTACATCACGATAAAAACCTCGTATCCGAGGCTCATACAGTGCAACGTCAGCCATTCCCGCACCGCTTGTGGACTGGAGAATACAAAACCGCCCTTCATCTGACGGGCCAGAATGCGGCAATGAATCTCGCGGGTCAGCGCAAGTACGTGGGTGAGCGCGTGAGCCTGTTCTACATCAATCGGGACAGGGGAGGCTGCTTCCTTGACGCACCGGATAGGCTGCGCGTTACTTGACACGATGGACAACAGTTCGGCACACAGGCCCTCGTCGCTAAGGCTTGCGACATCCGGGCGCGGCGAGAAGAAATCGCCCATCCGGCCTGAAAGGATGGCACCAATACAATCGTTCGTCGGCACGGGGCCGAAAGGTAATAACTGCGTTGTCATGTTGAAACCTCCTTCTGGAAAAAAAAGAAAGAGGCATCAGCCCCGAGGGGCAGAATCAGCCCCTCTCAGGTGGATAAAGGCGAAATCGCCCTCAAAAGTGAAATAAGCATCGACGCCCGAAGGCGCTGTCCGCACACAAGCGACGCGAGGCGGATAGTCGGGTCAACGCGGTCGGATTGCCGCGCGGCGGCCTTTGAGACCCTGGCTGCCTGGCATGGTGCTGAAACGCAGTTTCAGCGCAACACATGGGAATACTTTGCCGGTTCCGGTGCGGTTTCTCAGCAGGAAATGGGCGATGCGTCCAAACCCCTTTTTTCCGCGTCCGCCCTCCGGTCATCCAAAAAAATGAACCGGCACCGGAGTGGGGCCAAAGCCCTCCGTCCGGTGCCGGTTCTTGGTGAGTGAAGCATCAAAGCCGTTTGAACATCTCCCGCTGGCTGGTCTGCCAGCGGCGGCGAAGAACAAAAATACCACCCGTGGTGCGCTCAAAACGCGCGGGTCATCTCCATAACCCGCTCGCATCAGGCTCTCGCTCACCCGGCCCTTGTCGTGGCTTGGGCCAGCATCTCCAGGCACGCATCTGCGCACAAAGGGAACCCGTTTTTTCGCCGCCGGGCGAGCGGCAGGGAATACTGTGCCCTCGAAGGGTTTGACCGGGCAGCGCACCGCTTGGACAAACCCCTCTCGGGCCAAAAATAGTTGAAAAAGCCACCAAAGCGGGGCCGGGGAAAAATAAGCCTTCCGCCCCGGTCAGGGCGTGCGCGCGGTCGGTGAAGGCGGGGCGCGCATCAATGAACCCGGCTGTAGGGTCGCCGGGTTCCGGTTTTTTCCTTGCGGGCTGCACCTCCCTTGGTGCTGGCGGTGCGGCCTCCCGTGTTTTTCGTGCCGTGTCCCTTACGTTGGGGCTGCGCACTGACGGGCAATGATAGGGCGGGCGGGCTTGCCCGGTAGTGATTAACAAGTTGCGCCACCCAATCCGATTGCCTGGAGAGGAAGAGCGCCATCTCCATCTGCCCGGTGGCGATCAGATCAAGTGCCTGCTCCCAGATGGCCGTCGTGCAGGGGTCGGACAGTGGTGCGGGCAGCGCATCGATGAGCGCCCCGGCAGTGCCGGTCGAGATGATCGACTTGCCGCGTTTTGCGAGGAACCCGCGCGCAAGCAAACCGCTGATAATTCCGGCGCGCGTGGCCTCTGTTCCAATGCCCGTGGTCTCCTTCAACTTTTGTTTCAGTTGCGGGTCGGTCACGCGCTTGGCAATGCCCTTCATGTCGGCGACGAGTTCGCCTTGGGTGTAGGGCCGGGGCGGTGAAGTTTCGAGCGCCTTCATCTCCGCTTCCTCAATGCGGCAGTTCTCGCCTTTGGCGAGCGGAGGCAGGTTTTGCGCCTTACCTTCGCCGGTGCCGGTGTCCACGCTGTCGGCATCAGGCGTAGCACCCATCGCCAAGTGCCAGCCCGGCACAACAACCCGCTTACCCGTTGCACGCAACGTTTCCCCCCCGCACTCGAACAAGGCGGTGGTGCGGTCGAACTCGTGATGCGGCAGGAATTGTGCAAGGTAATGCGAGCGGATGAGCGCATAGACCGACCTCTCCTTGTCGTTCATCGCGGATAGCCGCGCAGGTTCCAGCGTCGGGATGATCCCGTGGTGGGCCGTTATCTTCGCATCGTCCCAGGCGCGCGAGCGCCTTGTCAGGTCGAGCCGTTTCACCAAGGGTGCAATTTCCGGGTCGGTCAGCACCAGGGCTTTCAGTACCGCCGGGACTTCCGCGAACATGCTACTCGGCAGATACCCGGTATCCGTCCTCGGGTAGGTCGTTGCCTTGTGAGTTTCGTAGAGCGCCTGGGCGATGTCGAGCGTCTCCTGCACATCGAGCCCCAGGCGGCTGGAGCAGGCGGTTTGCAGGGTTGAAAGATCGAAGGGCAGCGGCGGCGGCTGTTTGATGCGCTCCACCTCCACGCTTGTCACTTTGGCGTGAGGCACCGAACGGATGCGGGCGAGCGCGCCATTCGCCGCCTCCACCTTGAGGCACCGCCCCGCCTCATCCGCTGCCCCTGCCGGGGGAAGCCACTGCGCCAGAAACCGTGCGCCGTCGTGACTGAGCATGACCCCAATCGCCCAGAAGGGCACGGGCACAAAGCCTGCAATCTGCCGGTCGCGCTCCACGACGAGGCGCAGCGTCGGTGTTTGGACTCGCCCCACGGAGAGCACCCCGGAATACCCGGCGCGTTGCCCGAGCAGCGTGAAGAGCCTCGTAAAATTCATGCCGACGAGCCAATCAGCGCGCGAGCGTGCCAAGGCCGCGTGATAGAGCGGCAGCGTCTGCGCGGCAGGTTTCAGGTTTTGGAGTGCCTGCCGGATCGAGGCGTCATTCAATGCCGAGAGCCAGAGCCGCTGCACCGGCCCCCGGTAGCCGCAGTGCTCCAACAGTTCGCGGGCGATCATCTCGCCTTCGCGGTCGGCATCGGTGGCGATCACCAGTTCCGTTGCTTCCCGGAGCAAATCCCGGACAACCCGGAACTGCGCCATGCTCGCGGGTTTGGGGGACATCTTCCACGCGGGTGGGATGATGGGGAGTTGCTCCAGCGACCATTTCTTGAACTCTTCCCCGTAGGCTTCGGGTTCTTCGGCTTCGAGCAGGTGCCCAACGCACCAGGTCACGATGACCCCTTGCCCCCGGCAGCATCCCGTGCCGCGCTGCCCCGCGCCGAGAACGCGCGCAATATCCCGCCCCTGGCTTGGTTTTTCGCACAAAAATAGCCGCATTCTGATCTCCGCCGTTGCTAAAACACGACGAACATCTCCGGTTTCTTGGTGCGGGTCATCCAGAAATGGAAAACCGGATTGGCTTTTTTATGAGGGAGTCAGCGACCAATCATCATGCGAACCCTGATACGGTATTTATACCAAACAAGTAATAAGGCCCGATTCAGGAGGGAGTCTGAACACACCCGATCAAGACGCTTTTCGAGCCTGTCGAGTTCAATGTGTCCAGTGAGGTGCAATAGAGCAAACTATACCGCCCGGTATAGCTGCATGACCCGTTTCAAAAAAACAACTACGTCATATAGCGCGGTCGTTGAATGCCGACATGACAATTGAAAATTTCTTCGCTTTCATTCGCTTTCGTCCAGTTCGATGCCGGGGAAAACACACGCTGCAAGATGAAAAATAGCGTTCAACCCCGTGTTGTCCGTCGCAGCAAAAGGGCTTGCGCGTGCGCCATCCGAGCCGCGCCGTCGATGGCCTGCCGGGCAATGCTGTGCAGCAGGCTCATTTGCAGGTTGTACGCGATGCGCTGCCGTTCCATCGCGGCAAGTTGCGCCAGCAGTTCATCCGGCAGCGTAGGCTCATTCATCAGTTTGACCCACAGGCTCACCCCCATGCGCGAGCGATCCGGGCTGCGCCAGCGCAGAAAACTCGTCCCTGCCGAAGTCTCCTGCAACGAGAGCTGCGCCGAGAGCAGCCCGTAAGGGTGCGAGCGCGCCTGTGTAAGCAGTCGGTTATGGGCGAGTCCGATCAGCCCATCTCGAAGCTGTAAGCACTGGCCACCCCAGGCTTCCAATGCCCCCTTACCCTTAAAAGGTCTTAAAAAGCCTTTTAGGTAGGCTGCATGTTCCAGTGCTCGGTAGTCATCCTGTTCCAAGGCTCTGAAGTGCCAGGGCGGGCTCTGGATCATGGTGTGAACGGCTCAATGTCAAACAGGGGGTCGTCCTCCGGCACTTCTTCATCCGATTCAATTTCACCCTGCAGCATCTCCATGCCCACAGCCTCCCCGAGCACGCCTGCCACGTCACCGATATCCTCGGTTCCCGCCTCGGCGATCACCTCCGCTGCTCTGGCGGCTCTTGCTGTTCTGAGCGGTGGCGCGAAGTTGGAGCGCACTTCCCCCGTGATGACACCGGGCGGCGGCATTCCGTATTTCGCCACGGCTGCCAGCCAGGCGGCGTTCTGTGCCTTGCAGTCCCCCCGGTTAACCCCGGAGTAACGGTAGTAATGCGCCATCCCGAAGAGGCTGCGCATCGCGTGCGAAGCCTCGGAGAGCATGAATTCCAGGGTGCTGCGCTTGATGACCGCGATGTGATGCGCAAGCAGCAGTTTTCGCACCAGCGTGTCATAGTCCATGAGCAGGTGGATTGCTGCAAAGCCGAGCGGCGAGCCAACGTAAAGGGGCAACTCAACCGGCTGGACGTTCAGGTTCTCCCCCAGGGAGAGTGCGGGGGGCACACTATCGAGGACATGCTGGATCTGCTCGCGTAGCGACTGGAGCTGTTGCCTCGTTTCTTCAATCTTCCCCTCGATCCGCACCATCCACCAGTCGGAAAAAGGGTCGTCCAACTCCGAGCCGTGTTTCATCAGGTTCGTGATGGTGATGTAGCGGTGCAAGCCGATAATCCTTGGGCTGCCCTCGGCATCGGGCCGCCCGCGCCAGATACGCGAGGCATGCACAGTGTGGAGCTTCAGCGTTATCTCGCTGCGCAGCACACCGAGGTTGAACTGGACGGGCTCATCGTAAAGGGACATGGCGGTCTCCGGTAACAGTGTTTTGCCCGGAAGAATTCCCGCCATCGGCGGGGTTGTCAGCTAGTAATGCCCTTTTGCTACAGCAGCAATTTGCTGCCCTGCGGGGAATTCACTCGCACAGCCCGTAGCTCGAAGCACAAGCGGGCGCTGCTTCGTCCCATTGGGGATCAGGCACCCGGCCACCCCGAAAAGTCCGCGCCCATTGGACATAGGCCACGATGTCCCGACCGCGCAACTCGCCCCGGCCATCATTGGGCGCAGGAAAGAACGAGGAATCGCCATGTTTCGATATTCCTGAGACGATACGCTCCCAGGCCGCGATCCGCTCAATGTGCTCGGGGAAACGCCGGGAGATTTCCGCGAGTTCTGCCTTGCTGGTGTTGATGCACGGCGTGCACCCGACGCGGCCCATCCCCTGGCTGTAGAGCGGGTTCAATGGCACACCGTGCAACCGTACAAAATCGATGGTTTGTTGGGCAGTCCAGCCAGCAACAGGGCGGAAAGCAAAAATGCCGCCGCTCAAATCCTCGAACCCTCTGGCGTTGCTGCGTTTTGCTGACTCATCACGCCGCACGCCTTGCCAACTCCATACGTCCACGTCCCGCGTGTCGACGAACCACAGGGCATGCTCGGTCAGCGGCAGCGTCTTCAATTCCTGCGTGCAGAATTGCCTCAACCGCGAGGGGAAGAAGCCCTTCAGCATGCACAAATCGAGATAAGGGTTGCCGCTTGGCTGTAGCAAGGCAGCGGCACGCTCGCATTGCGCTACGGGTACGCCCTTTTCAGGCCATTTTGTCAGGACATAGTTGCGCCTGTGCGCGATACGCTCCGCAAAGTCGGCCCTGATGCGCGTGATGCGGATACCGAGCACATGCTCCAGCGTGCCGAGGTAGTCGAGCGTCGCCTCGTGCTCGTTGCCGGTGTCGGCGAACACGGCAAATGTGCTGTCTGGAAACTGCTTGAGCGCCAGGATCAGGCTGGCCGTGCTGTCTTTGCCACCGCTCACGGATACCAGGTGGATGATGCCCTTCATTGTGCCGCCCTCACACCAGGTTGACCGTGCGCGCGATGGGGGCTGCCTCTGAATTGCGGGCAAGCTGCCTCAAATGCTCCATGCACGCCTGAACGGTTTCAGGGGCGGCCCGCCGGAATGGCTCTTTTTCGGGGGGGAAACCCGAAGTGGCGGAGCCTGGGCGCACGTCTGGGTGCGCCGGGGCCGCTTCATCACTGGCAGCCCAGGCAGTAAATTCCCCCTTGATGGCCTTGTGGATGATTCCGCACAGATACCCTGCCGGATTGCGGATTCTCTGGTTGCCTGCCCGGCATCTTGCCGCCCATTCGTCGAGTACGGCCTGCTGCAGCGAGCCTTCAAGCGGGTCAAGCATGGCCAGCACGGCTTGCTGCTGGCTGCCCTTTAACCGCCCGAATAGTTCCGGCAGCCTTAACGCCTCGCGCGCGCCAGTGCGCGGGTCTGAATCTCCACCTATATCAGTACGTACTGTACTAATACTAAATACTGTACTTGTACTATCCGCCTTCGGATTCCGAAGTGCCACATCTGGCGCGGGTTTTGAGCCTGCTTCGGATTCCGAAGTGGGCGGACTCGATTCCGAAGGAGGCCGACTCGAATCCGAAGCAGGTGCTTTTTGCCCGCCTTCGGATTCGGGAAAGGTGCTTCCCTGTGGATAAGTTTTGTCCCGTGCTACTTCCCTCGCGAGCCGCTGCATGATGTGTTGCAGCCGTCCCGGCAATAGCCGTCCCTGCATCATCGGGTCGTTCGTGATTTCTGCGAGTACCTTCTGCCCCACGATGCGCACGGCCTTGCAGGGATGTTCAAGCGCATTGCAGACGAGTTCGAGGTAGGCCGCGTCAATCTGGATGGCCTCGAAGGGGGTTAGCGGTTCGTCATGCAGGACATAGAGGTTGCCCACGATCCTGCCCGTATTTGTATTGCGTCGGCGCTCCAGCAGTGTGAGCCAGCGCGTGAGGCGCAGGATCGTAATCACGCGCGAAACCGTCTCGGTGGACGCGCGTGCCCCTGGCATTGAGGAGAGGTAATCCCGCAGCTGCTCGTAGGTCGGCACGCTTGCCATGCCCTCCCGATCCAGGAAGAGCCGGAAGACCTGCCAAGCGTTCCGTTCAAGCGGGGTGAGACGTTTATCCGTCAGCAACCCTCGGGGCACGGTCTCGTGCCGGTTGCCGCCAAAAAAGAAACCGTCATTGATTCTGACGGTTTTGGATGGTTTATCCATGTTGCTCCCCCCTGATCGGTTCAATCGCGGGTCAGAAGGCCATCGTTTTTCCACTCAAGGATCAGACGCCAGATGCTCGTGAAAGGGTGCTGCGTGCTCTCAGCCAGGTTCGCAACGATTGCGATCATTCCCCGCTCGTCGTCTATGTCGGTGCCGGACGCATCGATCAGCGACAAGAGCCGCTTCCACAGGTCATCACAGGCGTCTTCCGCCAGGTTATGTGGACGGCCCCGGATGGCGGGGACGCCGACAATGCCGCGCCACATGGCAATTTCCTGGCTGGTCAGCCCATAGTTTTGGGCGAGCAGCTTCGTGCTGGCCGAGAGCCGAAGTAGCCGCTCGGTTTCCTCCGCCTCCTTTTGGTCTTGCTCGATCTTTTTCAGCAGACCGCGAAAGACCGCAAGGTTGATATTGACTGAACACCACGGCACGGCAGAAAAAGCAAGAAAGCACACATTGCTTGCGTCCCGCAGGGCGTCCAGATCCACCTTCTCCAGGCCCATTCTGAGGGCTTTGAACGATTGCCCTTGCCTCAGATCGTCGAGCATCTGGGCGATCACGGCCAGATTGAGGGATTGTGCTCTGTTCATGGTTTGCCTTCCCTATTCATCAGATGGTTGCGCCTCAATCGCGTCATCCGGCGCGAATTCCAGCAACCGCCGTGACAGCCGGATAAGCCGCAACAACGTAATCAACCCGCCATCGGTCAGAGAAATGTCATCTCCTTGGGGCTGCCCCCCCACACCTTGTGGGCTGCCCAGGAGCAAAGGCCCCAGGAAATCAATCAGGCACGCGGCATCAATCGGTTGGGGCTCGGGCAGGTAGGGCGCGCTCAACACATGCAGCAATGCGAGCACGGCGGGAACCTCGCCCCCGTCCGTGTTGGCAGGCATGCAGGCGAAACCGATCCCATGCGACTCTTCGGCGATTGCATCGTGCAGTTCCGCCTCAAACGCGATTTCCCGAGCGCACTGCGCAATCAGGATGCGCAGGTACCTGGGGGTATCGTGTTCGGGGGCGATGTGCCAGCAATCCGTACTTGGGTAGAGTCCCCCAAGATGAGCGGGGCCGATGGGCTGAGCCTGCGGTGGCTCGTTTTCCGGGGCGGCTCCAGAGAGGTGTTCCCGCACGGTTTGCGTGAGTTCCGGGCCTGGGCTTGTTCTACCCAGGCCGGGCGCAGCCGGGATTTGCCGCTCCGCTGCCTGATCCTGCCTTGTCGATGGGGGAGCCGTTTCCGCGTCTTTCGGTGAATCGGGCATCGTGCCCGTTTTTGGCAAGCGCGCGGAAGACTTTGCGGGGGGCGGTTCTTCAACCGGAGACGGTTTGATCTCAACAAGGGGCTGCGGGCCGGGTTGCCCAGGTTTTAGCGTGCTGCCCTCAAAAATATAGAGTTCGGCGGCAAGGGTCTCGTAACGCAGCCCCAGTGCGTCCGCCATGCGCCCGGTCAGTTCGTCCTGGATGCGTTCCAGCGCAAAACTCTCCGGCCCCGTATCAAATTCCGAAAGGATTTCCTGAAAGAGCAACGTGAAACCATCGGCCTCTTGAGCAAACTCCGCACGATGCGCACTCCATACTTGCAGCGCGACCCTTCGCAGTCCAGAGAGCTTTTCGACCACGCCGCGTCCCAGGCCAGCGTAGAGGGTGTTGGGAATGGCGGGCAGCAGAAAGGCAATGGCTTCGCGCATGCGGCTGATATGGGGCTGCGTCACCGGGTAGCCATCTGCCTTGAGCCGCCGGGCCAGTTCGCTTTGCGACATGGGTTGAGCAGGCTGGTCGGGTTCAAGTTCTTCGTAGAGTTGCTGGGCTTTTTGGACGGCGAGCGAGCGCTCGATGAAGGTCAAGCCGCTGCGCAGCTCGTTTTCGGTCAGGT
>Ga0123357_10003593_pt1 | contig 17876 bp, 9 predicted proteins | sample TergutEmb28metaG_FD_89873 | JGI IMG/M metagenome (GOLD analysis project Ga0123357, IMG submission 89873) | Embiratermes neotenicus P4 segment gut microbial communities from Petit-Saut dam, French Guiana - Emb289 P4 | ecosystem: Host-associated > Arthropoda: Insects > Digestive system > Gut ... | reverse complement strand
TATTTTATTTCACTTCTTATGTGCTCAACATGTTTCGGACATTAATATATCCATCATCAGGAGCTTGCGACTATTCGGTTGAATTACCACATTGGTCGTATTGTTCTTGGTTCGATGTGTGTTGGAGTTTCAGTGTGGTTGGGTTGGAGTGGTATCCGTGTTGCAGGCTGAAGCACAACCATGCTATTCAACAGAATAGTTGCAAGCTCCTGATGGTGGATATATTAATGTCCGAAACATGTTGAGCACATTAGAAGTGAAATAAAATAACAAGTGACATCAAGTTGGTCTTTTATTCTTCAACTATTACAATGATGCACGGTCCAATAAACATAAGATTTGTTATTCATTATGCACGGTAGGAACATCTAAAGTATTCAAATGTTTTGTTTTATTGTGTACGTAGATCCTCCATTATAAAATGCGGCATGACATCAGGTGTGCATATGGAAACAGACAGGGAGATAACTGGATGCAGGACGAATTAATTTGTAGTTTCATCAACTACAGAGTTGCGAAAGCCTAAAAACTCGCATGATACAACATTAGTTGTAAACCTATCATTCGTCAGTTTATAATTTTCAACAAAAAAAAAAAGCAAAAATAATGCATTTCTCGAATTGCTTTAGAAATATGGACAGAAAAGAAACCCATTAATGCACTTTCATTTCGTGCAACGCCTACTTTCCAATAATAGAAAAATACAGTATTAAAATACTCAAAAAATCAGTACACAACAATTCGTGGCATTAAAAGTTTGACTTGGTATAATAGATGAATTTAGGATCGCGGTGGCACAGTGATTAAGGCGCTGTGCTACAAATCGGAAGGTCGCTGGTTCGCTTCCAGATGGTGTCATTGGAATTTTTCATTGACATAAAATGCTTCCGATCGCACTATGGCCCTGGAGTCGACTCAGCCTCTAACAGAAATGAGTACCAGGAGCATTTCCTGGGGATGGAGGCGGCCGGTACGTAAGGCTAACAACCTTACCACCATCCTGTGCAGTTGTCATGTAATCTGGGAACCTTAACTTCCTGGAACCCTCTGGGCCACTCCAGGCCTGCAACAGGGCTGTTTTACCTTCTATAGTAGACGAATTGCTACACACCCAGATGTAGGATCATTAATTTCACTGTACCATATCGACCCCAGCTTTTAAATTGCGCCGTCCCTTAATAAAAATGTACTATTTTGACGTTTTGCTGACCGTGGATCTCAGTATATTTATCTCAGTAGTTAGCCAACTTATACACAAAATTTTTGTTTTACATTGTGTTTATTTCATGCCTCTACATATTTCGAGCACATGTGCTCATCATCAGGAGGTCAAAATTGCATTACACAGTCTCTGGTATCATTACACCTATAGGTGTGATGATACCAGAGGCTGTGTAATGATGAGCACATGTGCTCGAAACATGTAGATGCATGAAATAAACTTATTGTAAAAACAAAAATTTCTTGCATCAAGTTGGTTAATTACTGAGATAAATAAAAAAATGTAATAGTTTACTAAAGGTACATATATTGTCTTGCTTATAGCAAAAACGTAAATTTTCCCAGCACTCCTGAACAGACGTTTCTGGCAACATATTCGTTTATTTTAAAACACGTGTCTTCGGATGCAATAAACGTTATTTATTCTTTTGTTCTCATAAAGTCGCCTTTAATAATTTGTCAGCAGCGCCAGACTTTTATTTAACCACGTATTTTTATGTCAGAACAATTACCTAAAACATGAATTTCCACTGTCGTTATAATTGTTTGGGGTTTTAAAGCATGGTTTACTTCATCAAGTATATACATTCTCTGAAGTACTCTCTTTGTGAATTTATTATTTCATTAGTTATGAACAGAATACGCTGTATGAAGTCATGTACGTATGAAACAATTTAAAATCCAACGTACCGATTACAATGTTGTAAACAAGTCAGTTACAAGGGTTTCTTTGATGTCATGAGAGCGGGTTCATATTGGAAGTGGGTTTAATTGAAGCGTTTACTTCCCTTTCTATGACAGAGCCCACTAACGTGACCTCATCAAATACAGGAAATTTAATGGTTTCGTGAGGAGAGAAGTGTTGCATATTGTTGCTTGTACGAAGAGGTTTCCATCACAAGTGTGTAGAGGTTATGATCTGAAATATCCAATGAACTCTGTACTATCACTATCACTACTATCACTACCTTCGTTGTGATTATGAGATCTGGCTATTAATTGTTCAAATTACGTTCTAAACTGGACAGGCAATATAAGTATAAGGTAACATTGAGGCGCTTTCGAGTAACAATTGTTACAGTGGAAAAGTAAAAAGCATTACTATTCTGAATGTGTATTTGTAGCTTTTGGTATTCAGCATGCAATGGGCATGCGCCATATTGTCATCTTTGACCTGTCTGGCTCTACAATATTTTTCCATATTATCTCATAAAAGGCAGATTTTCGAAAAAAAAAAAGTTATTTAACATACCGAGGTAAAAATGTGTGTTTTGATTTTCTCCTCAACTTTTGCCTGAAACAGTTGTTACTTACTCTAAGAACATTTGAGCGAAATGTGATTAAAACGTATATTGGTAATTACTCTTTAATGCTGGAAAAAATTTGAGATAACAAAGATTCAAAATCGATTGAAAGACGAGTAATGAAATGGTCTCCCTGAAGATGGTGCAAGAAATACCGAAACATATAGGATGTAACTGGTGATAAATATATGTATTTAACATGGGTGTATTCAGCTGGAATAAAAGAAGTGATTGACTATTATAATGAGTTACGATTTGACTCGTAAGTCCTAAGTTTACAAAGCGTTAAATTTTTTGTAGTACCTTTGTTAGTAATGTATATCAGCTTAAGAAATGTGTACTTTGCGTAGTACGTATCGTTGTTTTAAAATGATATAATTCTCATAAGGATGTTATTTGAATGTAATTTAATTGTCTAACGCTTTTTTCAAGGGTTGTTCCCGAGAACCAAATAGTTCCTCGGATATTCAAGCAGTTCCCCACGTTTTATGGAATCGGAAGGTTAATTAACGCTTTCACAACGGTGCGTCACTTGTTCCTCTTATAAGCCAAATTAATCCAATACATGCCCTTCCACTCATATTTCTTTAAGTTCTATCTAATATTAACCTCATCTGCGCCTAGATCTTCCAAGTGGTCTTAGTCCTCCAGGTTTACTCACTGTAACCCTGTACGTATTTCTCTGTCCCCCTTACGCACCATGTGCTCTAACAGTCTCATCCTCCTTGATTTGACGAACAAAAATTTGGCGACGACTTAAATGCATGGAGGTTTCAGTTTCATATTACTTCCTATTTCTTAGGACCAAATATCATCACCAACACCCTACTGCCTAACACCCTCAGCCTATATTTTCCCCCTAAAAGAAAGAGGCTTAAAGTCGCGTAAATTATTTTAAGTGTGCAATTGGCAAAGATCAAAACCATACTTGATTTTGGGTTACTGTGTGAGGGCCACTTCATAAAATTGCATGTCGTATTTTTGCACATTTCCTTGTACTGTATAAGTAGTAGCGTTAGAGGCTGTAATTGTTAAGTAAACAATGACAAATATTTAAAAAAATATGAAATTCTATTATATATAAGGCCCAGATTTTATTAGTTCTTCTGTTACTTAAGAACACTTTTTCGGCCAGCCTGTATATTTTACACACATAAAACTTTTTTTTTCGTATTATGATTCTCTATGTATATTTATATGGTTCGATCCCAGATGGTGTCAGTGGAATTTTTCATTAACATAATCCTTCCGATCGCACTATGGCCCTGGGGTCGACTAAGCCTCTAACAGAAATGAGTACCAGGTGTATTTCCTGGGGGTAAAAACGGACGGTACGTAAGGCTGGCAACCTTACCACCATCCTGGGCCATTTTCACGTAATCTGAGAACCTTAACTTCCTGGAAACCTCAGGGCACCTCGGGCCTGTAATGGGACTGATTTTTTTACCTATGTATATTTATATAATTAAAGGAATTATTGATATTACATATTTAGGGAATATTATTTACTTAGCGTTGTTGTCATAGAACTAAAAGAATCAGCACTGGAAGTTTTAGGGTCTATGAATGCCGCAACACCTCGTCCAATAAATAAACACATAGTTCACTCTGAGATCACAACACGTTCTTCTCACATGTCATCAACTGACCATCCTCTTTCACCTGTCTAATTTGCCGCTAGGTAAATTGGAACGCTGAAATTTGTCTCTCTTTACACATGCCCTTTTACACTACCTCTCATGTAGTCAAGGCACATGATCAAACATGGCGACAATGTAAAGTGGTCCAACTACTTCTATCTCTCCACCCCCTGAGCCATGAACACACTTTGTCATATACGACCTCTCGTTCACATCAATAGCTAGTTTACCTTTGCTTCAGTGTTCTGGACTACTGAATGGCAAAATTGAAAGCATACTTTGTTTCTACTGCCTGTGGCGTTAATGTGTTTCAGTAAGTCACTCTACCCTGAGACTAATCAAGTTTAAAACGAATTAGAACACGTAAACCGAATAAAGTAACGAAGACCTATTCATAAATTAATTGCATCCAGTGAACCAAAATAATGTTATTACTTATTCAGTTTCGTGCGTTTAGAGAATTTATTGTTTAACTTTTTTTGGTATGGAGAACGTAAGTGCTTTCCTTCGAATTGAACATACTCGTACAATAGACGGACTTTAATGCAAAACGTATTCGCACTCTGTGTTTTGTATGTACCGCCCAGTTTTCAGAGTAGACCTGATGTGTTATTAGTGGCAAATTATTGTAAACGTCGAGAGCCATTCAACTAAATATGTATTCTGTTTGTTCTTAGAATAACTGTAGGTAACTCTAGTATGTTATTGAAATATGGCTCTGCAAGTTGGAAAGTGAGCTGAAACTGACGTAGCCCCATTGGGCATTACTGAAATGCATTTTACATCCTCAAATCTTCTTTTTGTAGTGTTGTTGCTGTTATTAATTACTGGCCTTCTAAAAGTTTTCCGACTTTCACATTTTCGAACCAAAATTTTTTACGTATGTGTTAGTCTCTCTTGCGAGCAGGCAATCCACTTATTTAATAATAAACTTTCGGTGTAACCGAAGGTTGAAGAAGATTGCATGATATGGAGTTTCGATTAATTTTTTTTTCACGTGTATATATATATATATATATGACGAGCTGGTTAGGGCGTGTGGTATCCATGGGAGAGAAGGGAATGCATAGAGAATTTGGTGGGTAAACCTGAAAGAAAGAGACGAACCTGAGGACGTAAGCATAGAAGTGAGAATAATATTAAAATTGACTTTGGAGAAATACAGTGGGGAAGTGTAGACTTGATTTATTTGGCCCATATTAGAGATTACTCTCAGATCTTCTTGACTAGCTGAGGAACTGTTAGATTTAAAAAGGATCCTGCTCCGTGGAGTTTTTTTGTATAGAATTAGGAAACATTTGATTGCATACCGTTACAGGACTGGTGGACCGGGTAGCTCTGTCAGTATAGCGACTGAATAGGGGCTGGACTGTCCGGGATCGAATCCCGGTGGGGACGAGATTTTCCACCCGTCCAGACCGGCCCTGGGGCCCACCCAGCTGTATAATGGATACCGACTCTTTCCCCGGGATAGAGGCGGCCGGGGCGTGGGGCTGACCCCAACCCTATCTAGTGCCGATGTCCTAGAAATAGTAGAGGTGCACCTCTACTCACCCTAAGGGCCTTCGTGATCTATAAAAGGGGTGAAAACCTGCCTGTAACAGGAATGAAACAGTAACGATTTTTAAAGTCACGTTTTCCGGGAAGTATTTAATTAATGCAGTGACCAAAAACCGTCATGGATGCAAACAAGAGTGGTTTTGTTGTAGCCCATCATGATCATAGCATTTAACTAACGTAGTGTTCTCACTCCTCATTTCCTATAAAAGACGTGTATTAGGATTAAAAGTAGATGCGATATGTTCGTTTAAAAAATATTAAAATTTTTATTAACGCCATTAAAACGGCTCCTAGCAACGATATGCTGATGAACTCACTCCGTAAATTGCGCCATCTAATTGAATTTTAGTATTATTGAATTACATTGTGACATGAATGTAATGAATTGTTATTAAATTCTAGGAAAAAAAACCCTATGTCATTTTTTGTAAAAGATTTCGGGGTTAAAACTAATTGTCCAACCTAGGTCACGACGTTAATATAATTACCCTCTTAAGCATAGTGGTTAGTATATGAACCTCTTGCTTTAATGAAAATTACGTTTTTTCCCAACGAAGTTTACATATGCACATACGTAGCTTCCATATGATTACGGCACTGACTACCAATTTTGTCACTAAACAAGTCCAACCTTAACTGAGACAGAGTGTGTGTACTGTGTTGTACTAACTGAATCGATAAACCTTACTGAATGATCAATTCTACAGGTAGCATCAAATTTCAAATTTCTATACACTCTGCAATGTGCTGACAATTTCCGATAACGCGGGATGTTCGAAATACAGGTCATAACCGACGTGCGCTAAACAGAAAACAGTGTTTTTGGAAGACAACAGACAAGTGGCTTTAACCTTAGTTACCCTACATCCACCTCTGCCAGGCTTTCATATGCGTCCGCTTGGTAATACAAAAAGCATTCAAAATTACTTTTCATTCCTGAAATTTTCAAAATCTCTTCTTGTCGCATTCGCTACAAAAATGTGTTCTTATTTACTTAGTAATATGTTATATACATACATATATACATATATTTATACATATATTTGTAAATAACGCCAACAACTTAGGTTCCGGAAATTTTATATAATTTTTACGTTCACTTGTCTTCCGTAATACAGCCTAGAAGTCGTTATGGATTCCGAAGTTTCGGCCAAAACTTACCTCGGCACAAATTTACTTAGTTTGTCTCTGTATTCTGGGAAATTCTGAGAAGATTCGCAAAATCAAAGTTGCGTTTGCATGCCTTCTATGCATATTTCGGATTTACTTCATAAAACATTAAATGGTTAAATCCCACGACACTTTTCTAAGTCAATGTCTGTGTCCTGAGGACTTGTCTACTTACAGAATTCCATGAAAGTTACAATCCAGTGTGAATTAATATTTTCTTTGTATTCCCAGTCAGCGAGAATTCCTCAAGCTTTTTAAATGCTCGAAACTGACGCAGGAAATTCGGATTCATACGTCCCTCCGATCTACTTGCTCTTGCAAAGGTTTAAAAGAACAGGACAAAAAGTAGATTTCAGCAAGTAAAAATCGCACAATATTACGAAACATTTTACTGAAATTTATTTCAAAGAGATATTGTGGTGCTCAATTTTACGTAATTTTGTTCCATGTAAATTAAGAAGCGAAAATTATGGCTTTAAATTAAACTTAGTGCAAGGGGTCTCACATTTTTTTTCTTGGCTTACAACTAAATGAAACGTAAAAATTTCACTGCACCACACACATATTTTTGTATTAAAGAAAGCTTAAATTGGAGACTGGTTGATAGCGGGAGATGAGTAAAATAATGTTTTCTGCAATGCTGCTTATTAGCAAATATATGTTGTTTGTGTTTTATTTATAATTTCAAAATCGTATGCTTTCTTATATTTGGATTTTTTAGTGATACCGAGTACCATGAAAAAATGATTAACGTACCACTAGTGGTACGCGGATCACAGTTTGACAAACCATGTAATGATATATATTCTAATACTTGATTTACTCAGAACGTAATACAGTAAATATATTTATTTAAAACCAGTGGATATCATATCCTCAAGGCGCTTTCCAATCCTGCAATAATCTTACTATCCTCACCCTAAACTGCCATGACGTCACTAGGTTTGTCTTATTCATAAATCCCGTCCGAAAGTTACATTTGAACGGCTGTCACTCTTGACTGCTGTTCACATAAGCCAAGATCTCTAGTCTGAAAATGGTTGTCGTAAATGGAAATATTGTTCGTTTTCCTCAAGAAAAGTAAAATCAGCATTTTTCTCATTATTTGCTGAATCTCCAATTATTCTCCACTACACTTCTGTGAACTTGGCTGTTTGTACCTGCACTCCTATTTTTTAACGCTACGTTCCTATAAACTTGACTGTTTCTAACTGCACTCCCATTTTTTAAAGCTAAGTTCCTATAAACTTGACTGTCCCTAACTGCACTCCCATTTTTTAAATCTAAGTTCCTATAAACTTGGCTGTTGGTACTTGCACTCCCATTTTTTAAAGCTAAGTTCCTATAAACTTGGCTGTTGGTACTTGCACTCCCATTTTTTAAAGCTAAGTTCCTATAAACTTGACTGTTGGTACTTGCACTCCCATTTTTTGACGCAAAATTCTTATAAACTTGGCTATTTCTAAGTGCACCAAAGGAATCATACCTACCAGTAACCACAATTGTTATTATCATATTCTTTCTTCATATTTAACTTCGTGTTCATTTTCTTATTATCCTCCTTCTTTTCTCCTTTCTTAAATCTCCTACTTCAGTATAGCGACCACACAATTTAGTGTTTTATGTCTGAAAGTTTTAAGTTACACGTAGGCAAATTGTATCTGTGAATATAAATAATAATTATTGATAGTTGTATAGCGTGATATCAGATTACTATTGGCTACATTTATGCCTGAGGACTGAAATATATATATATATATATATATATATATATATATGAATGATATTTAACGACCTATTTATTAATCTCTCTTATGCTTGTATCAGCAGACAATGTTTCTGCACCGAACAGACGATGAATAATGAAAGCCGTGAACAGCCTACAGCTGTGAATGCTGGGTGAAAAAGTGGCTGTCACATACTGAATAAAGCACCGGAAGCTTCTGAAGAGTTGCGCACGTTTGGCATTCTTTCAGAATATGAAGCAGAGTTATAACTGCTGTTTTCGTTACGAATGTAGCACGGACCACATCATTCACAAATGGAGAGAAACGTTGGTAAAAATGTGAGCGAATATCGTACGACGTGTTTCAGGAGAGGCAGACATAGTGGCTAGATGAGCTGGATGATGATAAAAAAAGTGATGTTATTATTCCCCATGTTCTGTGTATTTACATTGTACAGAATTAACAAAAAAAGTTACTAACAGACACGTGCAATGGAGTTCACAAATAAAATTAACCTCCATTCAAAGTACAGTAAACGTTACAAATAAGCAGATCACTGAAAGTCTCATGTAAATATGTGTCCTGTGTGGAGTGGAGTGCATTAACAGGAGTAATGCTGGTGCGTTGAGTTAAGTCGATTGCTCTCTGATCACAGACCATGAGAATTCTGTCTGCGTTGCGATACACGAATTGAAATATATCGGACATTCTTTTGAATTCTAAGAAAAGACAAAGAATGTAACTGAAGTGAAATTGGATACTGTTGTTATTACTATTCTGTCAGAATAATAAAGGTAATTGTTTTATACTTACGTGGCTAGTGATATGGGCGTATTTTTCTTTTGCTTTCTAATTATAGGCCATGGATAAAATCGACAGCTGCCTGCTGAGATTTTCAAATTGCCGTTATTTTATTCCGTTTACTTTCTATTACTCCATGCAGGAGATATCTGGCAATTTATGTTCTTTGTACAGAAAGTGCTATTTTGCGGCATTTACACACTAAATTATCGATTAAATATGCTGCATTCACATGAAATGTAACTCAATCGTATTTCTTTGCGCCTTGTGGAGTAATTTAATCCCCATCATGAATGTCAAATTTAAGAAGAAATAGAATTATGCCTCCCCTAACCAGAGGCATGAATGTGTTAATAAAGTTACATTACATTTGTAGAGCTATAATCGTAACATTTTTCAACTTACAGGCTTTGTACACGTATTAAATTCTTTTGCAAATAGATGTTGTGGTTCCTTCTAAAGTAAAACCAAATAGATGCGCACCAATGTATCAAATTTATTTTATTTTGGAATGACACTCTACATGTTTCGGACGGTCTTTCCATCCATCATCAGGCGTTCAAGTCTTTACATACAGCAATAGACATTTGTCAAACTGATACTGCTGTATGTACAGTCTTAAACTCCTGATGATGGGCGGAAAGACTGTCCGAAACATGCAGTGTCATTCCAAAATAAAATAAATTTGATACACTGGTGCATGTAGTTGGTTTTACTATAGAATTTATATTATGATGCACGGCCCTATGAACGTCAAATGCTACGGTCCTTATCAGTGAGTGGTACGTTGCGAACGTCCATAATTCTTTTTCAGAAACTACCGCTGTAATGAAATATCCGTAAATCAAACACGACTTACATTCTTTGTTCTTCAGTTACAGGTTCATAGTAGTCACCGGCTTTGATACATAGACTTTTTTTACATCGTTTGGAGAATTCATAACCTGCATACCTGAGAATAAAACTACTATGAAAACACGGGCAATTTCATTATGCTTTCACACAAGGTGTTCTGTAGTCATGGCGTCTCTAATCTGGAGACTTCATTTAGCATATGCTGGGAATATATCGCTCTAAAGAAAATTGATTTAAAAACAGACAGGGGATTATTTTGTTGCCTGCAGTTCAGTTATTCATGTACATATCATATGTAAGATGTCTTTCTTTCTGGTGCATCCATTATTACAATTCCCAGAGAACTCTCCACATACTACCTACAATAATGACTTGTTGCACGCCGAAAACGTACAGAAGCAGCACAACAAAAGATTGTTATATACGTGTTTTGTTTCTTTACCAAATGAGGTGGAAAGGATAAGAGCCACGTGTAAATAGCTGAATGTATCCATAATAGGCTACAATGAATGTCCAGATTTTATTGACATAACAACAGTCGATATAATTTAAACTTTTAAACATTAACATTAATCTAAATTATAAATAAGACGCAGTTCGTACATCACAGAGAACATAATTTTTTCCTTTAGAAAAGTTTAATATCATACAAGTAAACAATTACGTATTATACCATACAAATTACACTGTGTGAAAGTGTAGTGTTTCTGAATGTAACAGCAGGTAGCATGTGTAATAACCACACAGTTCTAAAGGGTTAATATTATGTTTCTGGGTGTACCAGTAATTTTTTCATTGCGCGTTCTCACAGGATGTTTTGACGCACGGCTTCTCTGAAGTAACAAGTTTAGTTATGACGTTTGTGCTACTGTTTCTGTAAGTAATATTTATCAATTTAAATTAATTGACTTAGGTTATATTTAATCTTCCCTGTAAGTATGCACTAGTCCACTTGTTAATTAGTCTATTAAATAATTAACCATGTTCATTTGTTGCCTTAATAGGTTAGCTGTTGTTTTTCTCTTATCTGTGTGTGTGACATCCTTCACATCTTTTGCCATATTAATTACGTAATAACATGACAACTTGCAACAAAATGTTGAATGAAAACGATTCCAAATTCAGGACCTTTACTGTCTGTAAACTTTTCTGCTACAAAAACATTGAGAATGTCTGGTCCGAAATTTATTTTGCACAAAGAGTGTGTAAAGCAGACCTGAGTGTGAAGTAACTTTGTTCAAGGTCCGTCAAATGTTGTGATCATTAACTGAGCAGGGGCAAACATGGATGTTTGCGAGAAAGAGATTATACGTGACGAATGAAAAAGTTGCTGCTTTGTGGTAGTCCCCCCCCTGAAATCTGCCTGCAGTCATTTCTGGTACAAGACAGTTCATAGACTGCAGAAGTTATAATTGACTTCCTGTAATTTGCCTAGCGACGATATTTTTTTGGATTTGTGTGTTGATTCCAACAGCCTGTTGACTTGCTAGACTAGGGTGGTGACAGAATGACCTTAGCGTTGGCGTTCAGCTCCAGTAGTGGAGGAAGGTTTCTTCTTCGTTGCCGCCACAGAGCCAAAACAGCTTTAGGTCCCACCCTTCCTCCTCTCCAATGGGTACCGGAGGATTTTTATCATAGAGTAAAGCGGTTGAAGCCAACCATTCACTTCCATCTAGCTCTAAAGTGTAAGAAAGAACAGGTGGCCAGTGATTATTGTGAGCTGCAGTGCCAATTATTCGCTTAACCCTTTGACGCCTAACGACCCTTATAGTGGTCGTACCGCACAGCTAACCTCTAAACGTTACATTTTATATATTTATTCAACAAATACAGGTACTGAATATTTTAAACATGGTATATACTGTCCTTTTTTTTTTCTCGTCAAAATGCAGTTTGTTTCATAATTCTAATGTATTTGGTTCCTGTTTTATTCACATTTTATATACAGAATGTGCTAAAATTAAAAAAAAAAATTCCGGCGCCAAAAGGCTATAAGAGGAAAAATTGTCTTCCTTTTTAATATTATTTTATTGTTCACACTGTGTCACCTTTAATGTCATCAGTAAATTTTTTACATTCCACAACAGTTAACAAATCAAACCTTCTTATTTCTGTAACCCCAGCGCCGATTCTTAAACTTTGCTTTGGTATTCTCCCCTTTACTAATTCATTATATTTTCGTAAGGAAACCACCAGAATGCAACTTCTGCTGATCGTTCAGTTTGATTAAATCCCACTTTTGTTTCTCCCTTCTGTGTTACACGAGGCCATGCTGAGGAAGAAACACTAAATGCACACGGCAAAATTACACCTCTTTCCCAATCCCCTACAATAAGGATAGTTTGCTACCACATTTTTTAGCGAAGAAAGTCACTATTATCAACAGGATTTTGAAAAATCGCGATATGACCAAATATGTTGTTATAACTGATGTTTATGCGATCTGCCATAAGAACGGCTCAGAATGTCAGAAAGAATAACCAGCCTTCTGGCCAGTGACCTTCCAGGTTCGAAGCAGAAGTACTAACCAATCAACTGCAACATTTTAATGTATTAAAACGGATTCCTGTACAATCTGCTAATACATTTACCGGTTAGGTCACAAATGAGCCTAAAGAGCATATATGAATTATTTTGTGTCCTTTGTATCAGCTGTAATAGCAACAATTCACACTTAACCCTTATCCTGCTAACGTGGAAAATATGGTGAGCTCCTAATAATGCTAGCAAATGGCAGATGGGATTTAATTCGGCGTTTAAAGGTTTAATTGTCTGTTATCCCTCTACTTTACAAAATGGCCCCCGCCACAGTTGAGGAACTTATCTTATCGTACAATGAGCTTTCGTGTACCCGGTTGATAGAAGTCTGTGCCATCTGTTATCAGTCACCATGTCACAGTTATTTCCAACTTGTAACCATCTGTATATTCGTGGAAGGCAAGATCTTACTTCAGCGCTGAGAAGAACTGATAATATTTAGGCGGTATGATCACAATAAATATAGCTTCTTTCGTTACAAAATTATACAGCATATAAAAAAATATTCTGAGAGATTCTGGTAATAGATTCATAATAACATGCAAGAAATCAGCCGTTGTATAATGCGAGGAAGAATTTCGGCATTTTCTTGGAAGGACTGAGAAAACGCACGGAAAATTCACTCTTGATAACCAGTCTGCTTGAGTGGATAGTTGCTTGGCGGGCAATGCAAAGTCTTCTTTAGGATCTGCCCATGACTGCTTCGGCACATTCGAATTTATCTGGGCAAATCTGTATAATTTATTTATTTATTCAGCCACATTCAGATATGGGCAGAACGGTGCAGTCACTTTGTGATGTGCCCGAGTAAAGTCATCAGTCAGTAACAATGACAGTTTCTGCGAGCCTGGGGCTAGTTAGGAGAAGTCTGTTAGTGACACTGTCCATACATACATCTAAGTACAAAGTATTGTTTTATGTCAACAGTTACAAATATATGTACGATGTGAATGTCTGAAGTTATATTCGACAGTTTGAACATTAGCTTATACATAATTCGCACTCAAGTACTAAGTTCTCAAAAAAAAAAATCATAATAGTTGTATAGAACTATAAGTCTCTTCGGTAGGAATATAAAGCTAAAGCTGTCCCAGCCGCAGTGTTTTTTTCCTGTTCATTTTTCACTGTCTTTATTTACACTCATATCAATATACGTATGTATTACTCATTGCCACTTGTACCATAGTGTAAATATTTATTGAAATTGGTTACAAGAACAATTTTGTAATTTATCTTTGTACATCTTGTATACACCGAAGGCGCAACAAAACTTTATAAAACAAAGCTAAAGCTGTCCCCCGTCACCTGCCAAGCGCGCACAAAAGCAGGCAGAGGTATAGCTCTACCCTTATTCGACCCCGGCGCTAGAAAGGGGTGGGGGGGTCAGCGCCACGGCCTGGCCGTTTTACTCCCTGGAAAGTGACTTTCTACCACTCGGGTAGGCTTCGCTGCCGGTCTGGACCTTTTCCTAAGCTCTCGCCCTCACCGGGATTCGAACCTCAAAGTGTCCAGTCCCAATACCGACTATTCTATCCCGGCCGCCCAGTTTTGCACGTTCTGATCTGAACTGCTTTCAATTCTATATCTATAAAACAAACCTAACGTATTTAACCCTAAAGTGTAATAGAAAAATACAATATACGAAATATTATAATTTGCTGTAGTAAATCATGCGTTGTGCTACAAATCGGAAGGTCGCTGGTTCTATCCCAGCTGATGTCAGTGGATTTTTCATTGACATATAATCCTTCCGATCGCACTGTGGCCCTGGGGTCGACTCAGCCTCTAACAGAAATGAGTACCAGGAGTATTTCCTGGGGGTAAAGGCGGCCGGTGCGTAAAGCTGACAGCCTACCACCATCATGTGCCGTTGTCACGAAATCTGGGAGCGTTAACTTCCTGGAACCCTCTGGGCCTGTCCAGGCCTATAATGGGACTGCTTTACCTTTACCTTTAGTAAATCACAGGCGATTATGAACACAGTTTATAATTCCCATATTGTTATTAAGAAAGGCTTGTTTGTTTGTCTGTTTGTCTCTTTGTTGATTGATTTATGATTTGCTGAACAGTGCTTTCTGACAAATGCATCAAATACTAGGATGATGAGAGACAATAAATTAGACTGTATACGGTCATGTATGGAAAAAAGCACTCGTGGCCCAGTGTGAGCTACTGTGCCGACACTGAACAGAACAAAGCAATAAAAATCGCGCAACACCTCCGTAAGGATAGTCGATTTCTAGGACGAGACTGGAACGTGGGACCTTCCGAATACCAATCAGTAGGGCTGCTCACTGTGTTGCTTCCTTCTGCTAAGGACGTGTTAAATTGTAATTACTCTTTTGTACTGCAGAAAATAAAGTCGCCTGAATGCAGTTCATCCAATATGCAAATGTCTCGAGAGGGGGCAGACTCGTAGGCCTACCCGTCAATTATTCAATGAGTGGAACAACTCCACAGTGACCATGGGCAGTGTAGTGGCCTCATGTCGTGAAAAGGTACCAAGGGTTAATGTGAAGTTTGCAATGCTGTGCACTACTCAATACATTCAAAATAATGCGTTTAATATGGCTGTCAGTTTGATGTGCTAGAGCAGGACAGGCAGAACTTTTTGAAGGCGCGCGCCCAAATTGTCTATAAATTTCGAAGGAATTTTTCGCGTGCCCTTGGGAAGTTTGAAGAGCAAAATAAGGCCTTGGAGCCCTCCAAAATTATTATTAATTATTGAATTATTATTATTACATAATTCTATTATATTGTATAATTAATGTATAGTATAATTATTATATTTCTAATAATGTTCTTCTCGAGGAATGCGATAAAGAAGAAAATGTGGAAGTAGCTGTGGCTGCTACTACTGCCTGTTGTTTGAAAAAAGTGTGTTAGGGACTTTACCCAACGTCACGTATTCGCCCAGTCACCGCCAGGCTGACGCCCCAACGATAAATATTCAGTCAGCCCTTCGCACCGCTCCGATTTGTGAAAACTTTGTCAGTCACAGTTTTATTTGGTAGCAACGATAATTCATACACAGTCTCTATGCAATCCAATATACCAATATACACACATATTCTTCAGAATATATAGATGCTGGTCAGGTAAAGAGAAATAGAAAGATTGGGACAGCGGTAAATGCCACGTGCCATAGGTTCGCCAGCCTTGTGCGACAGCCTGTCTGAACATGGCGGCTAAGGAAAATATAACTGCGAGATTTCCGGAAGTCACACCATGGCCATTTACTCTGCAGCCAGTCATTTTACTGACTGACCTATTTACATTCTCGATATAGCACGTGCCATGCACTATAACTGTTTATTAAAAGGTAAAAATACAGGCGGACCCCCGTATTCGCGCGTAATACATTCCAAGACCTAATGTGGTTTCGTGAAACCGCGAATAATAGCGAACGCTGTATATAACGTGATATAACGTGATATCCGTGTAACATACATAAATACAGTAAAGTTTAATTGATAAAGTACGGAGAGTAAGACATTACCAACATTAAATAATGTAATAATAAAGTGTACTGTACACTACATTTTACATTTAAGATGTACTCCTCTCTCTCTCTCTCTCTCTCTCTCTCTCTCTCTCTCTCTCTCTCTCTCTCTCTCTCTCTCGTACATATGAATGTAAGGGATTCTGACGTTGCAGCCTAATCCTCAGGAGAAGATACAGCAATAAAAACATACAGTACCTGCACTGTACAGTATCATGTACAGTTTCAAGGGACGACAAAACAATAAAAATCATGCTTTTCCATCAAAGCGTTGCATAAGCAACAAAAACCATTTTTTTCCACCCAGAAATGTAAGGCCTTTTCCACCTTCATTAACACTTTATCACACGCTATAGCAGTAAATTTTACAGTTTGTGGTGCAACAGAAAAACTATCACGAATTTCTTAATTTGTTCTTCATCATTTCACGAATGGAAGATTCTTTCTTACCATACAACCTGGCTATCTCCGCCTAAGATTTTTTTTTTAATATTTCCATCATATCCAGAATTTTCACTTTCTCACTAACGGAAAGGACATCACGGGTTCTCTAAACTTAGAAGCACTACCAGCATCAATGTTCTTACGCTTGGGGGTCATTATTACGGTAAATAAAGGCTTTCTGAACACAAACACTGCGATAACGTGGCAACTAATTCGAACAGCAAGAACGCTAGAAGCAGAATGGTGGCAAGTTTGCGGGTACTGGGACAAAGGAAGATGAGTCAAGTAATGGGCGCGTTTGGGCTGCTGGATTTCACCATATTACGGCCCGTTCTCGTTTGGCGCGCGTTTTCAAGCTTATAAACCATTTATTTCTTTAATTTTCCAATTTTTTTTCCGGCTGCGGTAAACCGCGCGTACTGAATCCGTGGTTACGGGGGTCCGCCTGTTTTAAAAAAAATAATGAACTAATTTTTAAGAGTAAAATACATGTATGTTTGCCTTCGAAATCGTAAAAATTTTAATTTTTTTGCTTCTCTAGCTACAAGTTGCGACATCAAATTCAGGTGCAGTCTCCTATATAACTTTAGTAAAAAATTCTGCATTGCTTCTGCTTGTACGATTCTTTCAAGAGTTCTTCTTCTAACATCAACTAAATAAGGGATCTATTACATCAGTTATATTACGTTTAATTTTGGCTTCGAATGTATTGTTTGAGTTTATACCGTTCCTGTTTCGAATGTTGGGGGATACTAGGTTCAATTTCCGGAAGGGAGGTTGGCTATACTGGCTGAAGCTTTTTTATTTTACTCAGAATTTCCAGGCAAATGTCGACAGAGCAGCATATTCGTTCAAAGTCATTCACTAATCATTCGACGTTGTATAATCGAAAATATTGATAGTGCCGTCAGTTGATGAAAAACTAATGTATTTTTCGTGTTTGCCAAACAAGAATTCAGGAAATGTTAAAAGCCGTATTCGGGATATGCTGTTGGTCAGCGTCCGGTTTGTGCGGGGGGGGGGGGGGGGGGGGGGGAAAAAAAAAAAAAAGGCGGAAGGGGGGGTTCAAAAAAGGGAGGGCCCCCCCCCCCCCCCCCCCCCCACATACCTCCCC
>Ga0123357_10003592_pt1 | contig 17876 bp, 4 predicted proteins | sample TergutEmb28metaG_FD_89873 | JGI IMG/M metagenome (GOLD analysis project Ga0123357, IMG submission 89873) | Embiratermes neotenicus P4 segment gut microbial communities from Petit-Saut dam, French Guiana - Emb289 P4 | ecosystem: Host-associated > Arthropoda: Insects > Digestive system > Gut ... | reverse complement strand
GGCACGGAATTGTAGAGGCCTGAAGATGACTAAGTTTTAGTCGAAACATGTAGCCATTATATAACTACACTATAAATAAATAATTAGATTGTGCTGACGTACACTTATGTTATAATATTTCATTTCTTATCCTTTCTAAACACATATTGTACATATATATATATATATATATATATATATTCTCTACCCTTCCATATCATTATTCTTGATGTTTAATACTATTTTTTAAGGATAAAAATTCCAATTTTCCTGTTTGATAAACAGCATTTTATTTGCAGCTAGTTTTCAGGAGAGTTCGCAACAAAATTTGACAAGCGAGTCTTAGCCTTTTCTTGTCTGCCCCTCTGCTTGCGCCCATGGACCAACTCAACTTCCAATGGACGAAGACTTTTCGTGAAATTTATGTTCGGAATTTATGCTATAAACTGGCGACAAATTCCGTTGTTAAAAAACGTGAAAAAACAAGGCGTATTCTATAAAGGCCTACAAATATTTTCATTATCTCGTCACGACTGATCTATGTAATTAAAATAGACTGTGTTTTCTGGGAGGTAGTCATATAAAAATATTAAAGATACAAAATTATCGATCAAGCATGATCTGCTGTAAATATAATCCTTCGTGAGATATAGATTTTAAGACTTTTGCTGTAATAGAGGGAGAACCTACAGTGTGTGAAGTGCAAATGTTGAATGGCACATTTCAGACACACATGTAGGCTGTATTTGTTTTGAAAACTGAGGAGAATTTACTACATAGAGAGAATAAATCAGCTAAAACATGAGAAATCTTAATGTCTTGCCAACAGACGTTTCTTCGTTCTTTTTTAATGTCCGTAGGCATTTTCCACATTATTTTGACCTCAAGGATTTTCAGTTTGATTTACTGACGTTCACAGAGGAATATCTAGTTTTGTTGCTGTTTGTATAAATGTTCCGTTGACAGAGTGTGTCATTTATGAAAACATTCCCACCCCGGGGCAACAGCCCCTAGTGGGCCAGGGCCTCCTCATTATCGGAGCTTCACGATCTCACCCTGACACACCACATTCGGCAGGTATCCCCTAGACGAGTGATCAGTCTGGCGAAGAAACCTGTACGTGACATCACACAACACTCACAAGAGAGAGAGAGAGAGAGAGAGAGAGATCTATGCCCTCGGGTAGGATTCGAACCCGCAATCCCAGCAAGGGAGCTGCCGCATAACCACGCCTTAGACCGCGCAGCCACTGGGATAGTTAAGAGTTCATACTTACTTACTTACTCCATGGTGCAGAAGCTAACTGGTTTGCAGCTAGTCAAGAAATTCCCCACATTTCACGGAGCCCGAAGGTTCATTACCGCACTCACAAGCCTTCGCCATCCGTCCCTATCCTGGGCCAGCCAAATCCAGTCCACATACCCACATCCCAGTTCCTGGAGATCCATCCTAATGTTATCCACGCATCTACGCCTAGGTCTCCCCAGTGGTCTCCTTCCCTCCGGTTTCTCCACCAAGACCCTATACACCCCCCTCTCCTCACCCATACGCGCCACTTGCCCAGCCCATCTCGTTCTTCTCGATTTTATCACCCGCACAATATTGGGTGAGGCGTACAAATCACTTAGCTCCTCGTTATGCAATCTCCTCCATTCCCCCGTTACCTCGTCCTTCCTCGGTCAAAATATTCTTCTCAACACCATGTTCTCAAACACCCTCAGCTTCCTTTCCTCCCGCAATGTCAACGACCAAGTTTCACACCCATAAAAAACAACAGACAAAATTATAGTTCTGTATATTTTGATCTTTAAATTTTTGGATAGCAACCTGGAAGACAAAAGATTCTGCACCGAATGATAGCAAGCACTTCCTGACCTCAATCTGCTCTTAATTAGTTAAGAGCCCATACCGTTCTTAGTTGTTAAAAAAACCTGTTAAACGATGATATAACTAGGGAATGTTTGAAACTCTTACCTGAAAACAAGAACGCAAAGTGAGAAGTGCTGCGGAAAATGTTTGGACCCGTCACAGAGGAGGTAACAGGGCGAGATTTCGAATTATGGAACATTCCACTGGGCAATTTTTTATTGCCCAGTGGAATGTTCCATAATTCGAAATCTTCCCAAATTTTAGTACGTATCCATCTGTAGGATGCTACAGGCCATTGCGATTAATATATCACTTCTCCTGGGTTTCTGAATCATGTTTATAGACTTTCATATAACGTGTTTGTAGGAGGGATAGCTACGTTTCAGGAGAGTACCAATAAAATCAAAACTTTATTCTTCCCCACTTCTGATCTCTATATTTAGCGACAAGTAAACAACACAGTGTGTCTGTCCCAGTGGCCCCGCGGTCTAAGGCGTAGGTCTGCGGCCGCTCGCCTGCTGAGATTATGGGTTCGAATAACACCGAGGTCATGGATGTCTGTCTGTCTGTCGTGATTGTTGTGTGTTGTCAGGTAGAGGTCTGTGCGACGCGCTAATCGCTCGTCCAGAGGAGTCCTACCGAATGTGATGCGTTGTTGTGTGTGATCTAGAAACCTCAAGAATGAGGAGGCCATGGGCCGCGTTGGGCCGTAGCGCCACAGGAAAATAAATAGAGTGTTTATAGAAGAATAATGTTAAAATGGATGTATAATAAATGGGATTGGAGGACATAAAATGGATTAATTTTTTTCAGGACAGGGCCAAGTGTCGGGTTGTTTGGAAGTTGGTAATGAAATGTCACTTTTCATAAAATGCGAGGAATTTTCTGCCGAGCCGAGGAAATCCTAACTTCTCAAGAAGGACGCTGCTCCAAGTAGTTAGAACACAGTATACGCTTTACACCTCGCGGTTACTGTTATAGGAGCCCAAAATCATTAGTGTAATAAATTTAGAAAGAGATGTGTAGGTCGTATAGCACTGAACTAATTTTTATCATTATGCATGTATACAGGTAAAGAGTACTGGGACTTCTCTTTCAGTCTTGGATTATATCCTTACTGTGTCATTGGTGTTATATCCATTTAAGTTGTTATCGATTTAAGTTATTATTTTCATTTTTATTTTTTTATATATTTTTCTTTCTATTTTTTTGTGTTCTGTGATCTGCATTGTTTCTCTGTATGCATATTACTGTCCTTTGCCTTTTGTATACAAGTGTAAGGACCACTGCCACCGGGTGGAAACCAATCTGCATTAATAATATATCGTATCGTATATGTAGCATATTGTAATATAAATTATACATTAATTATTTGGCGTATAAATTATAATTTACTTGTTTACTCCTTCACCTCATTGTCAGAGGAATGACACAATTCCAGTCTATTACAAAATTGTCATATGATGTGTTGAAAGCTTTCAGGAATGTTGATACGCATTGTTGTGAGAAATCAGTGCACAATTGGGCTTTTTATCACTGTAATTTGGGGACCGCGGTGGCACAGTGGTTAAGGTGCTGTGCTACAAATCGGAAGATCACTGATTCGATCCCAGCTAGTGTCAGTGGATTTTTCATTGACATAAAATACTTCCGATCGCACTATGGCCCTGGTGTCGAATCAGTCTCTAACACAAATGAGTACCAGGAGTATTTCCTGGGGTTAAAGGCGGCCGGTACGTAAGGCTGACAATCTTACCACCATCCTGTGCCGTTGTCACGAAATCTTGGAATCTCAACTTCCTGGAACTCTCTGGGTCATTCCATGCCTAACGAGACTGCTTTACCTATTTATCACTGTAATTTGGGCCTTTTCATCAATATCTGTATCCCATTTCGCACTTTAATGTAGTATTCGACAATAAATATACGTCCAGCGACATAGCTCACCACTGTTACACTTTACCAACTGTCACATATTATTACATTTACTAGCTATGCTGTTCAGAAATGGCGATATTACTACTGAATGTGGCGCCATCTTGTTCTGCCACTGCATCTTGTACCGCAAAATGCATGAAGCTTTTCAGAAAGCGCTTCAAACCTTCGCGCCACTATGCTTCTCAACTCGTCTCCGAGTCCGCCCTTGAAGGTCTCTTCCAGTCCGGCTGGTAACCTGTTGCCGTACGGACGGCCTGCCCACTGAACTCTGCTGCCAACCAACCAGGCTGCCAGTTCAGTGCTAAGGAAGCCCAAGAGTGCATCGTTTGGTTTGTTGCAAGATGGTCACCAGCCGATGTCTGGTGTTGTGAGCTGTTATGATTCCCACAATCGTGTGAAGTGTTTGCACCACAAATGACTTATGTCTCTCCGCAGCTGCAGTGTGCGCGGGTGTGATTATTACAACGATAGAAGTACAAGCGGTGAATTCTTAAGATATTTTACTGTTCACTGTTGTGTGGTTTAGTGAAGTTTCTTTTTTTGTTTTTTTGTTTTGTGTGTGGCATTAAAGGAGTTGCATCGCCAATAATCTCGTCCGTGGATTAAGTAGTGAACTCCGGTTAGTTGTGGTGACACATGTACTCATTGTGACTGCCCTGGTTGGAGTGTTCAGTTCAGGTATGTCGTGCACTGTGGATAAGGTGCCCCATTCAGTGATCAGTGCAACACTTGATGGTGTTAATGAGATTCCTTTGCGGCTTATTGCGACTGGTGGTCAAATGGGGCTGTTTTTCGATTAGGGCCGGAGTTTGTAGATAGGAAAACTGTATTGACACAGTACAGTTGTAGGTGTTACCTAACCTAATCACCTTATTATGATTTCAAAGCCATGTGTCCGGATGATAGTAGACTGTTCCCCTTTCCCCTGGTGTCTTCGTGTGTTCGTATTCATCCGCTACGTGATACGTCCCTATGTTTATTTTTTTTTAATGCAGTTAATCTTGTGTTTTTCTCTTTATTCGGATGTCATGGTTATTGCTGGCAAGAAGGGCAGACCCGCATGTTATGTGTTAGGTTTTAAGTTTTGGGGGTTTTGTGGATGGGTACTCTCTTTCTCTTTCGTACTCTCTTGAAAAAATCTCCTCTGCTGCTGCTTCGCCTCACCTCTTGGACCCGTGTTTACTACCGCGCCTCAGGCTGCAGAAGGACTAGCTCTCTCTCGCTTGCTCACTGTTCCCTTACGCTGCAAGGCTCCCGTCTGTTCTACCTGTGCTGCCTGGCCGGCCATACTTATACTGCCTAGGCAGCTCCAAATGATGCAGTAAATTTTTTCTGCTCACTATTCTCTGTTGCAGATGTAAGTCGGGTGGAATTCGTGGGTTCCTTTTACAGATTTGTAAGGTTAGATTTTAGGGTACTTATATCCGCTTGAATGTATGAGAAGATGAGTTTGTTGGTCGCAAAGGAAGAATGGCAGAAGAAGTATGTATGATTGGACTTTCAGAAAGAAAGAGTGAAGTAAAGGAGAACTGACATGTGATTGAACCTGGTGGGACTTTTGACTCACCACCCTCGGTCTCTCCGTCCCTTCATATAATTGCAGCTACTCCAAACTGGATTGTATGTAGCACAGAAAAATTCAAGTCACACTACCTTCAGCTAATTTGCGTTTCTCAACACGGCTTTCTCACTTAACCGCTCCTAGAACTAGAACGTACAGTTTTAGCAAAAGAGAAGGCACAGAACGTCAATCGCAGCTAAAGCTTTATCAGTTTTATTACTGGCTACCTGTTTCGGCTTTATACGATAAGCCATCAACAAGCAATTAAATAAGCACACATGCTTATGTTAAAAGCCATCATCAGGTAATTAAAAGATACATAAATACACATGTATTTTTAATTACTTGACGGTGGCTTTTCGCATAAGCCGAAAAATTATAGCAAGCAGTGAAACTGTTGAAACTTCAGTTGCCCCTTTTTGCGCTTCATATAAAAAAGCGGGATGGTCAGCGATATGGATAAAGAAGTGTTACATTCATTGTCAGTTTTTATTTACCTCGCTGTCTGATTACAAATTTTGAAACAGGCGCGTTTTCATTATATATAAATATATCCTAGTATTGCGTGTGCAATCCGACAGATGCACATTGGATACTAGACATCTCTTAGAAAAAGACCGGACTTCTTTACTTTAACTGCCTCAATTTCCTTTGGTTGTTACATAGGTCACTGTAACAAAATATTTAAACATGAACACTTTATACCACGGGGCAATATTGGCCCTTTGCATGCCTTGAAGACGGAGAGGCGGAGTAGAAGTGTAGTTCCAGTCTTACTTTTGGCAGTAGATGGACGTCAAGTCGTCAACGTCACGCCCCGGTCGCTTTACCCCCACGTTAAACTCCTACTACCCATTGAATAGGAGGCTGGGTGGGCCCCGTAACTGGTCTGGACTTTTTGGGGAAAAGAACAATTCCTGGTGTCCTACCGGAAGGAATTAGCTTGTAGCAAGATTATTAAATCTTCACCAGACAGGTGATTGCTCAAAATGGACTTAAAAATTGGTCTTAAACAAAGAGGTTGTGACGGTTTAGACTGGGTTAGTCTGGATTTGGAGGTCATGCTTTTGTGACTACGGCTATGAGATTTCGGGTTTGATAAACAGTAAGGAATTTCGTGCTAGATTAACGAGTGTTAGTTTCTTAAGGACCTTCTTTCGCGCATATCCCTAATAAGATCTGTGTGTTATAATACGTAGAGTCCGGTTTACGACGAGCAGTTTCTGAAAAATTGGATCAAATTTGATTGGTGCATCTTGCAAAGTAGAGTTTATAATAAGAATCAAAATTAATTTGGCTCATTAAATTTTAGTGCAGGCTCTTTCAAACCAAAATCAACCGATATTCGACCAATAGTTACAGATGTGCAATACACATACACACACACATACACATATAATGTATCAGTCAAACCCAAAAAAACTTTATAATGATTTTTATTATTTCATATAATAAATAAACATAATAAAGTTTGTTGTGTTTCACTGATACATTATATATTTACATATGTGTTAAACACTTCGGGATGGCAAACACTAAACATATATATGCCTACAGGATCCTCGCACTGTATTCTCTCTTTTTTTTCCTTAGTTGGTTGCACAAAGAAGCCGTTAAGCCGCTCATTCCAATAATAAAGGAAATATTTCACATTAATTTAAACTGACCAGAAGTATGTGATTAGAAAAGGTGTCCTTCATTTATTATATAAACCCAGCGAATTTAGCGGATAAATGTGTATCGTTTTAAAATGTCTTACTTACTTACTCCATGGAGCAGAGTCCTTCTTGAGAAGCTAACTGGTTTGCAGCTAGTCAAGAAATTCCCCGCATTTCACGGAACCCAGTGGTTGATTACCGCACTCATAAGTGTCCGCCACCTGTCTCTATCCTGGGCCAACCCAATCCAGTCCATATACCCACATCCCACCTTCTGCAGATTCATACATTTTATATATGTGCAAACCGTGCATAAAATTGTGCGAATTTGGTACGATCCGTGTTCGTTATAAGAACATCGCATATTACGGAGCAGATGAAATGAGGGAATCATTGTTCTTTGGTGGAATATCGTTGTTTGAGACTCACCAGAAACTGAGTTTGACATCACGTAACGGTTGCTAATTGCGTCTTTAAAATTACTGTACTTAATCAGGTGCTGTGACTGTTGTATAATGTCAATAGAAACAATCTGAGGCGGTCTCATAAAAGCAAAATATATTTTCCGATGATTTTGCCTTTTGTGCAATGTTCGATAATATAAATTTGTAACAAGGAATTAGATTAGGAATTTTTTTTGTATCATGTAGAACCTACGGAGCAGGAATGACAGTTTTATGGTAATTCACATTTTGTTTTGGATCAAATTTTTGACACACGCTTTGTAACTCAATGCGAATAAGTGCGCAATGAAAGAAGTAGTCCTATACCTTTGAACAAGAAAATTCAAAGCCTAATTTTATCTCAGTGTGGCACTATTTGTTATTATTTCAAGTTGCAGAGGTATTCATGATAATTTATTTGCAACTTTCAAATGTTCCCTGAGTAATGTACCTCATTTGACTTAAGTGTCTTGGTGATATGTTTTATGGATAGAAAAGGCCACAAACATAAAAAAAATCCAGAACTGAATAGCGAAACGGTAAATAACAAATAATTCCAACATTTTTACTTTACATGGTGTTCGAAAAAATTAAGAAATACGTAAAGTATTGTCACTCTTGGAAGATTAGTTGTAAAGTTTAAGGTCTTCGACACTGCCTAGGCCTAACATCCCACAAGAACTTCAAATATCTCAATTATATGTCTATAATATTTATTAAATGCATTTGGGTTTTCACCCGGTGGCAGTGGTTATTTTACATGTATACAAAATATGAAATTGGTTACAAATAAATTTAAGTCGGAAGGGCTACATGAGAAGCAGGTAGTGGCAACTTGGAATCTTGGGAACCATCTCAGCAATTGCTTATAGACGCAGGGAAACCAAGAAAAACCTGTGTCGAGGTGGCCGTTCGCACGACCCTCCGAATACTGACTTCTAGCCAGCAGTTCGGCATCTAAAGTAAAAACAACAATACACACATAGTACAACAAATACACATAAATAAATTAAAATTTAAATAATTAGAAGATCGTCATTTGGCAAGATATTGTCTTAAGGAGCCGTCGTAAGCCCAACTCAGGTGGACCGTAAAAGTGTTACTAAAGAAGTGAATTTTGGTGTTACAACTTGTGCTATTGATATGGAATTGTCAACAGATTAATATCCCACCTAACTTCGCTCGTTATACTTGGGTGTAACAAACTGAGAGCCCAAACATTAGAAGCCACACTTCAACTAACCTTTAGTTTATTGGACCGTGCATCATTTTGATAGTTGAATAAAGAGAGACCAACTTGATGTCACTTGCTTTATTATTTCATTATTTAATGCTTAACGTGTTTCGGATATCAATACATCCATTCTCAGGAGCTTGCGACTTATTTATTGAGTTATTTCATGGGTTGTATTGCTCTGGTTCGAAGTGTGTTGGTGTTACGTTGTGGTTTGGCTGTGATGGTGTGGTATCCGTATGCAGGCTGAGGCACTAGTGCCTCAGCCTGCATACGGATACCACACCATCACAGCCAAACCACAACGTAACACCAACACACTTCGAACCAGAGCAATACAACCCATGAAATAACTCAATAAATAAGTCGCAAGCTCCTGAGAATGGATGTATTGATATCCGAAACACGTTAAGCATTAAATAATGAAATAATAAAGCAAGTGACATCAAGTTGGTCTCTCTTTATTCAACTATCAAAATGATGCACGGTCCAATAAACTAAAGGTTAGTTGAAGTGTGGCTTCTAATGTTTGGGCTCTCAGTTTGTTACACCCAAGTATAACGAGCGAAGTTAGGTGGGATATTAATCTGTTGACAATTCCATATCAATAGCACAAGTTGTAACACCAAAATTCACTTCTTTAGTAACACTTTTACGGTCCACCTGAGTTGGGCTTACGACGGCTCCTTAAGACAATATCTTGCCAAATGACGATCTTCTAATTATTTAAATTTTAATTTATTTATGTGTATTTGTTGTACTATGTGTGTATTGTTGTTTTTACTTTAGATGCCGAACTGCTGGCTAGAAGTCAGTATTCGGAGGGTCGTGCGAACGGCCACCTCGACACAGGTTTTTCTTGGTTTCCCTGCGTCTATAAGCAATTGCTGAGATGGTTCCCAAGATTCCAAGTTGCCACTACCTGCTTCTCATGTAGCCCTTCCGACTTAAATTTATTTGTAACCAATTTCATATTTTGTATACATGTAAAATAACCACTGCCACCGGGTGAAAACCCAAATGCATTTAATAAATATTATAGACATATAATTGAGATATTTGAAGTTCTTGTGGGATGTTAGGCCTAGGCAGTGTCGAAGACCTTAAACTTTACAACTAATCTTCCAAGAGTGACAATACTTTACGTATTTCTTAATTTTTTCGAACACCATGTAAAGTAAAAATGTTGGAATTATTTGTTATTTACCGTTTCGCTATTCAGTTCTGGATTTTTTTTATGTTTGTGGCCTTTTCTATCCATAAAACATATCACCAAGACACTTAAGTCAAATGAGGTACATTACTCAGGGAACATTTGAAAGTTGCAAATAAATTATCATGAATACCTCTGCAACTTGAAATAATAACAAATAGTGCCACACTGAGATAAAATTAGGCTTTGAATTTTCTTGTTCAAAGGTATAGGACTACTTCTTTCATTGCGCACTTATTCGCATTGAGTTACAAAGCGTGTGTCAAAAATTTGATCCAAAACAAAATGTGAATTACCATAAAACTGTCATTCCTGCTCCGTAGGTTCTACATGATACAAAAAAAATTCCTAATCTAATTCCTTGTTACAAATTTATATTATCGAACATTGCACAAAAGGCAAAATCATCGGAAAATATATTTTGCTTTTATGAGACCGCCTCAGATTGTTTCTATTGACATTATACAACAGTCACAGCACCTGATTAAGTACAGTAATTTTAAAGACGCAATTAGCAACCGTTACGTGATGTCAAACTCAGTTTCTGGTGAGTCTCAAACAACGATATTCCACCAAAGAACAATGATTCCCTCATTTCATCTGCTCCGTAATATGCGATGTTCTTATAACGAACACGGATCGTACCAAATTCGCACAATTTTATGCACGGTTTGCACATATATAAAATGTATGAATCTGCAGAAGGTGGGATGTGGGTATATGGACTGGATTGGGTTGGCCCAGGATAGAGACAGGTGGCGGACACTTATGAGTGCGGTAATCAACCACTGGGTTCCGTGAAATGCGGGGAATTTCTTGACTAGCTGCAAACCAGTTAGCTTCTCAAGAAGGACTCTGCTCCATGGAGTAAGTAAGTAAGACATTTTAAAACGATACACATTTATCCGCTAAATTCGCTGGGTTTATATAATAAATGAAGGACACCTTTTCTAATCACATACTTCTGGTCAGTTTAAATTAATGTGAAATATTTCCTTTATTATTGGAATGAGCGGCTTAACGGCTTCTTTGTGCAACCAACTAAGGAAAAAAAAGAGAGAATACAGTGCGAGGATCCTGTAGGCATATATATGTTTAGTGTTTGCCATCCCGAAGTGTTTAACACATATGTAAATATATAATGTATCAGTGAAACACAACAAACTTTATTATGTTTATTTATTATATGAAATAATAAAAATCATTATAAAGTTTTTTTGGGTTTGACTGATACATTATATGTGTATGTGTGTGTGTATGTGTATTGCACATCTGTAACTATTGGTCGAATATCGGTTGATTTTGGTTTGAAAGAGCCTGCACTAAAATTTAATGAGCCAAATTAATTTTGATTCTTATTATAAACTCTACTTTGCAAGATGCACCAATCAAATTTGATCCAATTTTTCAGAAACTGCTCGTCGTAAACCGGACTCTACGTATTATAACACACAGATCTTATTAGGGATATGCGCGAAAGAAGGTCCTTAAGAAACTAACACTCGTTAATCTAGCACGAAATTCCTTACTGTTTATCAAACCCGAAATCTCATAGCCGTAGTCACAAAAGCATGACCTCCAAATCCAGACTAACCCAGTCTAAACCGTCACAACCTCTTTGTTTAAGACCAATTTTTAAGTCCATTTTGAGCAATCACCTGTCTGGTGAAGATTTAATAATCTTGCTACAAGCTAATTCCTTCCGGTAGGACACCAGGAATTGTTCTTTTCCCCAAAAAGTCCAGACCAGTTACGGGGCCCACCCAGCCTCCTATTCAATGGGTAGTAGGAGTTTAACGTGGGGGTAAAGCGACCGGGGCGTGACGTTGACGACTTGACGTCCATCTACTGCCAAAAGTAAGACTGGAACTACACTTCTACTCCGCCTCTCCGTCTTCAAGGCATGCAAAGGGCCAATATTGCCCCGTGGTATAAAGTGTTCATGTTTAAATATTTTGTTACAGTGACCTATGTAACAACCAAAGGAAATTGAGGCAGTTAAAGTAAAGAAGTCCGGTCTTTTTCTAAGAGATGTCTAGTATCCAATGTGCATCTGTCGGATTGCACACGCAATACTAGGATATATTTATATATAATGAAAACGCGCCTGTTTCAAAATTTGTAATCAGACAGCGAGGTAAATAAAAACTGACAATGAATGTAACACTTCTTTATCCATATCGCTGACCATCCCGCTTTTTTATATGAAGCGCAAAAAGGGGCAACTGAAGTTTCAACAGTTTCACTGCTTGCTATAATTTTTCGGCTTATGCGAAAAGCCACCGTCAAGTAATTAAAAATACATGTGTATTTATGTATCTTTTAATTACCTGATGATGGCTTTTAACATAAGCATGTGTGCTTATTTAATTGCTTGTTGATGGCTTATCGTATAAAGCCGAAACAGGTAGCCAGTAATAAAACTGATAAAGCTTTAGCTGCGATTGACGTTCTGTGCCTTCTCTTTTGCTAAAACTGTACGTTCTAGTTCTAGGAGCGGTTAAGTGAGAAAGCCGTGTTGAGAAACGCAAATTAGCTGAAGGTAGTGTGACTTGAATTTTTCTGTGCTACATACAATCCAGTTTGGAGTAGCTGCAATTATATGAAGGGACGGAGAGACCGAGGGTGGTGAGTCAAAAGTCCCACCAGGTTCAATCACATGTCAGTTCTCCTTTACTTCACTCTTTCTTTCTGAAAGTCCAATCATACATACTTCTTCTGCCATTCTTCCTTTGCGACCAACAAACTCATCTTCTCATACATTCAAGCGGATATAAGTACCCTAAAATCTAACCTTACAAATCTGTAAAAGGAACCCACGAATTCCACCCGACTTACATCTGCAACAGAGAATAGTGAGCAGAAAAAATTTACTGCATCATTTGGAGCTGCCTAGGCAGTATAAGTATGGCCGGCCAGGCAGCACAGGTAGAACAGACGGGAGCCTTGCAGCGTAAGGGAACAGTGAGCAAGCGAGAGAGAGCTAGTCCTTCTGCAGCCTGAGGCGCGGTAGTAAACACGGGTCCAAGAGGTGAGGCGAAGCAGCAGCAGAGGAGATTTTTTCAAGAGAGTACGAAAGAGAAAGAGAGTACCCATCCACAAAACCCCCAAAACTTAAAACCTAACACATAACATGCGGGTCTGCCCTTCTTGCCAGCAATAACCATGACATCCGAATAAAGAGAAAAACACAAGATTAACTGCATTAAAAAAAAATAAACATAGGGACGTATCACGTAGCGGATGAATACGAACACACGAAGACACCAGGGGAAAGGGGAACAGTCTACTATCATCCGGACACATGGCTTTGAAATCATAATAAGGTGATTAGGTTAGGTAACACCTACAACTGTACTGTGTCAATACAGTTTTCCTATCTACAAACTCCGGCCCTAATCGAAAAACAGCCCCATTTGACCACCAGTCGCAATAAGCCGCAAAGGAATCTCATTAACACCATCAAGTGTTGCACTGATCACTGAATGGGGCACCTTATCCACAGTGCACGACATACCTGAACTGAACACTCCAACCAGGGCAGTCACAATGAGTACATGTGTCACCACAACTAACCGGAGTTCACTACTTAATCCACGGACGAGATTATTGGCGATGCAACTCCTTTAATGCCACACACAAAACAAAAAAACAAAAAAAGAAACTTCACTAAACCACACAACAGTGAACAGTAAAATATCTTAAGAATTCACCGCTTGTACTTCTATCGTTGTAATAATCACACCCGCGCACACTGCAGCTGCGGAGAGACATAAGTCATTTGTGGTGCAAACACTTCACACGATTGTGGGAATCATAACAGCTCACAACACCAGACATCGGCTGGTGACCATCTTGCAACAAACCAAACGATGCACTCTTGGGCTTCCTTAGCACTGAACTGGCAGCCTGGTTGGTTGGCAGCAGAGTTCAGTGGGCAGGCCGTCCGTACGGCAACAGGTTACCAGCCGGACTGGAAGAGACCTTCAAGGGCGGACTCGGAGACGAGTTGAGAAGCATAGTGGCGCGAAGGTTTGAAGCGCTTTCTGAAAAGCTTCATGCATTTTGCGGTACAAGATGCAGTGGCAGAACAAGATGGCGCCACATTCAGTAGTAATATCGCCATTTCTGAACAGCATAGCTAGTAAATGTAATAATATGTGACAGTTGGTAAAGTGTAACAGTGGTGAGCTATGTCGCTGGACGTATATTTATTGTCGAATACTACATTAAAGTGCGAAATGGGATACAGATATTGATGAAAAGGCCCAAATTACAGTGATAAATAGGTAAAGCAGTCTCGTTAGGCATGGAATGACCCAGAGAGTTCCAGGAAGTTGAGATTCCAAGATTTCGTGACAACGGCACAGGATGGTGGTAAGATTGTCAGCCTTACGTACCGGCCGCCTTTAACCCCAGGAAATACTCCTGGTACTCATTTGTGTTAGAGACTGATTCGACACCAGGGCCATAGTGCGATCGGAAGTATTTTATGTCAATGAAAAATCCACTGACACTAGCTGGGATCGAATCAGTGATCTTCCGATTTGTAGCACAGCACCTTAACCACTGTGCCACCGCGGTCCCCAAATTACAGTGATAAAAAGCCCAATTGTGCACTGATTTCTCACAACAATGCGTATCAACATTCCTGAAAGCTTTCAACACATCATATGACAATTTTGTAATAGACTGGAATTGTGTCATTCCTCTGACAATGAGGTGAAGGAGTAAACAAGTAAATTATAATTTATACGCCAAATAATTAATGTATAATTTATATTACAATATGCTACATATACGATACGATATATTATTAATGCAGATTGGTTTCCACCCGGTGGCAGTGGTCCTTACACTTGTATACAAAAGGCAAAGGACAGTAATATGCATACAGAGAAACAATGCAGATCACAGAACACAAAAAAATAGAAAGAAAAATATATAAAAAAATAAAAATGAAAATAATAACTTAAATCGATAACAACTTAAATGGATATAACACCAATGACACAGTAAGGATATAATCCAAGACTGAAAGAGAAGTCCCAGTACTCTTTACCTGTATACATGCATAATGATAAAAATTAGTTCAGTGCTATACGACCTACACATCTCTTTCTAAATTTATTACACTAATGATTTTGGGCTCCTATAACAGTAACCGCGAGGTGTAAAGCGTATACTGTGTTCTAACTACTTGGAGCAGCGTCCTTCTTGAGAAGTTAGGATTTCCTCGGCTCGGCAGAAAATTCCTCGCATTTTATGAAAAGTGACATTTCATTACCAACTTCCAAACAACCCGACACTTGGCCCTGTCCTGAAAAAAATTAATCCATTTTATGTCCTCCAATCCCATTTATTATACATCCATTTTAACATTATTCTTCTATAAACACTCTATTTATTTTCCTGTGGCGCTACGGCCCAACGCGGCCCATGGCCTCCTCATTCTTGAGGTTTCTAGATCACACACAACAACGCATCACATTCGGTAGGACTCCTCTGGACGAGCGATTAGCGCGTCGCACAGACCTCTACCTGACAACACACAACAATCACGACAGACAGACAGACATCCATGACCTCGGTGTTATTCGAACCCATAATCTCAGCAGGCGAGCGGCCGCAGACCTACGCCTTAGACCGCGGGGCCACTGGGACAGACACACTGTGTTGTTTACTTGTCGCTAAATATAGAGATCAGAAGTGGGGAAGAATAAAGTTTTGATTTTATTGGTACTCTCCTGAAACGTAGCTATCCCTCCTACAAACACGTTATATGAAAGTCTATAAACATGATTCAGAAACCCAGGAGAAGTGATATATTAATCGCAATGGCCTGTAGCATCCTACAGATGGATACGTACTAAAATTTGGGAAGATTTCGAATTATGGAACATTCCACTGGGCAATAAAAAATTGCCCAGTGGAATGTTCCATAATTCGAAATCTCGCCCTGTTACCTCCTCTGTGACGGGTCCAAACATTTTCCGCAGCACTTCTCACTTTGCGTTCTTGTTTTCAGGTAAGAGTTTCAAACATTCCCTAGTTATATCATCGTTTAACAGGTTTTTTTAACAACTAAGAACGGTATGGGCTCTTAACTAATTAAGAGCAGATTGAGGTCAGGAAGTGCTTGCTATCATTCGGTGCAGAATCTTTTGTCTTCCAGGTTGCTATCCAAAAATTTAAAGATCAAAATATACAGAACTATAATTTTGTCTGTTGTTTTTTATGGGTGTGAAACTTGGTCGTTGACATTGCGGGAGGAAAGGAAGCTGAGGGTGTTTGAGAACATGGTGTTGAGAAGAATATTTTGACCGAGGAAGGACGAGGTAACGGGGGAATGGAGGAGATTGCATAACGAGGAGCTAAGTGATTTGTACGCCTCACCCAATATTGTGCGGGTGATAAAATCGAGAAGAACGAGATGGGCTGGGCAAGTGGCGCGTATGGGTGAGGAGAGGGGGGTGTATAGGGTCTTGGTGGAGAAACCGGAGGGAAGGAGACCACTGGGGAGACCTAGGCGTAGATGCGTGGATAACATTAGGATGGATCTCCAGGAACTGGGATGTGGGTATGTGGACTGGATTTGGCTGGCCCAGGATAGGGACGGATGGCGAAGGCTTGTGAGTGCGGTAATGAACCTTCGGGCTCCGTGAAATGTGGGGAATTTCTTGACTAGCTGCAAACCAGTTAGCTTCTGCACCATGGAGTAAGTAAGTAAGTATGAACTCTTAACTATCCCAGTGGCTGCGCGGTCTAAGGCGTGGTTATGCGGCAGCTCCCTTGCTGGGATTGCGGGTTCGAATCCTACCCGAGGGCATAGATCTCTCTCTCTCTCTCTCTCTCTCTCTTGTGAGTGTTGTGTGATGTCACGTACAGGTTTCTTCGCCAGACTGATCACTCGTCTAGGGGATACCTGCCGAATGTGGTGTGTCAGGGTGAGATCGTGAAGCTCCGATAATGAGGAGGCCCTGGCCCACTAGGGGCTGTTGCCCCGGGGTGGGAATGTTTTCATAAATGACACACTCTGTCAACGGAACATTTATACAAACAGCAACAAAACTAGATATTCCTCTGTGAACGTCAGTAAATCAAACTGAAAATCCTTGAGGTCAAAATAATGTGGAAAATGCCTACGGACATTAAAAAAGAACGAAGAAACGTCTGTTGGCAAGACATTAAGATTTCTCATGTTTTAGCTGATTTATTCTCTCTATGTAGTAAATTCTCCTCAGTTTTCAAAACAAATACAGCCTACATGTGTGTCTGAAATGTGCCATTCAACATTTGCACTTCACACACTGTAGGTTCTCCCTCTATTACAGCAAAAGTCTTAAAATCTATATCTCACGAAGGATTATATTTACAGCAGATCATGCTTGATCGATAATTTTGTATCTTTAATATTTTTATATGACTACCTCCCAGAAAACACAGTCTATTTTAATTACATAGATCAGTCGTGACGAGATAATGAAAATATTTGTAGGCCTTTATAGAATACGCCTTGTTTTTTCACGTTTTTTAACAACGGAATTTGTCGCCAGTTTATAGCATAAATTCCGAACATAAATTTCACGAAAAGTCTTCGTCCATTGGAAGTTGAGTTGGTCCATGGGCGCAAGCAGAGGGGCAGACAAGAAAAGGCTAAGACTCGCTTGTCAAATTTTGTTGCGAACTCTCCTGAAAACTAGCTGCAAATAAAATGCTGTTTATCAAACAGGAAAATTGGAATTTTTATCCTTAAAAAATAGTATTAAACATCAAGAATAATGATATGGAAGGGTAGAGAATATATATATATATATATATATATATATGTACAATATGTGTTTAGAAAGGATAAGAAATGAAATATTATAACATAAGTGTACGTCAGCACAATCTAATTATTTATTTATAGTGTAGTTATATAATGGCTACATGTTTCGACTAAAACTTAGTCATCTTCAGGCCTCTACAATTCCGTGCC
>Ga0123357_10003589_pt1 | contig 17884 bp, 10 predicted proteins | sample TergutEmb28metaG_FD_89873 | JGI IMG/M metagenome (GOLD analysis project Ga0123357, IMG submission 89873) | Embiratermes neotenicus P4 segment gut microbial communities from Petit-Saut dam, French Guiana - Emb289 P4 | ecosystem: Host-associated > Arthropoda: Insects > Digestive system > Gut ... | reverse complement strand
TCAAGTGTATGGTGACAATGCGATGAGTGATGGCATGGTTAGGAAATGGGTTCGGATGTTCAATGAAGGACGAGAGAATGTGCACGATGAGGCGCGAAGTGGACGTCCATCTTTGGTGAATGCTGGTTTGGTGCGTAAGTTCAACGAAAGACTGCGTGGCGACAGACGTTTCACAATTTCTGATCTGTCCCTGCACTTTCCTCAGATATCAAGGACTCTACTCTATGACATTGTCAGTAGTCATTTGGGTTATCGGAAAATGTGTTCACAATGGGTGCCCAAGATGCTCACAGAGGAGCACAAAAAACAGCGCGCTGCATGTGTTTTGACATTTCTGATGCGCGATCACAAGGAAGGAGACACATTAAGCCATACTGTGACAGGAGACGAGACATGGGTGTCCCATATCACACCTGAATCAAAACAGCAGTCCTTGCACTGGAAGCATACTGGCTCACAAAAAGGAAAAAGTTCAAGCAAACGTATTCAACAAGAACATGTGCACCGCATTCTGGGACACACAAGGTGTTCTCTTGGTAGAGTTTTTGCCCCAACGCACAATAAACTCTGCTGTTTATTGTAAAACGCTGAAGAAGCTAAAACAAAACAAAAGGTACAGAATGCTGAGTGCCACCATTCTTTTGCTTCATGATAACGCTCAGCCGCACTCTGCTACTGAGACTAAAGACCTCAGCACCTCATTTTTTACAGCGAAACGGTGCTTACTTTCTGAATAAGCCTCGTATAAGAACAGAGTTGCTGCAAAACTATATGGCCCAGAAATATGGTTTGTTTCAGGTATATAATTGTCAATACCCTGCAAAAAACAACAAGGATGATGATGATGATGATAATTACTATGACTTGTACAATTTGTGAGATCCCACAAATTCAAAATATATATGGATTTTGAGTTTGTAAACATCATGTACTTAATGCCTGAAGATGGCCAGTATGGCTGAAACAAGGAGCACAACAGCATGAATTTTACAAATATTGTTACATGAACTACATATATTTCCCTGTTATAACCAAATTTCACACCTACAATTTTCCACACATACATAAATTCATGATATTTCATAATGTAACAGAGTCACGAAACTCTGCTGTGTGAATAAACAAAGAATAGGGTCACAGGCTGTAATACATTGCCGTGTTTATGCACAGGGCCATTTTTCATTCTTCTCAGAATTCTATGCATGAAGTGTTTATATTTAGCACCCCAAAGTTTTGCTGATGCCCAAGGGGACTAAACACAAAAGCCATTTATTCTGAAAAAATTCCAAGAAAATCCTTTCCTTGCTCTTTAAATTTTACTTTCCTTACACTTTCGTAATCACAAATCAGTAGGAAATGATTTTAGTGAATATCTTCTTCCATTATTTTTCAACTGTAAATGATTATGTACTATAGTGTCATGTTCATGACTATATTCTGCTCCAAAGCCATGTTTCTCTTTTGTCTGAGACAAACAAAACATGAGAACATGCAAGAAGCTTAACTGAATATGTGGCAATTGATAAAAACAGTAATACCAAAGCAAAACAAATGCTTGTGATAAATATCTACAAGCTGCACAACATTCAGCTGATGTAGTTCAGTGACAGGGTAAGTGGGTGTGGATACTATAAAATGTTCATGAAATAAGGAGTTTCTGAAGGGTCTGTGGGAACACCCACGTCATCACATCTCTTTCCTCTATTTAGTCCTCTGTTTCACCAAGGTTCCAGATGGCCCCCATACCCAATTCCCAATTACCTCGGGTCCAAAAGAAAAGGAACCCAGGTATAAACGGCAAAGTTACTATGTACAGTTGCCTTCTACCGGAGTTCTACTTAAATGGAGCCCTCCATAAAATTCTTACTGGAGTCACCTGCTGCGGAGTTCTCCTTCAACTCTGAATGACTCTCAATCCCAATCCTGCAGGATAAGGGGAAAACCTCCGGGTCCAGAAAAAGGAACCCAGGTATTATGTCAAAATTCTGTATAATTCCCTTCTACTGGAGTTCCACCTGACTGGAGCCCTCCGTAGAATCTTAATTGGAGTCCCCTAATGCGGAGCTCTCCTCCCTCAAAGTCCCAGGTAATGGCACCCCTCCCCCCCTCCTTGCTCCCAATCAGGGTCCCCATGGAGAGAGAAGCCTCATCTCCAAAGTCAATGGTTAATTCATTCATTTATATCTGTCAGGGGAAATATTTAGTCACCGTCCACAGAGCCCCACGTGGACGGAAGGCCTACATACAATTGGGTGTGGCCTGGTTCCCCAAGGGGATCATTTAAGACACTGCAATCTCTGCCATGCAGCCTTTAGCACGATACCTTCCACCTTGGCTTGGGTAGACCAGAGACCCGTTAGCCAGCCTGTTTCATAGCAACCCTCATCAGGGTATGCCCTCCACAACCGTTACCACCTCCCACATGACCCAGGGTAGAGTAGAGTAGAAGTCCACGATACCCCGAAGTATGGACAAGGAGTTGGATTCCTCCATTTCATCTCACAGTCCTCCTTCCTCTGTCCAGTCACCAACCCAGACAACTGCTTAACCGTCACACCATATTCAGTCCACCATTTTGCTTCAAGGCAAGATCCCCCTCTCTCTAGTCTATGATCCACATACCAAATCAGTCTGCAACTATTTCTCTGTTTTACTTCAGAGCAACAATCTCTCACTTCAGTCTCCACTTTGAGATTCTCAAACCAACCACCACTTCCCATCACAGCAAAGCAGTGTCTCGCTCCCTCCTTCTCTGTCTAAATCCACGAGCAAAACAGCCCTTTTTAGGACCCCAGCAAATGGAATCACATTGAACAAGCCACGCCTACCAGCTCTGCAAACCAACCAATGGCAGAGCAGGCTGACCAGCAATGACCTGTATAAAAGGGGCGAAAATCCTAAGCGGTGATTCATTCAGAAGGAGTAAATTGTCTGTGACACATCAAGAAAGAATCCCAGCAAGTTTGCATCAAGATGGAACGATACCCGGGTGCCCGGCCACGATGCCTCATGGACCGAGCATTCCACTGCATACAGCAAGCAGACTTCACCCAACAACTGCACCCTTCATTAGCTGCTAGGGTTCACCGTGGCCCTCAGGCCAAGCCCAGCCGAAATCCAGCAGTACATCATGAATCGCGGCTCACCAGATGCCTCTTCTCAACACAGCATCTCTGTCTACACCGCAGCCATCAACGCTGGGAAAACCCAGCAGCAGACCAGAAACTATATCACAGCCATGAAGCCGTCATCCTTACAACCCCAGACTGTACGACTACCTAAGACTACACAAAAATATTGTTATATATGTGTTAAACTGTGGCTGTCTCTTTGTACAATCCCACGGTATCCCACATATAACTGGTGATCCCAACGTGATCTCAACACGCACTGTCTCCCGAAGTGATACACGACTGACAAGACTTAATTCTCACTGCAACCTTCAGATTACTCATTATATAATTGGTGACTCAGCACAACAAAGCAACGAGATCCTCCGCAAGACGCAGCACAACATTACACTCCATTGGCCCATCACCAACAGAAGCAAAAGCAACCCACGGCACTTCTCCAGACAATCAGCTGCACAGGACTGACTCACTCGCCCGCAGCCACACCGGACCTCTCCAGACAACAGGCTGTCCAGAAGGACTCACTCACCTCCAGCCTCGCCAGATCTCCATGCCTCTCTGGGCAACAAGCTGCCCAGGACAGACTCACTAGCCTGCAGCTTCGCCAGACCTCTGCGCAACTCCAGACAACCAGCTGCCCAGGACGGACTTACTCGCCTGCAGCTCCACCAGATCACCCTGCCCACCTTTGCCGACCGACTACCCAGGCACCCAAAAGACAGTAGCCAGCCGCTAACAACACATCACTCCTGACCATCTGGCCCGCCCACAATACAACAGCCCAACACCGCAACGCTCCAGCTCACCGGTCGTAAGTTCACTTCCCAGTTCATCATCTAGGCCTTCTTCTCTGCAGGGGGGTGATGTGGGAACACCCACAGGTCTTTATACGCATCTCTCATTTTGACGTAGTAAAGTAGACAAAGTACAGAATAGCTACTTGGAGATGTCTGTAACAATTCATGACTACTGCTAAACTCATTAGGATGTTAGTAAACAAAATTGCTAATCAGACATGGTCAATTCGATGAGAAGTAAACTTCTGCCAATACTTCAAACCCACACAAGCATTTCAGATAAACAATACTATGGTGAACTCTGTTGATATACAAGTACACACAGCACATTTCAGTAACGTGAAGATGTAATGTCACGTTTTCCCTTTTGGGCATGGAAGGTTAAATGGTATCACCTAGGGCTAATGTGCAATAAGAAGTGAAAAGAGCTTTGGATATATAAAGTGTTTATGGTGGATTTATTTCTTACTCAGTTTGTAAGGCCCAATAATACATTAAGAATTACCTTTCCTGAAGGACCGTCAACAGTCTTCTGCGTTGCAGTGACAGCATGAACTGTAGTCATAAGTCCTTCAACAATTTCAAAGTTGTCATTGATGACCTTGGCAAGTGGTGCCAAGCAGTTGGTTGTACAAGAAGCATTGGAGATTACTTTCAGTGATGGGTCATATGACTCATGGTTTACACCAACAACAAACATTGGTGCATCAGCACTAGGCGCAGAAATGATTACTTTCTTAGCACCACCTTCCAAATGTGCCTGTAAACAGGTAAATTGCACATTACAATGCTTCCTTCCTAAGAACTGCCACTAACAATTAAAAGAACTAGTTCTGAACTTACAGAAGCTTTTTCGATCGTTGTGAATACTCCAGTAGATTCTACAACATAGTCAGCACCAGCCTTGCCCCATGGGATGACCTTGGGGTCCCTCTCCGAAAAAACAGAAATCTTGTGACCTAAATGGAAACAATATGTTTCACTACTTCCAAATGAAAACTGTGAACACTTTACAATACAGTGGAACTATTCTCAAGGTATTATCATAAAAATACCATACCTACAGAAGGATTTATCCAATCCTGCAAAATCAAACAGAATGGAGTTAACTATACAATAGTGTTGAATTTTCAGTCTTCATCTAACAGTAGATTGATGATGAATGGTGATGAAAGGGGGACAGTGTTCAGAAATACATAAAAGAATGTGTCATAATACCTCAAGGGAACACAAATTTAGCAAATGGAAAGATAATATTAAAATGTAAGTTTGAGAAAAGGATGCATGATGATGATAATGGCCAATGGCAGGCTTTTATGACCATCACTATGACCCAACAACTTCCTAATCAGTTATTCAAAAACTTTTCAAGAAAAGCCCCGAACATGTGACAATACTGCAAATGACCTTGTATCAAAGGTTTATATATTATAAGCAGATAACATCAAAACCTGCTGTTCATGTTGAATATTATTTTTCCACTGCGAGTATGCAATGCTATGGGTCTCCTTTCTCTGAATCTTCGCACAACATTAGTGTTCTTAAGCTGACAGCTGTTTTTACCTGACAAACATGCAACGTACAGCCCAGGTTTACATTAGCTAACGAGATAGCACATTATGAGGCATGTTCAAAAAGAGACTAAACTTTTTAAATAGCGCGCCAACCAGCACAGAGAGTGCGCTGCAGCTACTGAGCGCACCTAGCATCAGATTTTGACAACAAACTGCCATTTGTCCCGTTTCACTATGAGCATTAGTTGTCGAGCTACATCCGCCGAACTGAACACGTGCACAAGCTGTTCATCGGATTAGTGACAAAGTGACCATGAAAGAGCTTGAAGAACGTGTGTGTATGTATGAAATTTTGTTGCAAACTTGGTAAAAATTTTACAGAGACATTTCAATTGCTTAACCTAGCATACAGGGAGGAATGTATAAGCCGAACACAGTGCTATGAGTGGTTTAATCATTTTAAAGAGGGCAAAATGTCGGTTGGTGAAGATCCCAGGCCTAGATGATCTTCCACATCCACAAATGACGACCATGTCAAGAGAGTTGGTGCTGTGATTCATGGAAATCATTATTTAACTGTCCGAGAAGTTGCTGACGAAGTGGGCATCAGCATAGGATCTTGCCATTAAGTTTTTACCAAAAAACTTCAGACGCATTGTGTCAGTGCAAAATTCATGCCACGTTTGTTGACTGACGATCAGATAGAGAACCGTGTTGAAATCAGTCAGGAACTGCTTCTCAATGCAAATGGTAATGAATGAAAACTTTCTTAAGAACATCATAACAGGAGAGGAGACATGGGTTTATGCGTATCATGTTGAAACCAAGATGCAATCATCACAGTGGATGGGGAAAGGGTCTCCTTGACCAAAAAAAAGGACGGATGAGTCGGTCAAAGAGCAAGGTGATGTTGGTTGTGTTTTTTGATTGGAAAGGCATTGCCTATCACGAATTTGTACCAAGTGGTCAGATGGCAAACAAACAGTTGTACCAGGAAGTTTTAGCGCTTTTGAGGCATGCTGTGCGCAGGAAGAGGCCTGAATTGTGGGAAAACCAGACTTGGATTTTGCACCACGACAATGCACTGGCTCACGTGTCGCTCCTCATCCGCAGTTATCTGGCAAAACATCAGACACCTGATGTGACCCAACCACCCTATTCTCCGGACTTAGCCCCAGCAGACTTTTTCCTGTTTCCCAAACTTAAATCCACTTTCAAAGGACGTTGTTTCCAAACCATAGAGGAGATTCAGGAAAATGTGATAAGAGAACTGCGCGCCATCACAGAAAGTGCGTTCCAGGAAGCATTCCAACAATGGAAGAAATGGGAACGGTGTATCGCCAGTGGAGGGGACTACTTTGAAGGGTACAGTGCTTAAAATACTGTAAAATGAGCAATAAAGTCTTTACAGCAAATGTTCGGTCTTTTTTTGAACATATCTTGTATGTTACTCAAAAACAATTGCTGGTACATACTGGTTTTGGGGACCTATAACAGAATCTGCACTTCAACGAATACAACAACAGATGTCTGTGGCAACGTCACTTCCACTTTAAAATTACTGACATGAATAACATCCTTCAAGAGTAATGCCTTGTAGCTTAACAGTACTCACCATTCACTACCAACTGATCCCCTTCAATTGTAACTTCACCTTTGAAGCGACCATGGGTGGAATCATACTTGAACATATAGACCATGTAGTCCAGTCCAATGAATGGATCATTGATGGCCACAACCTGAAGAAAGCAGATTGTATTTATAATACACTAAAGTCTACATGCGAGTTTATTTTAACACGAAATTATAGGGATTTACTCACCTCAGCTCCCTTTTCAAGTGCTGCCCTCAGCACAAGACGACCAATACGACCAAATCCATTGATTCCTATCTTAGCCATGATGTGTTAAATTCCACCTATAAAAGCACTGACAATACTGTACATCAGAACTTTCACCCGTTTAACTTCAATAACATCACACAGCAATGAAGAATAGTATTACTCAATTGCATCATACGAATAATTTGGGGGGTGGGAATCAAGTCTCTTATCTCGACTATAACTGAATTATAATTATTCCGAGATGTCAGTAACCGAACTTTTTGCTGACAGCACATCTTCAAATGGGGAGTACTGGGCATGATACTTTAAATAAACCATTTTTTTTTTAAATGCGGCCGACGAAACGGGCAATACACAGCTAGAGGGCATTTTAAGGTCAAGCATATTCCTGCATAATTTCGACATAAACCAAGCCGGTTTACAACTCTGTTACAAATGAAAGTGGTACATACCCTAATGGGATGCACTAACTGCATTTCCACGTACCCTTCTTTAATTACTTCACGATTCATGCAGTGACACCTCTTTAATTGCAGGCATGCAACGGCATATAATACGTATTTCAGACAAGAGGCAGTTTCGAAACACACACACTCACTCACACACAAATATATATATATACATCACAAAATATTACTTACAGATATTTTATACATACAAGTACTAACCTCTTCCAAATGCGTGGCACAACCTCGCCTAGCGCCGTTTCTCACGTCAAGGGCAAATCGGGGTATAACGTCGCTATAAAAGACCGCGCCGATCACGTGATTCCCCCACCAAACTGCACATCGACTGATGACAAACCGAGTTGAACGGCCCGTATGCGTCCCGTACGATGGAGTTTACACGGTGCGCATGGTGAGCTTCAGGTGGTGGTTGACGTGATTACAATAGCTGGCTATTTCGTCACAGTCCTACCAATATGTACGCGGTGAAAATATAACGTTGTGGTTACTTTAATTAAGATTTCATAATTAGCCTACCATTCAGATGAAATCCGAAGGTCTGCCACTGGATTCGGTCCAAGCTTTTAAATTCTACCTACTACTATAACGTATATTTTGATATTATCCTCCCATCCAAGCCTCCCCAACATCCGTCAATTGTATCTCTTCCTAAGTTTGTATCAATACGCGTGATTCCCGGCTTCTGCCACGGTGAAATACGATCTACGCTCCTTGGGGATTATATGCGGACTTATGTTGCATGAAATCCCAAAAGAGTGCAGCGAGGTTAAATGTACGTTAATTAAACCTAATCCGTGGAAACGCGTACGAATGTGCTGCCATCCATTTGACGTAACGCAGGTGGGTCGTTGTGAAACCATGCGCCTACCGGTAAGATGAAGAACTATACCTATTAGACTTTGATGACAACCGGTAACACAATCTGCTACTATTCCTGCAATATTGCAGCAGTGATTTCTGCCAGCCCAGAACACTAGTTCTTTGCCGAGGCTTCGGCCTTCAGTGTTGGCCATTTTCATCTCTACACGTTATTAGTAACATGTAGAGGATTTTAAATTATACCATGAAATACACATTTAAATATCTTGTTACCCTAAGAATTTAGGTACCATTCCATTTACTCAGCAATATTATATACACAGTATGTTTGTCATTTACTTTGCAGCACTTATTATAGTTATTACTGCTTATGTGTTGCCCTTTTACAATTGAATTTGAGTTTTACAAGTCCTGCACAGAGGGAACAATTTCAAGGGTATGCTCTTAACAAAATCTTATATTGCAAGACCAATATGGAAGCAATACTAAACAGCATAACAATTACTCTGAAGTCAATGATTCACATAAAATGTTAATAACATAATTGCAGTGTAAAGTGAATGACATCTTAATTTCACTACATGTTATTCATATGATAATGGCCTGAAGATGACCAACAGTGACAGGCAAAACATGTCCAAAACTGCAGTTTATATGGAATTAAAGATGTATTAACAGCTAGAAGAAATCTTATATCTGTAAATGTATACTGATTAGCAAACACAACTGGACAGTATGCCCAAAGTCTATTTCTTACCAGCCTCATCCATTCTGTAACTTCACTTTCAGTCCACCAAGCACTGAAACTGTGTCCTTCTGCATTACGACACCACATAATCTTGTGGATGGGTACTGTTCTGGGGCAACATACTACTCTCACTGTATTGCTTTTCTGAAGCCTTACAATGGAGTTTTGGGGATGCATTCCACACTAACAAGGGATTGAATTTCCAAGAATTATGCAGCACAGTTTAATACAGCAATATCACCATGTAGAACTCTGCACAACAATCATAAATACACAACTACAGGCACAGACATCCAGGGATGTTGTTTCACCGGCTATACGTATAATGTTGCCCCCCACACACAGCTCTCTTTTACTCTTAGGGTGGAGGAACCAGGTTCCCCTGAAAGTACCTGTGGAACTACTTCGCATAACATCCCAGAAGACCATAAGCTTAATACGGTTCTGAGTGCCTCAAATATGAGTATAAACAGAAATTTGACTTTTAACTGATGAATTATTCATTATCTAGAGAAACGTCTTGAAGTTAACATACACACTGCAAGCCATGTCTCTTTGCTTGTTGGTGACATCACAGTCAGTGCTTCCGCTCGAAGACGTTCGAATAATCTGACACAAAAATTTTCCCGTATTATTAGCGTATACGTTTGCCCGTTAATCAGTGGCGAATTCTTCGGTATGGCTAGTAAAGCGCAGCTATAGCACTGAAACGGAGAAAACCACTTCCTCTCTTTGTTTAAAAAAAAAAATAAAAAAGGGAGAAAATTTGTAAATATTTTTCCTGACAATTATTACTTTGTTACATACATTGTATAGCGCACGTACGAAGTATGCGGGCGCACAGTACTCCCTGCTAACCTTGCCGGTTAACCCTTTAAACATTGAGTTAAATCCCATCTGCCACCTGCTGGCATTATTAGGAGTTCACCACATTCTCCACGTTAGCAGGATAAGGGTTAAAGTACTTGTGTGCGTGTGATAAAAAAGCAACGTGGAGCGTTCTTTACAGCGTCCAGTAGGTGTCAGTAAATCGTAGATAATAACAGCTAACCTATTTGTCCGTGTGTAACAAGCGAGACAGAGAGAGAGAGAGAGAGAGAGAGAGAGAGAGAGAGTGAGAGGGAGGGGGGGGGAATACACGGTAAGTGTAGCGGAAAGGTTGCCTCTTTACCCACTGGAAATGGCACAACGCTGATAGATATTATTAGTTTCAAACCTTTTTTCATGTTGAAGAAGCAGGTCTTCGGGGTTGTTTCGCCGTGTGGTTGGATAATTGCTTCCCGACGATTAGAAGAGACGCTCCGCCTTTATCTCAGGGCTCTGAGTCCGTGAAGTAACTCATAACCTTGAAGATGTAGGCGGTAAGTTTTCTCGAGACTAAAAGGTAATGCAATAAAATCTGCGATTCCAAATTAGAATAATTCATATCTGTACAGAGAGGACTATGCGTAGGCGATTCATTTTGTTCGTTGATTAGCGGATGAGGTGTTATTTTCTGAGCAGACTGCCAGGATCCTTCTGTGCCATTAATGTGGAATGTGTCCAAGTTCAAGCGCCTAACGACATGATTACCCTACCCTGATTTTGAGAGTGGCGAACACGCTCTATTTTGACAGCCTTATAACTAAAACATCTGTTCCCACGGGGATACGAATCGGTCGCTTCATCATGAGAAAAGTTGTCAAATCTCAAGGTTCCTTACCTACTGACATAACATTCTCATTCTGTCCCTTCCCCCTTCAGACTTTCTTATCCGTTTATTTCTTTGAAATGTAACTCTGCGAATCAAACATTACTTTAAATCTGTTGCGAATCTGGGCCTCTCTCTTAAAGGATCTGGGGTTCAGGCATTTTGACTGAGATTTTGTGTGGTTTCCATCAGCGTTTGAAACAGAATCTTACTGTAATTTTGTCAGGGCCACTTTCTTACGTTCGTACGTGATGAATCATAATCATCTTCCGTTTCACGCTATATTTAGTTGATAAATTACCCTTAAATACCGTGTTTTTAAATGTAATATACGGTATTTATCTGTTTCTCTAAAACCGCAAAAAGAACATCGACCTGTATTATATTCGCGCACGAACAAATTAATAATGACAAAATAAGTCAATGTAAGTTGAAAAGAAGCAGAACTAGCACACGCGTTGCACGTAATTTTGATTTTACAGCCTAACCTTTAGAAACTGAATTGTGCTTCTTTTTTTTCCGCGAGGCCATTTAATACCGCCAAATATGGCAAATTAAGACACAATGTTCTTTGATTTAATAACTTTACACTTATTTATGTACAGTCCCATTACAAAAATGGCGGTCTACATTATGTCGACAATTCCCACGATTCTGGAGTGACTCCAAACATTGTGAAATTGTTAAATGCCATGGCCTGCAACACTGAGAACTTGAATATCGCATTTCTCACGAGGACAGAAACCTGCAGCATGAAGTGATGTTTTGAACTATCGATTTACAAAATCATAATTTATGACTCACTGATTGTTGGGTAATTTAACGACACTATTCTAACTGCTAATGTTACTTATCTTTGAATGGGATGAAAAGGCGATCATGAATTCAAAATGGGTCAGAGGAAGGACTCTATAAAATTCGCCTGGACAGTTTGAGTAAAATCATGAATGTGTCAGGAAAGCGTAGACCAAGCCAGTGTTCGAATCGAATGCATTCCGAACACAGACCCGCAGCCTTTCCGTTGTACCAATATGCTGACGTCATTCGTAAGCTACCTTACCTTTCAATGAAGGTTCCACTCCGGAACATCTGAAATAAATTTACAATGCGTAGTGTAATATCTTTATGGATACAATACGTCCAAATTTGGCTAACCTATGCATCCGTTGTTAATTTTGTGTTTTTCTTTCAGTTTACGGATCATTCATTCCAATATAGATAAGAGGTAAAGCAGTCCCATTACAGGCCTGGAGAGGCCCTGAGGGTTCCAGGAGGTTAAGGCTCCCAGATTTCGAGACAATCGGCACACGAAGGTGGTAAGATTTTCAGCCATACACACCAGCCGCCTTTACCTCCGGGAAATATTCCTGGTACTCATTTCTGCTTGAGGCTGAGTGAACTCCAGAGCCATAGTGCTACCGGAAGTATTACGTCAATGAAAAATTCCATTTCCAATATAGACAGACAGTGAGTCAACCTCAGGGCCATACTACCGGAAGGATTATGTCAATGAAAAATTCCAATTCCAGTACAGACAGACAATGAATCAACCCCAGGGCCATAGTGCTACTGGAAGGATTATGTCAATGAAAATTTCCATTTCCAATATAGACAGACAATGAGTCAACCCCAGGGCCATAGTGCTACCGGAAGGATTATATTAATGAAAAATTTCAATTCCAATAGAGACAGACAGTGAAAAATTTTGAAAACGTGAATTGCGAGGAAACAAAATAATCGTACTTAGAAACTACGGCTGGCCAACGCAAAATTTTACGTAGAATTAAAATTAAAAAATCCCTTTCCTTTACTGGAAAATATTTTTGACTTTAACAGTTACGGCCTTTTTGCACAAAGCGCAAACAACTAAAGCATAACGGACAATCGTCTGTTGTCACGTTTCGTCACCGAAAATACTAAACCAATTTCGATCTGACCCTGTATTGGGGGTCTACACACAATGTTGCCTGACGAGTTTCGTCTTGCTTCTTATCAATAAAATGTAAAACATACTGACATAAAGTTATTTATTTTTGTTTTTGTGGTTGGTTTAAAGCTGTTGTCATTGGCTCAGTATATACACAGCAATTTTTGAGGAATTCATCCAGTTGCGGTATATCATATTAATATTGACAGACTACTGCCGCCAACCACAACAAAATTTTATTTTTTTTAAATAGCGCAACAGCCCCCAGTGGGCCAAGGCCTTCTCATTATCGAGGATTCACGATCACACTTATTTAGGCACACCACACTCGGTAAGACTCCGCTTTAGGAGTGATCAGCCCGACACAGAGATCTCTGTCTGACTACACGCAACAATCACAATAGACAAACATCCATGCCCCTGGCGGGATTCGAACCCACAATCCCAGCAAGCGAGCGGCCGCAGACCCACGCCTTAGATCGCGCGGCCACTGGGATCGACAAAGTTTTATTAATTTCCTCAATATATGTTACATGTTTCGGTCGTACTGACCATCCTCAGGCATTTGAACACGTCATAAAATATATACGTACTGACATTGAGTATGAACCTCAGTAATTAACCAACTTAATGCACAAAATCTTGTTTTATAATAAGTTTAGTACATGCCTCTACATGTTTCGAACACTATGTGCTCATCATCAGGAGGTCAAAATTGTATTATACAGCATCAGGTATCATCACACTCTGTAGGTGGTCGTCCGGTGCACGGGACGGTCACCTACAGTGTGATGATACCAGATGCTGTATAATAAATTTTGACCTCCTGATGATGAGCACATAGTGTTCGAAACATGTAGAGACATGTAATAAACTTATTATAAAACAAGATTTTGTGCATTAAGTTGGTCAGTTACTAAGATTATACTGAGATGCACGGTCAGCAAAACATCAAAAAATTGCGTTTAAGTGTTTTAAATTCTGAACACCTGCTGGTGACGCGAGCTTGATGTAAGGTAGGAGTTCGATATTTGTGTGGAGGGACGGTGATAAACCACGATAAACTCGACACAGATAGGCCTTCTGGATTTGAACTGACGACTTTCTGAGTACGAAACAGAAACGCTAACCACTCGACTTCAGCGTGCGGGCGCACATGAAGTTAAAATCTAAATATATCACTTAATATTTGAGGGAAGCTCGTGTCTGTGTATATTGCACTGGTCTGAGATGTGTCTCCTTCTCATTTGCTAGATAGGTGCCAACGTTTCGGAGGAACCTGCTGCCCTATATGATAAAGGTAAAGGTAAAGTAATCCCCTTACAGGCCTGCACAGGCCCTGAGGGTTCCAGGAGGTTGAGGCTCCCAGATTTCAATACAACCGGCATATGAAGGTGGTAAGTTTGTCAGCCCTACGCACCGGCCGCCTTTACCCCAGGAAATATTTCTGGTACTCATTTCTGGTAGAGGCTGAGGCGATCCCAGAGTCATAGGGCGGCCGGAAGGATTATGTCAATGAAAAATTCCAATGACACCATCGGGAATCGAACCCGCAACCTTCCAGCTTGTAGCGTAGTGCCTCAACCAACTGCGCCACTGCGTGCCCCGCTGCCCTATATGAGTATAAAACAAACTGCGATGTTTCATATCTCAAAGACTACAGTCTTGTTATTTTATCACTTAATTCGACAGCCCTTCACACTAAAGAAGAAATGACACATAAGACACACGGTGTATTACTGAGATATCTTACACTAGAAACTTTTTTCCATATGCTTAATATCAACTGAGTTACAAGAAAAAATATATATTCCGATTATATACATCCATCCACCTGTCACTTTCTTCTTTTTGGGCTCCAATACATTATTTTCTGTTCTATATCTACAATTTGCTTCACTGAATGTGTCTTTCTGTAACTTTTTTGAAAAAAAAAATAAATTTAAGGTTTCTTCATTAACTGGCGTTAGTTCTAACTTAATGCACCTGCTATGTTAATATCATTTTTTTTATGGATTTAAATCTGCCAAGACCTTGTACAACGAAAGGTGCATGGCAAGTTTCAGTTATATGCATTTATTTGATACAGGTTATTCAAGGTAGAGGCGCGCATGTTTTTTATTATTACTATTTCTTTAAGCTCCTGTGGCGCTGCGGTCCAACACGTGCCATGTCCACCTCATTCACGAGGTTTATAGATCACACACAACGACCCACCACAATCACTACTCCACTGGACGAGTGATCATCTCCTCACAGTGACTTCTACCTGACAACACACAACACTCACAAAAAACATCCTTTCCCGCGGCGGGATTCGAACCCACAATCTCAGCAAGCGAACGGCCGCAGACATACGCCTTAGACTGTGCGGCGCACATGGTTATGGCAAGGCTATAATTTTTCTTACGAAAGAACATGGGCTTATATATGAAATAAATTATGTTAAATATAATATTTTAACACGTCTTGAAACTCGACTTTTGAGAGATTCCACGACTTTTAATAGGCCGTAGGCTTAAAATAGGATATCTAGAGTGGCACTCAATTTGAAATATAGTAAGAGTGAATATGTTCATCATAAAACAGTATATTTTCGTTATCATTAATAATGAAGAAATTCCTTTCTCCTGTGAGACATTTTTAATATGCTGCATTTACGCTTAGGGGTTAGTCCACATCCAATCCCCAAGCTGAGAGACCACCCAATGTCAGCCGTCGCCAACTACGTATTCAATACATTTGCAGGTATGTCCTATATCTGGCGGCCGTCTCCTCCATGCGCAACACGAAGACACTTTATTCCGCGATGACAAACTTTTAATCATATTAAAATTAATAATTAATAGTTTTAATTAATTATAGAATTACCAGCACAACAAATATGATCTCTGTAACATAAATCTTATTTATAATTATTTGGTTCCCTACAGTACCGGTACTGTGTTTTCTGTTTTCCAAATTTACTTCCTGCACTAAGGAACTCGGTCGTCGCGCGGTCTAAGGCGTGGATCTGCCGCCACTCGCTTGCTGGGATTGCGGGATCGATACCTGCCGTGGACATGGATGTATTTCCGTTGTGAGTGTTGCCTGTTGAAAGGTATAGGTCTCTGCGACGGGCCGATCACTCGTCCAAGGGAGTATTACCGAGTGTGATGTGTCTTAGTGTAATCTCGAAACCTCAACAATTTAGACCTGGGCCCACTAGGGATGTCGTGCCATGGAAATAAGGATTTTTCACCACTGAACCAAATGATAACCGAAGAATTCTGCTTATCTGGTACAAGAACATAGAATTTAATTTTGATTGAAATTATTGTACTGTAAGCATTTCATATTTCCTTCGCTCACTATTACTACTCTTTGCTGTCCTATTTCAATCGTTCAAGTCCTAATCCTGTGGCAGAAATACGTGAATTACAGATGGTAAATCATCTGCTTGTTATACGTTCAGTCTTAACACAGCTGTGCAGACAATTCAAGCGTAATGTTTGGATGTGTTGCGTGGCAATCATGTCAAGCGAAGTCGTTGTATAACAGAAGTAGTATACAGGCAGCAAGAGATAAGCGTAGCCGGGAGCAAACATGTCACGGTTTAATGCAATGTTAGACTTGACGTAACAAGCTCCATATATGTCCGTCTTACCAAACAACTTGATAGCAATTCAGCTGGTCAAGAAATTGTGTATATTTAAGTTACGGAAATGATTTTACCTTTATCAAAACAAAACATTATTAAGCTTTGTTTTGAGCCAGTCATATTATTTCACATTTCCACAACTTATTTTTTAATCCACTGTAATTCAAGTAGATAACACAGTGTTCATTAAATTTCAGTTCTTCCAACAAAAGGTTTGTATGAACTTTTCGGTTGCACAATGCGTGACACATGTCTAGAACTGCATTAAGTGAAAAGTAAAAGTATGAACGTCCTTATTACTTAACAATTCCAATTACTATTTTTTTATCCGTCTTCTTTCCAAATTTTTATGTTCAAACCCATTAGTCTCAAACAACTTCGCTCATTACCTTCCAACACTGAAAGATAAAGTGAAAGAAAAGTGACAACTGTAGGACTAGACTACATATTTGGCTGTATTTTCTGTTACGGGGTTTAAAGCGTGGACGGAATGCGAATTTAACAAATACAGATTATAAAAATACGAGTAAAACTTTTGCAGGTGTACGTTTGTAAGTGTTCTTAAAGACAGTGTTTTCACACAAAATTTTAGGTATATCATGTCTACTTCTATACTGAATTTCAACACAAAATAAAATACCGGTCAAGAAATAACATGTCATCTAAAACACATGCGAAGTTCTGCAAGTGATAAAATGAAGGAGACCGAGATGAGCCGGATAGGTAACGTGAACGGATGATTAGGAACACATGCAGAGGCTCACAGAAGTGCGTCACTTCAGAGAACGTTTTAGGTGAGATAACAATATTGAACTGCGAATCAGTGACATTTGTTTCCAGCGTATGAAATGGCTTAAACTGCCCGAAGATAGAGTAAAATTATTAGTTTCAGGCGCGTTCGCAAAACCTGCGGAGGGCCTATTAAATTCGCTCAGTCCGACCGTACGTCTGTCTTTCCGTCTACTTGTTTTTACACATATGAATAAATCCGAATACCGACGAAGGGATTTTCGTGATATCAGATACTCCTGAATGTTAGGAAACCGTCTCGAGCCACTGCTTTCTTAAATTATATTCTGCAGTTTATGATGGCCGCTTCAATATGAAGTCCTTCGTGTGTTTCTTCGCCGAACTGCTTGGGAATCTTCAGAGCAGGAAAATTTTCTTTCCCCCCTTCATAACAGTACTAGTCAAGGTGGTACCTATTTCTTCTTCTTCTTCTTCTTCTTCTTCTTCTTCTTCTTCTTCTTCTTCTTCTTCTTCTTCTTCTTCTTCTTCTTCTTCTTCTTCTTCTTCTTCTTCTTCTTC
>Ga0123357_10003588_pt1 | contig 17884 bp, 6 predicted proteins | sample TergutEmb28metaG_FD_89873 | JGI IMG/M metagenome (GOLD analysis project Ga0123357, IMG submission 89873) | Embiratermes neotenicus P4 segment gut microbial communities from Petit-Saut dam, French Guiana - Emb289 P4 | ecosystem: Host-associated > Arthropoda: Insects > Digestive system > Gut ... | reverse complement strand
AGGAGATCAGTTGACACTGTCAGCAGGAGTTTTACATGTTACTGCTCTGGTGCTGGAGGAGACTAGTCAATACTCTCAGCAGGTAGACAGTGGAGTTTTGACAGCAGTGATGTGGAGAGAGAAACAAGATGTACTCATACTGACACCATCCACCAGCTGACATGGGGTATACTGATATAGAGAAAGGATGGTGAACAGTAGCTGAGTACAATATTGGACATGGAAGTAGACAAGAGAACTATTTTTTTTTGCTTCTTATACTTGGCATTTCTGAACAGCTTCCTCTTCCTGTGTTGCCAGAATAACTTACAGACTTCCAACTTTTCCACATGTAGAACTTGGATAGGAAGACTGGCAATTTCCATCACCCAAAAGAGTCCTTGCTGGCCATTTGTTGTGGAGAGACAAATTACTCATCTTGAGGCATATTGTAGTAATCATTGGCTAAGTCAGTCCTCCAGAGCATTTTGCTGCCTTTGTTCCAAATGAGGAATAAAAAAGGAAAATATGTGTGAAGTGTGAGAAGTGTGGCATAGGACTCAGTAGTGGTGAGTGTTTTGAAGATTACCACACCAGATCCGGTCTGTTACGTGTTGTCAGCGGGACTGAGGGCTTACAGAACCATAAAATATGTCTCTTTACAGGTACATAAAAGAGAAGATTTATGTTAACTTTGTTTTGTATAAACCCCTGCTGAGCAAATTTATGGCAGGGAGCATGCTGATGACTAGGCTGCCGAAACTACAGTCTTAGTACCAGCGTGTGGTTATCCATTGTATGAAGTTTTAGCATTTTAGCTCTTGATTTGAACTTTGAACCATCTATGTGATGCAAATGGTGTTTTGAATGGTTGGTATTTTTTCAGCTAATGAGGGAATTTATAGCTCTCTTGCTTCCTGAAGGTTTGTAATAATTACAGTGGCCCACCACTACATTCTGTTCTCAGGTAGTAGTCAGACCCTTTTTATAACCTCTAACTGTTAACCAATATGCTGCAGACATCAGGCCTGGTTATGTGTTTCACCATCTCTCACACACACTGCATGTACATAATATTGCTATTTTGGGTGTGCTTTGTGTGACTAAGTTTTCATACCACAAGTGTTTGATGTGCTGTCTTTGGCAGACTGAATATTAAGGCAGTGTAAATCCCTCCCTCTACAATTTTCTGCAGATGTTACAGGATTTACCAACAAAATTGGAATGATATGTGATTAGAATCATAGAAGCCACAGTCTGTTGTACCCACACATGCCTTTTTTTTTTTTGTGTGTGTGTGTGTAATTGTTGAACCCTGTCAATTCTGTCTTCAGCTTATTTAAAGTGATTTAAATCCTCTGTTGCTTGTAGATTATAATCCATTTTATTATTATCCTCACCTCAGCTACATCTTGGATTCTTTTTGCATAATTTCCACATAGGTGCTATACATGCATGGTGACTGCAGAAAAAGGCCATAATTCTGGGTTCGTTTCTATGTTACTGAATTTTTTAGTAAAAGCAGTAAATGGTGTCAGAAGATTAATTTTGCTGTCTGTGTTCACATACACACAGCAAAGAAACCTTACTTTATCTCTGGTTGTAATATTGCAGGAGGGAGAGAAACCAGAACTTACGGTGTTATGGTTGGAACTGGTGAACTAGTGTATGAATGTTCTATGGAAGGCTGCAATAACTCCACAGAAAACTTGGCATCTGATGACATGCTTGTTATTCAGAGGCACACACAGACAGTAAGAGCTGTTGATGGACGCTCTGGTACAGAAAGGTTAGTATTTTTATTGTTTGTTTATGACAGTAAATGTGAAGTACTGTTGTGCAAAGAACTGGTTGAGGAACATTATTGAAGGGATTTTTGGCTTCTGGTATGGTGTAGAAGACGTTTGAATGAATCGCAAGCAAGTGCAGAAATTAAAGAGTGACTCTGGGTTTATGATCCTCTCTATGCATGAGTAAATACATTGTCTGCAGGTGAAGAGATTCTTTGTGATTCAGTCCTGGAATTTGTGTTTTTAGGTGGAATTTTAGTGTTGGGCAGCATGAACTGAGTTTTATTTCTGAAAATATGGTTGACTGTCACCTGAAAGGTGGAGACCCAGCTGAACTGTCTGATGACTCAGAGTTCAAAGTTATTGTGCCTGAAGGGCTTATTTGTTCTGTCAGCAAATCTTCAGGTGAAATTCTTTGGAAACACAAGGTAATAGAATTTGTGTAATTACCAAGCAGAAATCAGATTTTGAACGGCAGTGTATAACTTTCTTGGTTTGATTAACTGAATGTCTAATATGTGAGTCAGATTTTAAATTTATTGAAATATAAAATGTTTATTCTTTTTAATGACTGAATGGTACAGTGCATGCATGACGGTTATTACTACGAATGTGTACCATTTTAAATTTCATTGTTCAGTTTGATGCACCTGTTGTGGCAGCATGGTACCTGTTACATGACCAGATGTACCCAATTGACCTGTTCACTGGTGCACAGTGGACACCTACTTACAATGACCACATGGGCCCATTAACACCATCATTGTATATTGGCATGCATAATAGACAGGTAAGTCTGTCTGCTTGTATGTATATGACTAGTATTTGCTTACACTGACAATGTGCATTTTGTTCTGAATATTGTAATGGGAATTATGTAAATGTTTCCAATTCTGTTTATCAATTTATGGATTTTGATGTATTACACTCTTGTATAACTCAGAATCTCTGCCTTTGACCCATTCCTTACATAGGTCCTTCATGTGTCAGGAAATCATGGCTACTTTGCTGGCTTAAGAATTTTTCCTTTGTCTCATCTTGTTTATCTTCTGCATACAAATGCTGTAATGTATTACATATTCCTTTTGGCAGCAATACCTAATCCTTTTCAATTGTGTTTCGAAGAAGAATTTAGAATAACGTCTACTTAATTATGCACATCTGCATGTTTGCATAAAGGGGGCACTAATTATCTGACCAGTTTTGATCAAACTGGATTAGCAATGAATATTATTGGTTTATTTTGATTTGGGTTTGATTAATATTATTTGAAGAATCACCTTATTTAGAGGCCAAACATACTTTTACCTGTATCTTCTGTCTTCTGCCAGCTTGTGATAGAACCTGCTGCAGGAGCATTATTTTATCTGATGCCTTGCATGTAGGCTTCACTTACATCATTTCATGTGACAGCAGGCAGCCCATTACCCACTGTTGTTGCAATTTACCAAGAATTAAAGTCCACACATCTTTATGCAGTGAATGGCATTTAATATTAGGTTTTTACATTCCATATTTGGCGGTACACAGTGGTGTGGTTGGTTGAGGCACTGCGCAACAAGCCGGAAGGTCACAGGTTCGATTCCTGCCGGTGTCATTGGAATTTTTCATTGACATAATCCTTACGGTCACACTATGTCCCTGGGGTTGACTCAGCCTCTAACAGGAATGGTATCAGGAATATTTCCTGGGGGGCAAAGGCTGCTGGTATGTAGGGCTGACAACTGTACCACCTTCATGTGCCAATTGTCTTGAAATCTGGGAGCCTCAACCTCCTTGAACCCTCAGGGCCTGTTTAGGCCTGTAATGGGACTGGTTTACATGCCATATTTAAAGAACTCAAAATGTTTTCCTTCTCCTTGCAGGCAGGCAGGCAGTTGTGCACGCGCACACACACACACACACACACACATATATGTAATGAGCACATTGCTTATTGCATGTCAGATTTCTTTAAATTAGGATACCTGAGGGGAAGTGACTGGTGACAGTTGTCAGATAAAGTAATGTTCTTAGATATATTTTACAAGTTATTTGTAAGTTTCATTTATTCATTACATTTTGCTTTGATTGATTTTTAAAGGTCTAATTTGACTTTTACATGTAATGTGTCTGTTCTTTGATAAGTCCCTTTTTGATTATGATATGTGGGGTGATTTGTGACTAATCTTACTGTTTTAAATGTGGAATCATATTCCTGACATAGTTCTGACTTAGAATGTCTTCAGTGTTTGTTCTGATTCTCAGGGTTATAGATTTATCATTACCCAGATGTTAAATAAATAGGAATTAATGAAAAGTTACTTAAAATTTTTGTGTTTAAATGTACCACAAATGTTTGAATTGACCACTCAGCCTCATTACACATCCTGGAACAGACCTCATTTTCATAGTTTTTTTATTAGTTAAGGCATACAGAAGATCTGTTTTACCAGCAGAAAATGAATACACAAGATAACTCACCCCATTGCACTTTAGATGTGATCCTCGTGACATACAAGCATAATGGAGTGATATGAGCTCCACAGTTGATTGATGTATGTGACAGGATATTTGCTGTAGCCCAGTGTGGTCATTTGAAACATTTATTGTCATTTCACCAACAAAACTTTGAAATAACTGCTGATCTACTTTTATTGTGGTAACATGAAGCTAGTGGTAATCCATAATCCTCAAGAATCACTTTTATTTGTGTAACATTTCTGACAGGAATGATCTCAGATATAAGTCTCTGAAATTAAGACATCAGTTTGTGATTCACGCGAAGTGTTACCAGTGCTAACTTCACTTTCATTAGAAGGCTTATGTTATTCAAGCTACATGCGTGTTTGGGTATTTCTCACTAAATACTCACAGGGAAGAATATGTCTTGATTTAAAATAACAGGGATTTAGTCTATAAGTTGCTGATTTTGAGGAAGTCATGAGTGTAATGGCATGCATTAACTTTTTTAAAGACCTGTGTTTTTGTGAACGCACCTAAGAACATGCCCCTCGAAATTTGTTTTATGTATTTAGACAAAAGGGGGATTTGCAGCACTTTTAAGACATACTGCATAATCTCTGTTTTATTGGCCACATAATGCCATTTATTTCATAATTTTATCTTTTTCCATTTCAGTAATAGTCATGTTTTTCATTAACATTATGCTACAATTTATATATCCTCTCCTGTAGGATAAAGGTTAAGTTTGCACCACCAGGAGTTTTCCAGTTTCTCGTGTCATTGTCTCATATAGCATGAGACATACAGAATTTATAACTGAATGCTAACAAAAGAATTCATTTTAATATGTTCCATCTTCTGTGCATTAATCAGATACATAATATATAAATAACCAACAAAATGCACTGCATAGTTTTTGATGTAGTAGTATTAGTGCATTTAGTTGATTTTATATATATTGTAAAGAATACATTTTCATGTTTATATTTATTTTGATTGTTCTCCATCTTTATTTGTGTGTGCAGCTGTATATCCAAGAGAGTGTCACTGTTGGTAAGCTGTCTGAGTTGGCTACATTGTCTCAGACCCACATTCCACAAATTGCTTGGGCTCCTGTATCAGCAACAGGTATGGTCAAAGTGTGCGGACAAGCTCTTGTCCATTTATTGTTATCTTAGAAAGTACTAGGAGAATGCTGTTTTTACTTGCTTATTGTTCATGCGTTTAGTTCGTGGCCAGTAGAGTACACATCGTCTGTTGGTCACAATGTGATTGAGCATGGTTAGTGCTGCTGTATAGTGTAAGAGGACAAATACAAGCACTGAAGTTGATGTGAAAGTAAGGTATGGTTTGCGAGACTAAAGTTGTGTTGGGGTTGAACTGTGTCATTGGACATGTAGTTCCTGATGATTCACAGGATCATTGTACCTTCATCTTTAGGTTCAAGCAGTTCGTGTAAACTCTCAGAAGATCTGGCAGTGTGCTGTGAGAACAAGATATGGTGCCATTGACTCCATGTGATTTCTTTTTATGGAGTCAAAGTTTTAATGTATCTTTAATAAACCTGTGATGACTAAATTCATTTTTCACAGTAATTTTTGTGCTCCAGACATCTCATAATTTCAGTGTTTAGAAGTGAGTTAGTCACTGTTGCTGGTACAATCTTCACCTAATTCTTCAGTTAGTCTTCTTTCAGTTGTGTCTTCTGTCACAACTTCCTGTGCATGATGCCTGCATCCTACATCTTACATAGTAGCAAATATTTATCCATTTTTGTACGTCACTTTTTGATAATTGTTGCTGACCTTGACATCCATTGCAATGAAAGTCATGTTTCTCATAGTGAGCCCTTGTTTAACATCAGCCCAAATTAGCTCAGATTGTGGCCAGAATGGTGAATAGGAAGGCTGACAACTTTCTTACGGTCTTGAGTCAGTGTGTTTTTGTCAATAACATAGTTTCTTTCCCCTTATTTGCTCTTAAACTTTATCACCCCATGCAACCATATGGTGGTCTATAAAATATACTGGTGACTGGTCTAGCATGTTACATACTAATCTCTGTGTGTTTGCTTGGTAGCAGTGTTCATGCTAAGCTAGAAAAGTTCAGGTGGTTATGAGACACAGTTGGCATTTAAATATATCTGCTGAAGGTTGACTGGATCATATAGTAGTATTTTTAGTATGGTGTCACAAAATGGTATTCCATTTTCCAGTAGTCAGGTTTTTGTTGAGGTTGTGGTGTAGTTTGACATTGCTGGGTTTTGTAGTTGTCGGTGTCCATTGCGTTTGTTAGTCACCACACTTTTGATCTGCTGTGAATATATCTAGAGCAGTGATATAATTTGTTGACACTACATTTTCTCATTTACCTTCTGCCACAAACTGGTACACATTAGCAACAACATACCATGCTTATCTATGCAGCATTTTGAATTAAATTTGTTAATACGAAAGGCCTGTTGTTGTGTACAAAACAAAAAATGATTTCTAAAAAGCAGTTCAAGACAACAGAACTATTTTGTATCCCAAGGTCACCAGTGACACTGTTGCCCCCATCTTCTGCACCCTGTACCACTGATCCATGTACCTTATTGGACATAAAGCAGAGTCTGAGTTGATGATGTCATCATTTCAATTGATGGGTCAGTCAGAACTTTCAACTGTGTTAATCAGTCTCTTAACAAGTAGAGACTACCCGGCCCTGTCACATGGAAGCTGGGCTTACAGACATGGTTACTGATGCTGGTAGATCTATTGGTGAGAAGCATAGAAAATCGTAGCAGTGAAGAACTGCTGCAGGAGGTATAAATGTCTTGTTTTTTGCACAACTTTTTTACCATAAAATAACAGTAGGGAAAGTACAAAGTTATTTCTGTTGCAATACAAAGTTACTCACATAGGAGTGAATTGTAACAGTAGTTTTTTAAACTCTGTTCATTTTCTCCCCCCACCCCCACCCCACAGGATATGGTACAGTTCATATCTGTGCCATGTAATTACATGTATGTCTTTATTGATATTGACATCAGGCTTTCATAGTGCTACGAATTTGTCCCCTTACATGCATAATCCATACCACACACAGCATGTCCAAAAACTTTACTTGCTAGAACATAACATGTTTACCCAAATATAAAACAACTCTCTTGTTGACCTTAAATTTTCAGAAAAATAGACAGTTTTAATGTGACTCACCATCTTTAAGATGATGAAGTGGGATAAAATTCTCATCTTATGTTTCAAGAATGTTTGCGGTAGTGCTACAACAGATTTAAAGTGCCAGTATAAATCTGTGTTCAGTAAATGAAATCTTGGCACTTCCTGTGTTGAACGATGTGATTACTAGGACGTCAGTGACTTGTCCTTTTTACACACGAGCACATACATGATGCTCAAAATGCAAACCCACTCAGCTGCATTGATGCATAGAGGCTGAAGCTGTCTGTGCTTTGCAGCACTCAGTGCTACTTTAAGGTGGGACTGCATGCTGTAGAGCAGAAAATGTCATTTCGTGCATTGCAACTGTCGATAGCCCCAACTGAGTTGTATTAGATTGTTTGTGTTATCAATTTTTTTTGCAGTGATAACTGTTTTACTTAATTCTTGAAACCTGTGATAACCACTATAGAAGTTAATATTATTTCTTCTGTCTTTGCAGGCACTAGTTTGGTAGGATCATTGCATTCTGACTCTAATACGGAATCACTTGAACTGGGGAGAACTGAATTAATGGTAATAGCACAATCGATATTGTATGCTTCAGAATATAGTAATGGTAAGTTATATATGTCATTACTATACCTCCATACACTCATATCAAGTTCAGAAGCGTATGTTGAAGTCTAGATTAATGTTTCAAAGAAGTGTAATTAAATAGTTGATCTTTTCGCATCAGCATTTAAATGGCTACAGTCCACCTTCGCGTACGACATTCTTTTCGCTAAACATCTAGGACCTCCTATTTCAAATGTTATGTAGATCATTCACATGCCATATATAGTTCAGGAAATATAGATGTACGAAATTGAGTCCGTCTTTTTGAATCACGTATTTCAAAACTACATGATTGCAACAGTTTATACAAGCTGGTGAAGTAACTCACTCAGTAAACAGTTTAATATTCATTGGATTTAACAAACTGTTATTAACAAATAGTTACTAGATTATGCTGTCACCAATTCCAGTATTTTATTTCAGTATATTTTCTTCTTTTGTTCTTCTGTAAAATTCTTTGCTTTGCAGGAAATGGTTACTATTTATACAGTACTCCTAAACTGCAGTGTGATGCTGAGACTGGAAATTCTACAATTGAAGTAAATGCTGATTATTCAAATGTGGAGAATGAAGTGTTTTCCGTGTGGCACTGGTGGTAAGTATCATAGTGAAGTCTTTATTTGTCTGCATCACATTTTGATGAGAACGTAATTTAGTTCAAGCAGATTTAGATTTGATGTGTTATGACATTATATAACATTTACATTATATTCCTCTGAAATATGGACTTTACAGTTTTTCTCAGAGTCACATTGTTTTAGCAAGTAGGTATGAAGTCTTTAACACAACTGTTGTTTAATTAGGTGTTGTATTCTAGGTCAAAAGACTACATGTTTTGGCCGGTAGTGGCCATCATAAAGTCTTTGTCATTCGACACACTTAAGATTATTTACGTAATTGTGTGGGGGCTTGTTTGATGAGGAGATCTCTACATCAAGGCCTTTGTTTGAATATTCAAACAAAGGCCTTGATGTAGAGATCTCCTCATCAAACAAGCCCCCACACAATTACGTAAATAATCTTAAGTGTGTCGAATGACAAAGACTTTATGATGGCCACTACCGGCCAAAACATGTAGTCTTTTGACCTAGAATACAACACCTAATTAAACAACAGTTGTGTTAAAGACTTCATACCTACTTGCTAAAACAATGTGACTCTGAGAAAAACTGTAAAGTCCATATTTCAGAGGAATATAATGTAAATGTTATATAATGTCATAACACATCAAATCTAAATCTGCTTGAACTAAATTACGTTCTCATCAAAATGTGATGCAGACAAATAAAGACTTCACTATGATACTTACCACCAGTGCCACACGGAAAACACTTCATTCTCCACATTTGAATAATCAGCATTTACTTCAATTGTAGAATTTCCAGTCTCAGCATCACACTGCAGTTTAGGAGTACTGTATAAATAGTAACCATTTCCTGCAAAGCAAAGAATTTTACAGAAGAACAAAAGAAGAAAATATACTGAAATAAAATACTGGAATTGGTGACAGCATAATCTAGTAACTATTTGTTAATAACAGTTTGTTAAATCCAATGAATATTAAACTGTTTACTGAGTGAGTTACTTCACCAGCTTGTATAAACTGTTGCAATCATGTAGTTTTGAAATACGTGATTCAAAAAGACGGACTCAATTTCGTACATCTATATTTCCTGAACTATATATGGCATGTGAATGATCTACATAACATTTGAAATAGGAGGTCCTAGATGTTTAGCGAAAAGAATGTCGTACGCGAAGGTGGACTGTAGCCATTTAAATGCTGATGCGAAAAGATCAACTATTTAATTACACTTCTTTGAAACATTAATCTAGACTTCAACATACGCTTCTGAACTTGATATGAGTGTATGGAGGTATAGTAATGACATATATAACTTACCATTACTATATTCTGAAGCATACAATATCGATTGTGCTATTACCATTAATTCAGTTCTCCCCAGTTCAAGTGATTCCGTATTAGAGTCAGAATGCAATGATCCTACCAAACTAGTGCCTGCAAAGACAGAAGAAATAATATTAACTTCTATAGTGGTTATCACAGGTTTCAAGAATTAAGTAAAACAGTTATCACTGCAAAAAAAATTGATAACACAAACAATCTAATACAACTCAGTTGGGGCTATCGACAGTTGCAATGCACGAAATGACATTTTCTGCTCTACAGCATGCAGTCCCACCTTAAAGTAGCACTGAGTGCTGCAAAGCACAGACAGCTTCAGCCTCTATGCATCAATGCAGCTGAGTGGGTTTGCATTTTGAGCATCATGTATGTGCTCGTGTGTAAAAAGGACAAGTCACTGACGTCCTAGTAATCACATCGTTCAACACAGGAAGTGCCAAGATTTCATTTACTGAACACAGATTTATACTGGCACTTTAAATCTGTTGTAGCACTACCGCAAACATTCTTGAAACATAAGATGAGAATTTTATCCCACTTCATCATCTTAAAGATGGTGAGTCACATTAAAACTGTCTATTTTTCTGAAAATTTAAGGTCAACAAGAGAGTTGTTTTATATTTGGGTAAACATGTTATGTTCTAGCAAGTAAAGTTTTTGGACATGCTGTGTGTGGTATGGATTATGCATGTAAGGGGACAAATTCGTAGCACTATGAAAGCCTGATGTCAATATCAATAAAGACATACATGTAATTACATGGCACAGATATGAACTGTACCATATCCTGTGGGGTGGGGGTGGGGGGAGAAAATGAACAGAGTTTAAAAAACTACTGTTACAATTCACTCCTATGTGAGTAACTTTGTATTGCAACAGAAATAACTTTGTACTTTCCCTACTGTTATTTTATGGTAAAAAAGTTGTGCAAAAAACAAGACATTTATACCTCCTGCAGCAGTTCTTCACTGCTACGATTTTCTATGCTTCTCACCAATAGATCTACCAGCATCAGTAACCATGTCTGTAAGCCCAGCTTCCATGTGACAGGGCCGGGTAGTCTCTACTTGTTAAGAGACTGATTAACACAGTTGAAAGTTCTGACTGACCCATCAATTGAAATGATGACATCATCAACTCAGACTCTGCTTTATGTCCAATAAGGTACATGGATCAGTGGTACAGGGTGCAGAAGATGGGGGCAACAGTGTCACTGGTGACCTTGGGATACAAAATAGTTCTGTTGTCTTGAACTGCTTTTTAGAAATCATTTTTTGTTTTGTACACAACAACAGGCCTTTCGTATTAACAAATTTAATTCAAAATGCTGCATAGATAAGCATGGTATGTTGTTGCTAATGTGTACCAGTTTGTGGCAGAAGGTAAATGAGAAAATGTAGTGTCAACAAATTATATCACTGCTCTAGATATATTCACAGCAGATCAAAAGTGTGGTGACTAACAAACGCAATGGACACCGACAACTACAAAACCCAGCAATGTCAAACTACACCACAACCTCAACAAAAACCTGACTACTGGAAAATGGAATACCATTTTGTGACACCATACTAAAAATACTACTATATGATCCAGTCAACCTTCAGCAGATATATTTAAATGCCAACTGTGTCTCATAACCACCTGAACTTTTCTAGCTTAGCATGAACACTGCTACCAAGCAAACACACAGAGATTAGTATGTAACATGCTAGACCAGTCACCAGTATATTTTATAGACCACCATATGGTTGCATGGGGTGATAAAGTTTAAGAGCAAATAAGGGGAAAGAAACTATGTTATTGACAAAAACACACTGACTCAAGACCGTAAGAAAGTTGTCAGCCTTCCTATTCACCATTCTGGCCACAATCTGAGCTAATTTGGGCTGATGTTAAACAAGGGCTCACTATGAGAAACATGACTTTCATTGCAATGGATGTCAAGGTCAGCAACAATTATCAAAAAGTGACGTACAAAAATGGATAAATATTTGCTACTATGTAAGATGTAGGATGCAGGCATCATGCACAGGAAGTTGTGACAGAAGACACAACTGAAAGAAGACTAACTGAAGAATTAGGTGAAGATTGTACCAGCAACAGTGACTAACTCACTTCTAAACACTGAAATTATGAGATGTCTGGAGCACAAAAATTACTGTGAAAAATGAATTTAGTCATCACAGGTTTATTAAAGATACATTAAAACTTTGACTCCATAAAAAGAAATCACATGGAGTCAATGGCACCATATCTTGTTCTCACAGCACACTGCCAGATCTTCTGAGAGTTTACACGAACTGCTTGAACCTAAAGATGAAGGTACAATGATCCTGTGAATCATCAGGAACTACATGTCCAATGACACAGTTCAACCCCAACACAACTTTAGTCTCGCAAACCATACCTTACTTTCACATCAACTTCAGTGCTTGTATTTGTCCTCTTACACTATACAGCAGCACTAACCATGCTCAATCACATTGTGACCAACAGACGATGTGTACTCTACTGGCCACGAACTAAACGCATGAACAATAAGCAAGTAAAAACAGCATTCTCCTAGTACTTTCTAAGATAACAATAAATGGACAAGAGCTTGTCCGCACACTTTGACCATACCTGTTGCTGATACAGGAGCCCAAGCAATTTGTGGAATGTGGGTCTGAGACAATGTAGCCAACTCAGACAGCTTACCAACAGTGACACTCTCTTGGATATACAGCTGCACACACAAATAAAGATGGAGAACAATCAAAATAAATATAAACATGAAAATGTATTCTTTACAATATATATAAAATCAACTAAATGCACTAATACTACTACATCAAAAACTATGCAGTGCATTTTGTTGGTTATTTATATATTATGTATCTGATTAATGCACAGAAGATGGAACATATTAAAATGAATTCTTTTGTTAGCATTCAGTTATAAATTCTGTATGTCTCATGCTATATGAGACAATGACACGAGAAACTGGAAAACTCCTGGTGGTGCAAACTTAACCTTTATCCTACAGGAGAGGATATATAAATTGTAGCATAATGTTAATGAAAAACATGACTATTACTGAAATGGAAAAAGATAAAATTATGAAATAAATGGCATTATGTGGCCAATAAAACAGAGATTATGCAGTATGTCTTAAAAGTGCTGCAAATCCCCCTTTTGTCTAAATACATAAAACAAATTTCGAGGGGCATGTTCTTAGGTGCGTTCACAAAAACACAGGTCTTTAAAAAAGTTAATGCATGCCATTACACTCATGACTTCCTCAAAATCAGCAACTTATAGACTAAATCCCTGTTATTTTAAATCAAGACATATTCTTCCCTGTGAGTATTTAGTGAGAAATACCCAAACACGCATGTAGCTTGAATAACATAAGCCTTCTAATGAAAGTGAAGTTAGCACTGGTAACACTTCGCGTGAATCACAAACTGATGTCTTAATTTCAGAGACTTATATCTGAGATCATTCCTGTCAGAAATGTTACACAAATAAAAGTGATTCTTGAGGATTATGGATTACCACTAGCTTCATGTTACCACAATAAAAGTAGATCAGCAGTTATTTCAAAGTTTTGTTGGTGAAATGACAATAAATGTTTCAAATGACCACACTGGGCTACAGCAAATATCCTGTCACATACATCAATCAACTGTGGAGCTCATATCACTCCATTATGCTTGTATGTCACGAGGATCACATCTAAAGTGCAATGGGGTGAGTTATCTTGTGTATTCATTTTCTGCTGGTAAAACAGATCTTCTGTATGCCTTAACTAATAAAAAAACTATGAAAATGAGGTCTGTTCCAGGATGTGTAATGAGGCTGAGTGGTCAATTCAAACATTTGTGGTACATTTAAACACAAAAATTTTAAGTAACTTTTCATTAATTCCTATTTATTTAACATCTGGGTAATGATAAATCTATAACCCTGAGAATCAGAACAAACACTGAAGACATTCTAAGTCAGAACTATGTCAGGAATATGATTCCACATTTAAAACAGTAAGATTAGTCACAAATCACCCCACATATCATAATCAAAAAGGGACTTATCAAAGAACAGACACATTACATGTAAAAGTCAAATTAGACCTTTAAAAATCAATCAAAGCAAAATGTAATGAATAAATGAAACTTACAAATAACTTGTAAAATATATCTAAGAACATTACTTTATCTGACAACTGTCACCAGTCACTTCCCCTCAGGTATCCTAATTTAAAGAAATCTGACATGCAATAAGCAATGTGCTCATTACATATATGTGTGTGTGTGTGTGTGTGTGTGCGCGTGCACAACTGCCTGCCTGCCTGCAAGGAGAAGGAAAACATTTTGAGTTCTTTAAATATGGCATGTAAACCAGTCCCATTACAGGCCTAAACAGGCCCTGAGGGTTCAAGGAGGTTGAGGCTCCCAGATTTCAAGACAATTGGCACATGAAGGTGGTACAGTTGTCAGCCCTACATACCAGCAGCCTTTGCCCCCCAGGAAATATTCCTGATACCATTCCTGTTAGAGGCTGAGTCAACCCCAGGGACATAGTGTGACCGTAAGGATTATGTCAATGAAAAATTCCAATGACACCGGCAGGAATCGAACCTGTGACCTTCCGGCTTGTTGCGCAGTGCCTCAACCAACCACACCACTGTGTACCGCCAAATATGGAATGTAAAAACCTAATATTAAATGCCATTCACTGCATAAAGATGTGTGGACTTTAATTCTTGGTAAATTGCAACAACAGTGGGTAATGGGCTGCCTGCTGTCACATGAAATGATGTAAGTGAAGCCTACATGCAAGGCATCAGATAAAATAATGCTCCTGCAGCAGGTTCTATCACAAGCTGGCAGAAGACAGAAGATACAGGTAAAAGTATGTTTGGCCTCTAAATAAGGTGATTCTTCAAATAATATTAATCAAACCCAAATCAAAATAAACCAATAATATTCATTGCTAATCCAGTTTGATCAAAACTGGTCAGATAATTAGTGCCCCCTTTATGCAAACATGCAGATGTGCATAATTAAGTAGACGTTATTCTAAATTCTTCTTCGAAACACAATTGAAAAGGATTAGGTATTGCTGCCAAAAGGAATATGTAATACATTACAGCATTTGTATGCAGAAGATAAACAAGATGAGACAAAGGAAAAATTCTTAAGCCAGCAAAGTAGCCATGATTTCCTGACACATGAAGGACCTATGTAAGGAATGGGTCAAAGGCAGAGATTCTGAGTTATACAAGAGTGTAATACATCAAAATCCATAAATTGATAAACAGAATTGGAAACATTTACATAATTCCCATTACAATATTCAGAACAAAATGCACATTGTCAGTGTAAGCAAATACTAGTCATATACATACAAGCAGACAGACTTACCTGTCTATTATGCATGCCAATATACAATGATGGTGTTAATGGGCCCATGTGGTCATTGTAAGTAGGTGTCCACTGTGCACCAGTGAACAGGTCAATTGGGTACATCTGGTCATGTAACAGGTACCATGCTGCCACAACAGGTGCATCAAACTGAACAATGAAATTTAAAATGGTACACATTCGTAGTAATAACCGTCATGCATGCACTGTACCATTCAGTCATTAAAAAGAATAAACATTTTATATTTCAATAAATTTAAAATCTGACTCACATATTAGACATTCAGTTAATCAAACCAAGAAAGTTATACACTGCCGTTCAAAATCTGATTTCTGCTTGGTAATTACACAAATTCTATTACCTTGTGTTTCCAAAGAATTTCACCTGAAGATTTGCTGACAGAACAAATAAGCCCTTCAGGCACAATAACTTTGAACTCTGAGTCATCAGACAGTTCAGCTGGGTCTCCACCTTTCAGGTGACAGTCAACCATATTTTCAGAAATAAAACTCAGTTCATGCTGCCCAACACTAAAATTCCACCTAAAAACACAAATTCCAGGACTGAATCACAAAGAATCTCTTCACCTGCAGACAATGTATTTACTCATGCATAGAGAGGATCATAAACCCAGAGTCACTCTTTAATTTCTGCACTTGCTTGCGATTCATTCAAACGTCTTCTACACCATACCAGAAGCCAAAAATCCCTTCAATAATGTTCCTCAACCAGTTCTTTGCACAACAGTACTTCACATTTACTGTCATAAACAAACAATAAAAATACTAACCTTTCTGTACCAGAGCGTCCATCAACAGCTCTTACTGTCTGTGTGTGCCTCTGAATAACAAGCATGTCATCAGATGCCAAGTTTTCTGTGGAGTTATTGCAGCCTTCCATAGAACATTCATACACTAGTTCACCAGTTCCAACCATAACACCGTAAGTTCTGGTTTCTCTCCCTCCTGCAATATTACAACCAGAGATAAAGTAAGGTTTCTTTGCTGTGTGTATGTGAACACAGACAGCAAAATTAATCTTCTGACACCATTTACTGCTTTTACTAAAAAATTCAGTAACATAGAAACGAACCCAGAATTATGGCCTTTTTCTGCAGTCACCATGCATGTATAGCACCTATGTGGAAATTATGCAAAAAGAATCCAAGATGTAGCTGAGGTGAGGATAATAATAAAATGGATTATAATCTACAAGCAACAGAGGATTTAAATCACTTTAAATAAGCTGAAGACAGAATTGACAGGGTTCAACAATTACACACACACACACAAAAAAAAAAAAGGCATGTGTGGGTACAACAGACTGTGGCTTCTATGATTCTAATCACATATCATTCCAATTTTGTTGGTAAATCCTGTAACATCTGCAGAAAATTGTAGAGGGAGGGATTTACACTGCCTTAATATTCAGTCTGCCAAAGACAGCACATCAAACACTTGTGGTATGAAAACTTAGTCACACAAAGCACACCCAAAATAGCAATATTATGTACATGCAGTGTGTGTGAGAGATGGTGAAACACATAACCAGGCCTGATGTCTGCAGCATATTGGTTAACAGTTAGAGGTTATAAAAAGGGTCTGACTACTACCTGAGAACAGAATGTAGTGGTGGGCCACTGTAATTATTACAAACCTTCAGGAAGCAAGAGAGCTATAAATTCCCTCATTAGCTGAAAAAATACCAACCATTCAAAACACCATTTGCATCACATAGATGGTTCAAAGTTCAAATCAAGAGCTAAAATGCTAAAACTTCATACAATGGATAACCACACGCTGGTACTAAGACTGTAGTTTCGGCAGCCTAGTCATCAGCATGCTCCCTGCCATAAATTTGCTCAGCAGGGGTTTATACAAAACAAAGTTAACATAAATCTTCTCTTTTATGTACCTGTAAAGAGACATATTTTATGGTTCTGTAAGCCCTCAGTCCCGCTGACAACACGTAACAGACCGGATCTGGTGTGGTAATCTTCAAAACACTCACCACTACTGAGTCCTATGCCACACTTCTCACACTTCACACATATTTTCCTTTTTTATTCCTCATTTGGAACAAAGGCAGCAAAATGCTCTGGAGGACTGACTTAGCCAATGATTACTACAATATGCCTCAAGATGAGTAATTTGTCTCTCCACAACAAATGGCCAGCAAGGACTCTTTTGGGTGATGGAAATTGCCAGTCTTCCTATCCAAGTTCTACATGTGGAAAAGTTGGAAGTCTGTAAGTTATTCTGGCAACACAGGAAGAGGAAGCTGTTCAGAAATGCCAAGTATAAGAAGCAAAAAAAAATAGTTCTCTTGTCTACTTCCATGTCCAATATTGTACTCAGCTACTGTTCACCATCCTTTCTCTATATCAGTATACCCCATGTCAGCTGGTGGATGGTGTCAGTATGAGTACATCTTGTTTCTCTCTCCACATCACTGCTGTCAAAACTCCACTGTCTACCTGCTGAGAGTATTGACTAGTCTCCTCCAGCACCAGAGCAGTAACATGTAAAACTCCTGCTGACAGTGTCAACTGATCTCCT
>Ga0123357_10003586_pt1 | contig 17887 bp, 8 predicted proteins | sample TergutEmb28metaG_FD_89873 | JGI IMG/M metagenome (GOLD analysis project Ga0123357, IMG submission 89873) | Embiratermes neotenicus P4 segment gut microbial communities from Petit-Saut dam, French Guiana - Emb289 P4 | ecosystem: Host-associated > Arthropoda: Insects > Digestive system > Gut ... | reverse complement strand
TGTTAGAGGCTGAGTCGACCCCAGGGCCATAGTGCGATCGGAAGGATTTTATGTCAATGAAAAGTCCACTGACACCAGCGATTTCTAGCGCAACACTTTAACCACTGTGCTACCGCGGTCCCCCCTTAGTATGACAGTGCCATGAATATATACCCCCGTTGTTTAATAATATTTGTTTACGGTTGTGGCGCCACATAGTGATAGCTTTATGAAGTAGAATTCATTAGCGTGACAGGCACAGCACCGAGACTGCAAAATTTGAGATATAAGTATGCTGTCGAAACATGAGTTAAGGGAATGGTGGAAATTTAGCGAACTGGCTGTATGACCAACAGACAGCCGAGTAATGACAGGTCTGAAGGTCTCTTCCGATGTCGTCGTTATCCTACCGGAAGGAAGTCATAGACCGTATCATTTCCCTTACAGTGTGGACGACCGATTTTTGCAGTACGTGTTGAACAGCAGTTTTCTTTGCAGCGTATGTGGGTGCGAATCAGTTTTTCAAGGTTTGCTAAAAAGAACGCAACATTGCTATGGGCAGAACGCTTTTGCACAGTGGGAATCCGGTAATGAGCACTCAGCAAAAAGATGGAGACGGAAAGAAAGGGAGAAACGCTTAACACGCTCAGGGGAATAATGAGGCCAGGAGAAATCTATGATTTTAGCTAGATGACATAGTGCAGAGTAGAAAATTACAGTAGCGTCTGGTACGAAGCATGTTCAGTAATGTTTTGAGTTTTGGTTGAATAGATGAAACCAATATATCCGTACAGATTTGGCCCTAAAGGTAACATTTTAAATCGACTGGAAGTTAGATACATAATTAAGTAGATACATAAATATTTAGGTATTCACACACACATGTATGTATGTAAGTCAGCATTGGAGTGTATATAAACGGAGTACTGTGTGAATTATGGGAGTCTAACACGGTTTAAGGCTTGTCTCCGGTAAATACTTCTCACTTCCTTATTCATAATCTCTGTCTGTCTGTCTGTCTCTCTGTTTCTCCGCTGGGTAAAGTCTTTTCCGAGGTCCTCAGTCAAGAGGGTCCCAGAATTTTATGGAACCCGAACGTTCGTTACCGCATTCACAAGCATCCGTCACCTCTTTCTATCCTCAGCCAGACCAGTGCAAACCATGCCTTCCTATCCCACTTCTTGAAGTTACATTTTAATATCTTCCTCATGTATGTGCCTAGGCCTTACAAGTGGTCTCTTTCCCTCAAGTGTCCCCATCAAAATCCTGTATGCACCTCTCCTGTATCCAGTGCGTGCTACTTGCCCCTCCTTTCTCATTCTGCTTGATCTGATCACCCGAATAATAGTTGGTGAGGATGACGAAGAACTTTGCCATTTTTAATAGACCCATGTTTTCATTACTGTCTTGAGAAGGGTCAGTCTCTGGAGCCAACCTTGAATCAGATCAGATTTTATATCTTCACACCACATCTCTTTAAGGACGTTTACGCTTAGGTTTCTAGAGTTGTCTTATCCGATAAACTCCGATTAAAGTTTGTATGAATCTCACATTGTTTCTGTTCACGATACGGGTTCTACCCAGCTTATCTCCTTTGATTTATTTCGACTAGTAATGACGAAGACCCCGAGTTATGAGTGTCGTTCTTGCCCATTTTTTTCCTTCCCCTTTACTTCCTCTTTAAATTCTTCTTAGTACCTTTTTTTTCTTAAATATTCTCAGTCCATATTTCTATCGTACAATGGGAAAGTTGTGATCGAAATTCATCTGAATTATTTTAGGTCCGGTTGCTGAAGCTTGTGACGGCGATAATGAAGATTAAGTCCCACGGGAAGCGCCGAATTTCTTGACCCGATATGCGACTGTTAGATCCACGAGAAGCACTCTTGTTTCTCTGCTCTTCTTCATCATTCGATAAAGCATTTCGATTCCATGTTGCAGTCTCCTACTCGTATAAGTATGGATCCAGCAGTATATTCAAAAGTAATGCCACAAAGTATTCCTGACTTACTTTTTGCTTACTTACTTACTTACTTACTCCATGGAGTAGAGTCCTTCCCGAGAAGTTTACAGGTCCTCAGCTAGCCAACAAGCTCCCCGAATTCTATGGAACCCGAAGATTCATTACCGCATTCACAAGTGCCCGCCATCTGTCCCTATCCAGAGACAGATCGATCCAGTCCATGCCACCATCCCACTTCCTGTAGATCTATTTTAATATTATCCTCGTGTCTACGCCTGGGACTTCCAAGTGGCCTCTTTCCCTGAGGTTTCCCCGCCAAAACACTTTATACACCTCTCCTCTTTTCCATCCGTGCTACACCCTACATGCCCCGTCCATCTCATTCTTCTCGATTTCATCATCCGAAAGTTATTGGGCGAGGATATGGATCATTAAGCTCAGCGTTATGCAGTTTTCTGCACTCCCCTATTACCTTGTCCCTCTTAGGACCAAATATTCATCTTAGCACCCTGTTCTGAAACACCTTCAGCCTACTTTCCTCTCTCGGTATGAGCGACTAAGTTTCACTCCCATACAAAACAACAGGCAAAATCATGGCTTCATCTATAATAATCTCTATACTTATTGACTGCAAACTGGAAGACCAAAGATTCTGCACCAAATGATAGCAAGCATTCTCTGACTTCAGTCTGCCCTTTATTTCGTCATGAATAGAATTTTGATTTGTTAAGGGCCACAGAGTATCAAGGCACTGAAATGTATCATAGCATCAGTAGGAATACTGGTCACTGATTTGCGCAGATATGTCAACACCTGATGTTAAAAATCTAGTTACGAGACGATTCGCGTGGAATAGTATGACATAGTTATTGTATTTGTGTTGACTCTTATTCTGTGAACCAATAAATATTGCCTTCAGTATTCACTCCATATCAGTGTCAATAAATAACATCAACCTGACATTTCCCTACTGTTTGGGCGTCTCTTTGCTTGGTGAACTCCATTGATCTGCTTTCACTGACATATGGCTCAATCAAAAGGCGTACGGAATATTTCCAATCATGAATATAATCCAGTATCGGAATACGATATGCCACAAAACGTCTAAACGCAGGAATGATGGAATAGTAGTAACAATTCTGAAAACCTTCGGTTTTTAATCTGCGTTTGTTTGCTTTGATGATTTGGAATAGAGAACGTCGACATTGATAAATAAATATGTGTGATATAAATGTCTGTCAGCTTATGTGTTGTAAAATGGCCGTTTGGTGTTCTATCGTGGCTTTGAGTAGAAAATTAAATGAAACAGGTATATTTTCAGGGGAAGACTTACTTTTATTTTAATGTGTAGAAAATGTGTCATAAAATGATAACCTGAGTTCAAAAATCTCGCCTCACATCGGATAGTCAAGGAATAATTAATTTAATGCAATATAAATTAATGTATGTTCTTGTAAGCTGATGATGTTAATATATTGGGAGGAAGCGTACATACTATAAGGAAAACACAGAAGCTTTGGTTGGGTTAGTAAAGAGAGTGGATTAGAAGTAAATGCTGATAAAACTAAGTATATGGTCATGTCTCCAAATCGGAGTGCAGGACGAAGTCACAGTATAAAGATTGATAATAATTCCTTTGGAAGGGTGGAAGAGTTCAAATATTTGGGAACAAAATCATTCAAAATTCTATTCAGGAAGAAATTAAGAGCAGTTTGAAGTCAGGGAATGCTTGTTATCATTCAATGCAGATTCTTATGTCTTCCAGTGTTTTTGTCCAAAAATGAAAGATTAAGATAAACAGAAATATAATTTTGCCTGTTGTTTTGAATGGGTGGGAAACTTGATCGCTCACACTGAGGGAAAAACCTAGGCTGAGGGTGTTTAAGAATAGGGTGTTAGGGAGAACGTTTGGTCCTAAGAAGGACGAGGTAACAAGAGAGTGGAGAAAACAAAATAATGTGGAGCTTAATGATCTGTACTCCTCACCCAATATTGTTCGGGTGATAAAATCGAGAAGATTGAGTTGGGCAGGGCACGTAGCGCGTATAGGGGAGATGAGAGGCGTATATAGGGTTTTGGCGGGGAAACGTGAGGGAAAGAGACCATTTGGGAGATCCAGGCGTAGATGGGAGGATTACATTAAGATGGATCTTCAGGAATTTGGATGTGGGGGTATGGAATGGACCGAGCTGGTTCAGGATAGGGACAGGTGAGGGACACTTGTGAATGCGGTAATTAACCTCCGGGTCCCATAATATGTGGGGAATTTCTTGGCAAGCTGTAAACCGGTTAGCTTTTCAAGAAGGACTCTGCTCCATTGAGTAAGTAAGTAAGTAAGTATGTATGTGCCTGTAGTGCTAGACTAAGATTTCAATCAAGGCGTTGGTTTCTTCTGTTAGACAGCATATCTAAACCGCGCAACTTTCCGGAAGAGCAAAGCCTTCAATTACAGCACGGCGGAAACCTCAAATTTCACATGTCCGAACCTGTTCCTAGCCAGTGGCGGTGTGCGGCTCAGCACCCGGAAATAATGTGGTTGAGATGTGCAGTTTGCAACCCACCCTTGTGTGGTGCAAAGGTTGCGAACGCGTGGAGGTGTTAATACTTTTACTCACCGTATCTGTTGATGGCGTTGTGCTTAGTTATGGTTAGATACAACTTTGTTTTACTTTAAACCCCCTCCCTCCCCCAGTAAAACGTGGAAACGAAAGTCTTTATTTACAGGTCCTGTTTTAAATGTCTGAAATATCGTAATTGTCGTGAAGAATGGAATTTTGTTTTCTCCAGTAATGCATCGGCTCTTTCAGCGCAATTTACATAAATTTTCGACCGCCTGAGAAGTAGTGGATAAATAGGGACAAAAGAATTTGGTTATTCTTACGCGCTTAATATAACGGATAGCGCATTAGGAAAATAAACATTTCATTTCAGATACCGCTCTATCTTAGTTTGCTGGAACAGTAGGATAAACGCACACAAGACAACAACTTTATAATATACTGCACGTTAAAACGTCACTTAATTTGAGTTACACCTGAAATTAGTAAACCGACTCCCAGATATTATAATCCAGTACCCTTAATAATCTGTCACAAAACAATACACAAAGCCTTTGTGTTACCGGCACTGCAATGTATCTTAAAGGGTAGGACACTTTGATGAACAGTGACGCAAACTATGCGATGCCTAGAGTAGCAATACGTGGAGCAAACAGGAAGGAGAAATACAGTACTGTAATGCCTCCAGAGAGTAAGTAAACATCACTGTACTACACTCGCGAGGGCGTAATAGACCACGAGACTGAAAGACACGACTTTTCGGTCTACACAGTCTAGGTCGCTTCCACCATCCAGTTATTCTTAAATTCTAGGAATGGGATATAGTGTAACTGGCAAAAACTACTATATCCCAGGTCAATAAACAGGGTAACACAAACAACATTGTTCATTAAATAAACTTATCGAATTCTCAAGGATATCATAACCGGGTTGTAAAGTAAACGTCAACCGCGTTAGTAATAGTCAAATGTTTAATCAACAAGTAAAAATTACTGAAAGGGATTTAATAGTTTATACGAATAATGTAATGTAAATTAAATAGTTAGAAAGAAAAATATGTAATTCAAAGTAATTGCTTGCTCTCCTCTATAAAACTCAACCTGCGTCGGAAATTTAAAATATTAATTTTGAATAGTTATCCTAATCATTCTTGAACAAAATTGCTCAACTAGTAAGGATTCGAAATAATAAAAAGTTTCTAAACGCATTCAATACAGCTTACATGGGATAAGCAGAAACAGTACATTTGCGGCACACATAATTTCTTCATCAACGTCGAAGTCAGAACTTTCTTCAGCACGTCGTAAATTCAAACGCAAATGTAACAAATAATTTTTGTACCGGAATGAGGGCGTTTACCTGGTCGCGATGAGTTTTATAGAGTAGAGCAGCTGATTCAGCAAAAGTAAACATATTTCTTAGTACAGTGAACTGTTAGCTGGGCTAGACTGGGCAGCAAGAGTTCGTAGACTTCGTCACATCACAGAAGACAAAGGAAATATGTCTTATTTGTACATATTTAACAGTGCACTGAACCGCTGACAAAGTTTGCAACAACTTGTTACATCCAGTTACAGCTTAAACGCAGATACAAATTCGAATTTCTTATGTACCGTGTTAATTGTACATTAGAGTACGAGTATTTTGAACAATGCACTTCCAAAAACCGAAAGAAAGTATATAGTAATAATTATCGTTACTATAGTATAAGTGCGCAGTCATAGGAAAGTAATGTATTTCACGCCACCATTCAGGGGACGAATGTAATTCTGGGGGAAAATGCGTCAAACCTGTTATAGTTGAGGGCGACAAGAATCTTTGAGAGATCCTCTGGATTGGGGTTAATACAGTGCATTAAGTAGGAGATACATGTAATGTGTGTGAAAGAATTGGAATGGTTTCGTGAGTTTATTGGCGGGGGAAATTTAATGGGCTGTCTTATCATTCCAAAGACTTATTTGACCTCTTAATTTATATAAAAGATATGATAATAGGTTTGAATACCGATTGCGATATGTGTAAAAGAGGGTGGATATTTATCTTTCCTTGAAACTCACTGCCTGAGGGGTGAATTCCATAAATTTATTAAAATACTCCGCGAAATGGTAATGTATGCTGAATTCTATCACCACTACCATTTGCAGCTTTCGGGAACTGCAGAATTTATTGGTGGTTATTTAAAACGAAGCGGGGAGTTTTCAAGACTTTCACTGCCTCTCCTCATTTTTTTCAGTTAGTAGAACCTCTGTAAATTCTGAAACAAGACACTGTTGATGTATTTTGATTGCCACTGTTTAGATTCACATACAAAATGCCGTGTATTGATTATAGTTCAAGAATGAGAAGGCATATTATTTGGGAAATCAATTGCTTTTATAAGAATTTTCATTAAGCACTCAGGTTTTATTAAGATGGTAGTACTCTTTTACTCAAAGGTAATGGCATTTGCTGGTTGACGTCTAATAAATTATTCTTTGGTTTTGTAAATTTGCGAGAACTGACAACAATTTCTCTTACCACGATCACATATCAATAATGAAGTACTCGAGATACAAGCCTTCATTTTTCGATAATAACGTGGAGTTGCTTTCATGTTGTCTTTAAAATTCCTACATTAGTCTTAATGACGATGAATTTTTGTGTATGCCACGATACCGACGTACAAGATACAGTGTAATTAATTCGTTCTGCTATGTCGTTCGTAATTATCGAAGCTGTGGGAAATTTAAGTTTCGACCAGAGCTACAGTAAAACCTGCCCATAAAGAAATAAAAAAGTACATATTTTTCCTTTGCAGGCAGGCTGCATTTAATGCAGACACTTGTTGTTTGGGTCCTCTGAACTCTAATAGAGTTTTCCGCTAGAAACAACTTTTACTTGTAACCAGGTTACGTTTAAGATAGGGTTGACTGTACCTGATTTTCTGACCCTATATTTTCTGTCCTCCAGTTTCACATTTAATTAGCTTGTCATATCCTAATACGAATGTCCGGGTGATTAAATTTCAATTACGTGTGGTCACTCATGGCAGGTCATTGCCTTTATGCGCACAATGTCTGTTTTAATAACACATCAAATCACTTTATAGTTCTTCATAAATATTAATATTGGCCTACTTGAATGTTCCATAAATTTAGACGAATGTGCGCTCACTATAACTGCGTGAATAATATGCAAAAAAATTTATAAGTGCTGATAATTTTTTGTTACGAGTCTAAGTAATTTTGTGCAAGGACAAGATGGACGGAGCATATAACACCAGTGGGAGGAAAGTTGAATTAACTGCACACTTTGTAAGCGTAAGCAATGCCCATCTACTGGAAGGTAATATTTACATTGGTGTTAAAGGTAATGTATTATACGTGTGTGCGTCCGGGATTTATTTGAAGCTGCATAGACAAAAGTGGCAGTCATTTTGGAACACGGTGATAAACCTTCGAATTCTATAAAGGCATCGAGTTTCTTTGACAGGAGAAGCGACTGTTAGCTTTCGACCAAAAAGTCTGCTCTGTATTTTTAGCTAATTAATTTAAATACTGAAACCGCCCGTTCCAGTTTCGACCCCGGGACCACGCTTCCCTGAGATGTAAGAGTTTTATATAAAACTCATATAAGGTTCGCATCGGCAAGTTAACGTCCTTCCTGCTCACTCTGCGAATTCCCGCCTTGGGCCCACCGCTTAGCAACCCTAGGCGACGCGAAGACGAAGGATTCGGGGATCGCGTGACAGAATGGCTATCGGCTGGCCAACAAAGTAACTTACGTTTGTGGCGCGGCGCGTTTTAGCCAAAGAGCTTCGACCCTGAAGTCAGCTATACCGGCCTGACTTTGATTTTCGGCAATGCATAACGAAAGGAAGAAAAGAAAACTTTATCCACGCGAATATTTCGGAAGTGTCAAGGCAGCGGACAGGATGTCAGTGTGTAAGCTCTGGTGGAACATCAAGTGACTCGACTACAATAAAAGAAGCTGTTTTCTCGAACTTCGAACTGACGTATCTTCCCTGTTGTCTCCATCCCCCGCGATATTCTCAGTGATGAGGAGAATGACCAGAAGGTCGGGTACAGTACAGAATAAAATGAAGACCAAATAAGCAAGGTGATTTACTTATACATTTTCTTTATTTTAACCCTTGAACTTGTTTCCGTTCCTCCGTACATAGTGTTTGATAATGTGGAGGTAGCGAATGTTTTTGTTTCCAGTCTTCATGTATGTATGATTTTTAGCGGCGCTGTAGGAGACTGTACATCGTTGAAGGCAGATGGATAAATGTGAATATAGATCACCTAACTGACCGCCATATTTATGTGTTCTGAGAAACACAAAGGATGAATGTTAAATGCACTATCACTGGCAATAAACAAAATCCTCGCATTTTACGGTACCTAAAGTACCATTTGCCAAGTTCAGAAGAGCCTTCCGCAGGTCCTTATCCTGCGCTACATACATCGGTTTGACATTATCCCATTTTTTATTACATTTGTTTTAACATCATCTATTCATCTATCCAAGTTCGTCCAAAGAGTCTCATTTCTTCAGGTATTCCAACAAAATTGCTTTTAAGCATTTATCTTATCTCTCATTCGTGCTACATGCACGGACCGTCACATATTTTTATATTATATTTTTTGATAGACCAATCTAATAGTACTTTCTGAGGAATGCATTTTATGAAGCTCCTAATTGCGCGGTAACACTTATCAAAAAATAGGGTCATTTTAGGGAACGTTCCTAATTTTTCTTCTAGCGAGATTATGATTTATCTTACTCTCATACTTTATTTGCTGTTAAGAAATAGCGCTTCAAATACCTGGCTACATAATCGTGAACAATAATTAATTGTGAATAACTTACGCTTGAATATACTTTAATAGGATACCAAAATGTGACACGTGTGTCCCTGTTCCTCAGATTTTAAACAGTTGCTGAATTGTAACTAAACCACAAGTTTTTTTTAAAATTAAAATTTATTGCAAATTTACAATCTACTCCTAAGGTAGCAATGAGTAAATGTGTTGAAAGTGTGTGACATGAATGGAGAAGTCATTCAACAATGGCATTCCGTCTGAACCCTTAGCCGGGTGATATAGGACACAAGGTTAAGCTCCCGCTGCGGTGTGAAATAGATCAGTTGGCTACTGTCTCTTCAATCTTCGTACGATGGTGGGTGGAATAGCCATCGCAGTGATGAGGGCGTTATGATGGTAAACCCACAAGTTTAAAACATAAAAATGTAGCTTGTTATTCCTGTCGTAGCAGCTGACTGGCTGTCTCTTAGAATATTTATGTTCTGGGACATTTATTAATCCGGAAACTTTGAGCCACGGAAATATGATTACACGCGAAATATTGATGACTGTTTTCTAAAGGTGGTTGGTTCCGAGCAGAGGGGAGGAACATCGTACCAGTTCGAATCTGCAGGTCAGGGAAGTGGTGAAAACTACCATCAATCTTCAGTTTGTAGACAGTACTTCCTCATGCAACATTTTTGAGAGGGCAGTGCCCCTTACACATGTGCACACGTGACGTTTCATTCACAGTGCCCATCTCTATTGGAGCTAGGCTGAACTGGACGCTTCATCACAGTGTGAGGGTTTACTACGTACAACGCTAATTAATCATTCATGTACAGCTAAATACCTTAGGCCTAAAATGCTGTTACATTTGGACTGTGTTGCTTCGTTTAGAATTCGATAGGGCACGTTTGAAATAGCTGTAAAATTCGTATTAATTTCAAAATTTTTCAGAATCAGGCCACTGCAACCAGATTTCAGCCGCAGTAAACTTTTGAGACACTTTATTTCAAAGAATTGTACTACGGGAAATGTATGTTTTAAATATAACCGTGTAATAATACTCTATCTCTTTTTTCAAGTCTTCCTTTAATCATTTATCTCCTTGTTTTTTTCCATCTTCCATTAATGTTTTCTCTTCAGTTCTATGTATTTTCAGATGCATGGATTTGTTGACGGTAGTATGTTGACTGAAGTGTTCTCCCGCTTGCAATGATTTCCAGTATGCTTAACGAATCGGAAGTTGGAACTTCAGAATTTTAGAGCATCTTTTCTCAGAAGACAGGGATATCCGTATTTGTTAATGGGTAAATTACGGAAAAGTGTAACACGTCTAGCTGTATAAAGACATTAATATCTGTTATTGCACTTTAAACCACGGATGTTTCTTGATCTCCGCATAAAACAACAGTTAAAGTTACACTTTTGTATGTTTCAGTATTTCAAATGTATAAATTTATATTTGAGATATCATAACCCTGCTGCGATAATTAGGAACAATTACTGTAAAAATGCAGTAAGGGACGCCATATGCTTTTACTCAATGAGGTGAAATACTGGCAAAGAGTAACCTGTAGTAAGGAAAGTATTCACGTTGAGAGAGTAAACGACATTCTCAATGACAGCTTGCTGGAAGTCAGTAGTTTTTGACAAGACGATAAAAGCAGTTTCAGGTGCGTAGTTACCTTCTGTGTACTTTGCTACGTACAGGGGGAAACGCGTTACAGAATAGAAATGAAGTAAGCCACTGAGAAATGGCTTTGCACCTTTATCTAAAGAAAAAAAAACGCGTTGGTGTTGAAAAGTAACCGCAAAGTATGTGAAATTGCTGCGCAATTCTGTGGACTTCAAAAGACAAGCAGACTTGCTGTGTTTAAGATTTCGTGTTTTCAGAGTTTTCGATACATTTTCTCGCATTTTCTTTTGGCTTTTGACGCGTTATAATAAATAAAAAGCTGGAATATTTTTTCCGCAATAAAATACCGTCAGAAGCCAGTAGAAAATATCCCATAATTTAAACTGTTATTTAATTGTGGGATGTACGTACTTTCCGTACATTATTATTTTAAACATGGTCAATTTATAGAATTTAGGAGGAAATGTAATTTAATATAATTTGTTCTTTCAGGTTCGCTAATCTTTGTTCATCATGCTGATTGGGAAGATCGTAATAAGGAAAGAATAACCTTCTACGTTCACTTGCGACAAGTACTTTTATGTAAGTAATGAGAGGGAGAAGTAATATTCTCTGATAGGACAGTTTATGTTTGTTCAGAGAAATGTGATCGTGTCATCTATTGAAAGCACCGGAAAGAACTTTGTGAATAATGCATATCCGTGACAGTTTAACACGTGAGACATGCAGAAGTTTGAAGTAGTGCACAAGAATATAAATCACTACATTAACTGTGGCTGTGGATAGTACCGTAACTGATGTCCCAGTGACGTGCAGTTCAGAATGCTAAAAAGTGAAGCAAAATTTGAGAACGTTTGCTGGTTGACAAAGCGTAACGGGAAGTGAATTGTGAAAGAAGTGACAAGCAGGATGCAGCGAATCATACTCCTCTTACTGGCGTCGATTATTGTCGTCGGAACTTCACGGGTGGCACAAGGTAAGTAAGTACTAACAGATGCAAATTCCAGTGGCGAGCAGCCTATTTCTGTGCAAACAGAATACGTGGGAATCTGGGCCGCACTGCTGTACAGACGGGGCAAAAGATTATGTTCTATCTAGAGTACAGCACAAAGATTGAAGAGATCTGCAGCGCGCTAGACATCTACCGGACGTTTTATTTCACCACATATTAGAACCTGAGGTGCTCTCTGACGTGATAAACATTATTATTATTATTATTATTATTATTATTTTGTAATTAGGAATTGAACTTCAAAACATGTCATGCGTCATAGTGCTTGAGACCACTGGATCAGATAAAATACCGGCCATCGTTTCAAACTCATATTGTGATTGAATGGAAGAAATTTTGAACTTAAACTGAATGAGTGAGCTGTGTCAGCAGATTTCGCGTAGAAGTGTACTCGTCTAACGCACGGGAAATTAATCATTACAGTGAGGGTAGCGTGTGTTACAATGGGCTAAATCAGAGTGACGAATGAAATAATTTTAGAAGCGACTGAGCCTAGATAATTCGGATCCTGAGTGTGAACTTGTATGAAAACGGCTTATTGCTATCAGTGAAATCAATACGCCACTCTCATGGGGTAATGGAGTCCTGTTTCATTGTCATGCGGTATAGTGCTTCCTGTTATGAATAGCCGGGTCCTATCATTACGGACCTCAGTCACTAGTGGGATGATTGTTGTGTGGAAACTGAATATTCATTCCCATGCTTACAAGGAATGTCCCCTGAGCCACATGAGCCGAGACAACAGTATTGTGCACATATACTTTTCCTTTTAAGCCTTTGTGCTAAATGTAGCCTCCGACTTTAACTCTCTGTGTTTGATAAGTGCGAGAAGATTTCATGAAGAGTACAAATTACAGAAACATTTATTTCGCCAAATTTTAAGCTCATGGTTCCCTGCATCGTAATTCAATGTGAATAAAAATCCAACAGATGCAACAGTATGCAGATATTTATTCACTGCAAAACTACTCTACATGTTTCGGGGTGTCACAGCACCCATCATCAGGAGTATTAAAAACTGTACCGGAGGCTGCGGGTACAGTTTTTAGTACTCCTGATGATGGGTGCTGTGACACCCCGAAACATGTAGAGTAGTTTTGCAGTGAAGAAATATCTGCATACTGTTGCGTCTGTTGGATTTTTATTCACATTTATTTCGCTCTTTTCTATATTGTAACTTTAATGACCTTGGTTCGGAATAATACTAATCGCGTTAACCATAATTAATATTATAAATTCATTTCTACCTAAAAATCAATTTGACAGTAACAGGGAAGTCACTTATCAATAATGTATACAAGATGTTACCAATAATGTATATGGTGCAACAGGCGAGTTATAAAAGTTCAAACTCGAAACTCTGCTTTTGTCTGCTGAGTTTTTAAAATTATTTTTTGACATAATTAATTATCACCCTAACTTGTATAGGAGATTTTGGGGATTAGACCAATTTCTGTATATTGAATGAGCGTTACTGAAGTCACAAACTTATGGCCTTCTATAAACCGGATTATTAAATAAATAAATAAAATGGTATGACAAAAATTGGCGCACGTTTTCAGTACGTTAATGTCAATAATTCAGGGAAGACCTAAGCATCAAACTTAATTTTATATACAGCTTCTTCTTTCTCAAAATAACGTACACGAAGCAACGATATTGTTCTCGGACAAAACAGTCGTTAGATCATGCTTCGTACTCGTCTCAGCATGTACACTGCATAATTTGAAGTCGGCCGAGGGTCATAAAATTTCTCTGAAAGTTCTGTAAAAATTTATTGCATAGGTTAAAAGGTTCCTGTCTGGATTATCACCGTTAGCACCACATCTCACTGTAGATTATCTTCTCACGAAAATTTTATTTTTCCCTATTTTTGTAGCCTAGTTCGAAGTCTTGCATGCTAGCATCCTCGAATCTTCATATTTTTCTTCCAAGTGACTATTTTATAAGATGTTTGTCGTAGTAGGAAAGTTTCCAATAGAAAGTTACTTACACAGTAAAACATCCTGCTTTATATACCACATAGTTTTACATCAGTTTTACGGGTTTCTTCTAAACTTGTCTCCTAGACGGTCTAAAAGCAGGCAGTCACATTACTGTGTCATGTACCGTATAACTGCATAAGAGTGGCTATATATTGAAGTAAAACCGAATGCTTTCACAGCTACATGTATGGAAGAGATAGCTGCTAGCAGTAATAATTGTCAAGGTCTGTATTTATTTTCAGAGCCAATAAAAATTTTAGAATACTATACATTCAGCTGGCATCTACCACACGTTTCGGTCGTTTTCGGCCACATCTTGTAGATTTTAGAACAGCATACATGGAAAACAATCCCAAGGTGGAGTCCACCATTTTCACCGTTAACGAATTGAGATGCATAACATTTAGATTTTTATTCCCTGTAGTGGAATAAGATACATCATAATGGTTCTGATGTTTGACACAAAATCACACTTCTGGAGTTTTGTTAGATGTACGTTTACAGCACTCCTTGTTTTGGATCACCCTCTATTAGCAATGGAGATTGATGAACTCTGTGTCTTGTATTGTTGTATGTAGGGATCTATGTGTTCGTCTGTTTCAAGATAGCGGCATGTCAGGTCGTCTGCAAAGCGCAAGGAATATAGATTGTTAAAAATAACTGATTTGTGAATTACCATGCATTTTAATATGCTAATTCTGAAATAAGTTATTGTGTGGCGCTAACAAAAATGCAGATCATTGACACTTCTGGACTCTTCCCAGGCTTTGACTAACACAGGAGATGAGAGACATTTGATAGGAAGAATCCTGTTCAACTTTAAGAACTTATTACAATTTGTTTGCAAAGGATTTTCTCATTTGTGTTTATACATCCGTATATTAAAATCTAAGTATGTGTACACTTTACTTCACATTTCCTTACGTGTTCACGTGGTATTAATTTTCTGGTGTTGGGTAACAGTGCATGTAAAACAGACAAATATTTTCTTACACTGATATTTTTCGTAACATTCTTTTTTTCTATAATCTGTGTTCTGTGCTCATCAAATTAAAAACTGCAAAATCAGTAGCTGTTTTACAGACAATGCTGATACAATAAAGATAATTACTTACTGAACAAAAGCGAAGAGAGCCTCCAAAAAATAGGTCGTGAGGCTGTGAAGAGGCTCGAGGTGGTATGGAGTGGCATCCAGTGTCTGTCTTTTGTGCTGTGAAGTATTCGATTTCTGTTAGAAGCACTTTGAGAGAGAATAATTTACTTTACTATTAAAGTCCCGAATATTTGTCTTACATTTAAAATGGAGAGCAGTAAAGTGCTCCTGCTAATTTTGCGTTCGTTCGAGGGAATCATTGTGTACTTAGTGTACATAATGGTACGTCTGATGAAAGTAAAACAAATGGATCCGGTAACACTATAAATTTTATTCATGCCGGCAGTGAATGTAGATCCATATAATGGGAATTTCAATATTTAAATATTTTAAAGGTATTCTGATATATTTCAGTATTGGAAACAGATAAAGTGTTATTGCACTGGTAGTGCGGATTCTCTTTATCATGTCTGTAGACAATGACACAGAATTTATTGAGTTATGTGTTCCAGTTTCCTCAAATTTAAGTTTCATTTACGCAGAAATAAGAATTTACGTCAGCAAAGTGGTGACTGAAATTGCAGTATTTGAATATTGGCAGGTAATTAACCATAAACAATCAAGTATTCATGTATTTTTATCTTTGTACTTAGTTCCAGTATTTGATTAATCATTACTTTATTATATTCTATAATTATCGTTATAAAGTGTACGCTAAATGTTCATACGTATCACACAGTCATAACCATCTCGTTAATCCTAATGTACAATACAGTGCGTTTGTACACGTATTAAAAGAAGATAAGCAATTTACTTATAACGTAACATTAGGACGCGTTCGTGCAACCTTTGTTGTTGTGAGCAAGCAATAAATATTACATATTCTGAATGTGTGTTTATAGCCTTTGGTATCCAGCATGCAATGCGCATGCGTCTTATTGTCACCTGTGGTCTGTCCGGCTCTACGACATCCTTTCACATTGTCTCATAAACGGCACAAGTTTCGATAAAGTTATTGAACATGAATTTTTTTTATTTGCTCTACAATTTTTTTTTCTGAAAAAGTTCTCATTCTAAGAAGAATTGATGGAGATATCAAAAATGTATATTGGTCTTCATGTAAAGTGACCGTTACTCGTGTCGAATTTGAATTAAACTTGAAATTTCTCGGCAGATTTTCGAAAAAATAATTAAATATCAAATTTCATAAAAATCCATCCAGTGGGAGTAGAGTTTTTCCATGCAGACGGACGGACGGACGGACAGATCGGCACATATGATGAAGTGAATTGTGGCTTTATGAAATTTTACGCAGGCACCTAGAAACCCTGTTAGAAATTTGTCGTGTACGTGCCTGACTTGTCCAAAGAAGTGTGTTCGGTACCAGCCGTCGAAATATTTTCATGTATTTCACGTGACATCTGCACACAAAGGGAGAGCAGAATTCAAAGTAGTAGTAGCTTATTGTATGAAATGCTATGTAGGAACACCTGCCGACATCTTTATCAGGTAGCTACAGACCGATCGAAGTCACCAGCTGATCGCGATCCGCTACGATCCCTATGGCGATGTGGTGTCCAATGTAGACTTTACGTAATATTCATAAGAAGATTAATGAAGAACAGTTAATTCTTATAGAATTTAAAGTGAGTGCATTGTTTTAGATAACACCATGCTGTAAAGTTTACATTCCTTTATTTTATGGTAAGAAAATTAGACTAAGATAATAGTAACACTTCTGCATATAACTGATAAAATTGTTGTCTTTAATATGAGACAGATGAGGAAACAAGGAAAGAAAATGATGATAGTATATTGTTTGTGTGTTTCCTAGGAACACTATTATACAAACTCGAGTTGTACATGTGTCCGGTTGTTTCTGTGAGAGCGATCTGTGACAAACACTACTAATTGTATGGAAACCGCGTAACACTTTATACGAACATGTTGAATTTGTTTTCAACTTGAATTTTTTATGTTTTGCTGACCGTACATCTCTGTATAATCTTAGTAATTAACCAACTTAATCCACAAATTCTTGTTTTATAATGAGATTTATTATATGCCTCTACATGTTTCGAGAACATGTGCTCATCATCAGGAGGTCAGAATTGTATTATACAGCATCTGGTATCATCACACCTGTAGGTGGCCGTCCGGTGCACCGGACGGCCACCTGCACAGTGTGATTTGACCTCCTGATGATGAGCACATAGTGCTCGAAACATGTAGAGGCATATAATAAATCTCATTATAAAACAAGAACTTGTGGATTAAGTTGGTTAATTACTAAGATTTAACTTGAATGTCTACTCACATGATTACCGGTATCTGATGTTTGGTACGAATGCATTACCATTGTCGCAATCCGATTTACCGCAAGAAGCTCTGTGGAACAGTAAATTTGATCATTCGTTTATCTTTCCCTTCATTGATTTAGGCTTAAATCTTCCGGCCGCACTTACTGGGATCGACTCAGCCTTTAATGTAAATGAGTACCAGGAAAATTTCTTGAGGTGTAAAGGCGGCCGGAATGGAGGGATGACGACCTTACCGCTTTCGTGTGCGTATTGTCTGGAAATCTGGGTGTTTCAACCTGCTGGAAACTTCAGGGCATTTTCATACCTTCAGAGGGACTGCTTTACGTTTTATCTGTCTTTAATAGATACTAGATATATTCTCATGTTTCCGTAATACCTAGGCTCAAGGCTCTAAAATAAACACAAAAAGAATTTGTTTTTTTTTCTCTGATAAAAATGTAGCTTTTCTAAACTGTACTAAATCCAATTTCATGGCCTCATAATTGTCATCAAAACCCGGGGTTTGATGTCTTTCAAATGCACTCTTTATGTTTTGCTTGGGAATTGA
>Ga0123357_10003585_pt1 | contig 17887 bp, 13 predicted proteins | sample TergutEmb28metaG_FD_89873 | JGI IMG/M metagenome (GOLD analysis project Ga0123357, IMG submission 89873) | Embiratermes neotenicus P4 segment gut microbial communities from Petit-Saut dam, French Guiana - Emb289 P4 | ecosystem: Host-associated > Arthropoda: Insects > Digestive system > Gut ... | reverse complement strand
GGCGCGCGTCTGTGGGAAGCGACTAGAGAGGGGATGAAGAAAGCATGTACAGGGTGTTGTGGTGGGTGGGGAGGGGGGAGGGGGGGGAGAACAATACCTTAATTTTGAACCAAGTGTTACAAGTGTACGAACTTATGTGTTGATAAATAATTTCCCAGTCATAAATTTCATAAATGTTTTCCGGATTATTAGTACTGGAAATAGCAGCAGTATTATTATTATTATTATTAGTAGTAGTAGTAGTAGTAGTAGTAGTAGTAGTAGTAGTAGTAGCAGTAGTAGTAGTAACAGTAAGAACAAAACACGTAACAACTCTCGTTCTTGATCAGAGGTCGGAATTATCTGACACACCGCTCATTATCAGGGCTCCAAAATAAGGGCTCAGTTCCCTCGAATGTGAACAGTGACTTCCACAGAATTCTGAGATTAACAGTGAATTTCCTTCCTTTGATCATGCAGGAAAGATGGTCGTCAGGAAAATATGGCGGAGTTTAACCTACCACTTGAACACAGTTATCGAAGGAAAAGTCAACTTGGCTCTCAGAAAGCGACCTCTGACGCAGATTATTGGAAACACTCAAACATTGGCCAAATATGAGTAAGTGTCCAAAGTGTTGTAGTGTTACGTGTAAGAATTTTTAACTTTTGAATCTGTATGAATTGAAAGAATTAAGTGGCTGCTTGACCGGCTTGTTTGTCAGTGGTCTTTGTGGGCTTTAGTGACGTATATACACAAGTGTGCAGCTGAAAGTATATTAATTTTAAAAATATATCTTAATTTTAACGTCAAAGCGTCTCCAGTAAAATGTCTATGTGTGATAAATTGTGTAACTAAATCTCCAGTTTGGATGGTTTTTAATAAAAAATTAATAATTGCACCAACATGCATGTACACCTTATAGTATTGTTCTTATTTCCAGAGACTACGTTAACACTACAACGGAGAGTGCCAATAAACTCGTGGATATCATAATAGATTATGCCAAGGAAATTATACTGCAAAAATACAACGACAGAATTAAAATACCAGACATTCGGGAAGGTTTTGAGAAAAAGGTAATGGTTTTGCCTGACATTACAAAGAACTTTTTTTTTGGTACACTGCACATAAGGCATATGAATTTAACTCTTTGGAAACTAAAATGTAAGTAATATTGTTTAAGAACGCTGTTAAAGGGAAAACAATTGCTGTTGATTGTAAGAGTGATGTGAAACACATTAATATTACGATAGGGAAAATGCAAAGTTCTTGAATGTTAAAGAATGCGAAACACAGAGTAACTAATTATTCTTTCCAGGGGTTTAAGTTTTGAACAGCATGTTACGCAGGCCTATCAAGTACACTAGTAATTCAAAGGCGCTGAGGAAGCGAATGCACGCGCGCGCACGCACACACACACACACACAAACACACACACACACACATACAAAACACAAACACAAGTGTAGTCTAAATTCTGTAGGCGCAGTGTGGGAAGGAATTTCGTACTAATTAGGACACGGTTGCAGGTAACGTGGGAGGAGTACATTACGCCTTGTGCACTCATTTAGTAACTATCATTTTACATTGTTTCTGTAGGCTATTAAAGTATATTCTCTCATTTGTAAAGCAGAATTTTAGAACATGGTGTTCGGAAAAATATTCTGATCAAAAAGCTTTGAACCTCAAAACACACTAGTAAATATAAACGCCCGTAGGGGATCTATCACATGCACAAACATAACAAAATTATATTTTTTTCCAACGACTATTTATGGATTTTATACAGTTTTAGAATAAATGGCAATTATTTCCCTAACCGGCATTAACCAGCTGGACTTTTGTTGGTGATATACGCGTTTTTGGAGAGATGGCAATTCCGTTTTCACCTATCATTTAGATTCAGTTAGTGTTTCAATGTTAAGTAAAGACGCTCGTTCACTGCGTAGGTGTTGCTCGTCACCTGGAGGGGACATTTCTTGGCCGCCAGTGGAACAGCTAGAGGGTGTCACACAGTGGAACGTGTGAGCGACACGACATTTGCTAATGACAACTCCTCTTTCATGCATTTGTATGGCACCCTTGGATTTGAACACATAAATGTAAGTTGCCGTAATGTTAGCCTGCAAATACACTACACAAGGTATAATTTCCTGAAGGAATTTCTTTTAATTGCACCATAATCTCTCCCAATAAATGCATACTTAATATTTCTTTAGCAGTCTTCATCATCACAATGATATCAACGTTCATCGTTCACTTTACCTTTATACGGTGTTCTCTAGTCATACCTTTGCATTCCTTCGAGAGTCATTCCCTTGTAAACGGTCCGTCCGTTAACTGTGACTTTCATTTTATTATTATTATTATTATTATTATTATCCAGTATTCATCTCTCCTTTCTTCTATTCTTCCTGTCCTTTTCATTTAATACTACGACGAGAATCAGGACAAAAAAACTTTAATTGAAATATTCCCTTTCACCACCCACATCAAATCTCATAACAATGGCAGGAATTTTGGATTTTGTACATTCTAGCCTGTTCTTGTGAGAAAAAGCACAATAAAACACACCAGTAATATGCAAAAGTCAGCGGTAACATAATATATATGTATTGAGTTGACGAATTATATATACAGCAGACCAAACAGGAAACAGCTAAGAAGTACTTTCATTTAAAAAAAACCGCAACTAAAGCTTTACATCAGTGAAGTAACTGAGGGTAAATTCTCCGTCTGTTGACTGACTGCTAACACCTGTTTGGGTCTGTGCCAAATGCCGAACTGTATTTTTTCAATTGTTTCCGTTTTCAAGTTTTTTTTAATAAATTATTTTCACGCATTGCTTCTTATCTTTCATATTAGACATAAACCTATCGACAAAAAAATGTTATCTATATAGACAATGAATAACGACATACAGACGCCTAACATATTTCCAGCATTACGTCAGGTATATGCCTACGCATTACATCATGCCCATTCAACGTCAGCTGCGCTTGCTCACATGGTAGAAAGACGACTTGGTGTCAATAGAGATAATGTCAGCCCAGACAGCTGTATCTCTGTCCAGACCTGCGAAGACCCAACTAGCCCCCGTCCATGCTGCATAGAAATTCTGCTCCCGGTTTTAGAGTAACCTGAGCGTGAATGGGTCTATTCATCTATGTTTATTGTCAAAGTTTAGAATGTTTGAAATTGTTGTTCCACTCACCCACACGACCTCATTGCGAAGTACTGAATTACGCGCTTCTTGAGAAACTTTGTAGCCGTTCGTATGAAACAGAGAATATGGACCAAAATACAATTCAACTTAAGTTTACAATTAATATACGCGTCTATTAGATCTGTTCCCATTTCCATGGAACAGTGTCCTTTTCTAAGATGCTATTAATGTAGCATTCCTGCTTATATGGGACCTACATTAACTATATACGTAGTGTAATATGCCAAAAGACTGGCATTTTCGAAATTCAACGAGTTCTTTAATATCGAACGGTGACGTCTATATCAACTATTGAAATCCCACAACTACTACCCGTAGTTAGCTTTATTTAATCAAAGATCCCACTGATCACATCTAACAACAAGTAAGAATATATCAGTGCAGCAGACTTCCTACTCTAAACATCTGGGAGAGCCCTTCTGAATAACTACGAATTTTCGCGGAACTCTCTAAAGTAAGATTGTACTTCTTGCGTGCAAAATGCAACACTGCATTCTAAAACATGATATTTTATTTAAAAATAAAATATTTACGCACACATATAACAAACATATTTTTTGGGTGATTTACACTGAAAATATATCCAGCTCCAATTATGCACAATGATGGGGAGAATAAAAGTGCAATTAGAGATTATCAAACTTATTTACCAGTTTCATACAAGAAATGTGCTTGCGGAACCCTGAACACCCCCTGGCTTCCGAGAAACATAGTGTAACAAGTCACTGGTTGCTATTTACCGTACATAACATCTGGAGAATGTAAGCGAGCTATCCCTTATATAGCACGAAAAACGTTAATAAGAGGGAGAGTCAAATGAAAACTTTAAAAGTGCGACAAAAATTCTAAACACAGCTCCATTGTCTTGTAAGCTGACAACAATGATACTCATGGTTTGAAGAGTGGCCGACAGGTGGCAATACGAAGCAGGAATTAAACACGACGGCGCAGTAGTAGTGTAAAGATGGCGGCCCGCTTGCAACATGCACCAAAGAAGAACACCGTTCTGTCATCCGTTTTTTATAGTGAAGGGGTGAAACCCATCGAAATTCATCGACGAATGAAAGTTCAGTATGGTGAAGCATGTCTATCACCACAGCAAGTGTACGAGTGGACCAGGATGTTCATGAACGGCATTAGTTCTGTAACAGACTCTCCTCGGCCTGGTCAGGCACACCGAGTAGTGACACCAGAGGCCACTGCAGCAGCTAAAGCCATCGTGAAGGAAAATCGACGCGTAACAGTGAATGAAATAGCCGCACATCTGGATATGAGTCAATAATTGGCACACCACATCGTCCATGATAAAAAATAAAAAAAATATTTAATGTTTTCATGTGACTCGCCCTCGTACGATCGTGCGTATGTACTGTACAAAAGACCTGCTAGGTGTTTCTCATAGCGGTGTTGCTGAAGATTTAGGTCATGTGGGATGTTACGACGTGTTCATTAGTGAAATTTACAGATGTTTCGATGGAGCATTCTTCTTGGGCTGTATGAACCTGAAGATGAAAACAATACGATCCTTCGAAACGTCGGTATCGATCTACAAATCTACAGGGTATAACATCCCAGAATAATAGAACCCTATAAAACAAAATTTACATTTGTAAATTCTTTTAACCTACTTGTATACAGCTGGCTTCATCCAATTCCAGCTATTCTACGGTCACTATGAAGCTCAATTTATGGGTCTTGGTCCTTCTGGGAGCATCAGTACCAAGTTCTTCCCTCTGGACCTCTACGTGCACATTCACATTGACTTCACCGGCAAAAAAGTCTACTTGGACGATTTCAAAATTATGAGTGTCGGGTGAGTGGCCTACTTTTAGCACAATGGACTCTGTCAAATCAAAACATCTTCCAGTAACACACACACACACACACACACACACACACGCAATCTGTCAATTTACTGGCTTTTCAGCAGAAAGTCGCTATAATGTAAGAAATGTGTGACAAGCATTTCGGTTACAAAATTGATAGTGTCCTGCTTCATTCACTGAGATGTTTGATACTTATAAAGAGCTATACAGAAAACTATTTTGGTCAGTTATTGAAAGTAAATGTTATTAGGATTACTTGCTTGAAGAAGGCGGGTCATGTAGCACATTCAAGGAAAGATGAAAACTGCGAAAAATTTCATCTATGAACATTGTATTAAAGAAACCGCTTGCACGATTTAAACACATATGGCAGGATAGGTTTAAAAATAGATCTTAAATGATATTCATATGAGGGTGTGGACAGGCTTAATCTGATCAAAATAGCGTCTAATGGAGGAATCTTATGACCATCGTAATGACCATTCGAATGTCAAGGAAGACGCAGAATTTTTAGCTGTTTAACATAAAGGGTCTCTGCTATGTCTCATGTATGTAACGAGCTGATTCATTATAAATTTTGGAGCCGGAGCACATCAAATGACGTACGTCATGTTATGACGACAAAAATTTCAGCAAGATGTCGTTTCTCTGTACTTGACTTCTGTAAGGACAACCTTTCGGCATTATGTCAGGATGGAGTACAGAACGCGTAGGCAAATGTCATCCCCTGTTGTATCTTTTTACAGACCAATCTCCCTTGAGCTACTGAAATTTAAAAGCAGGCAAAACCTGAGTTTTATTTTAGCGTGGAAGTGACGCTCTCAACTAAATAAAAGGTTCTCGGAAAACAGATCAGATGTGAATACAAACGCAGGAATTCGGGGCGCGGGTTTAAAATTACAGACTTTTATGAAATTTTCATTTCTTGGAAATAAGCGGATCCCCTCAATTTCTACGAAAATCCATCGGTAGCTTCACCGCATCGTAACTGTAAGTCTTCAGCAATAATGAACTTAGACATTTGCTGATAGATTCTTGTGCAACGTGACGTTCTCTCTGGGTCCAGGAAACAACGTGATTTGGGTCATAAATAGATTCCAGAAATTTATAAACTCGATAAAGCATTTGACTATTTAACGACGACTGTTTCATCTTGAGTTTATGGGTCTATTGAGTGGGATAAAATGGAAAATTATCATGAATGAGGAGTAAGTCTAATAAGGATTCGGAAGATTATCGGTCTACTTCAAAGTACCTTCCCAAGATGTTTCAACATCCACACAAAACCTGTCAGAACAGTTGGTAACCCGACTGAAATTCGAAACGTTTGCCTCTGAAATATAAGTTGATGGGAAAGGGACCACTCGATAAATTTAGAAGCCGTTTGCAAGATATCATCAAAATATATCTGAGAAAAATATGGGTAAATAGAATATTTTCCATAAACGAATAAAATAAATCAATCTACAGCACTCCCAGATTCTAAACAAATGTTACTTTCACTGCCAAGTATTCTTATGACAGCAAAATACAGAGTATGCACTGTACAAGTTTAATAACTTACATAAGGCCTATACATGGCGCTTCGAAAACTAAGAAACTGCCTTTGTACTCTGAGGCAAGATTCCGAAAAGTCGTAAACACATACACATATATACGCATAATTCAGATGATGGGGAACATTCAGACTATTTTTTCTACAGCGCAATAGCCCCTAGTGGCCCAGAGCCTCGTCATTATCGAGGCTTCACGATCACACACTGACACATCACACTCAGTAGGATTCCTCTGGACGAATGATCAGCCCGATGCAGAGGCATCTAGCTGACAACACACAACACTCACAAGAGACAGACATATATGCCCACAGCGGAATTCGAAAGCGCAATCCCAGCAAGCGAGCGGTCGCAGACCCACGCCTTAGACCGCGCGGCCAATGGGATCGGTCAACATCCAGACTATATCCGCCCTTAAATATCAGGAGGAGAGATGTTACACTACTTATAGTCATATGTAATTCATCTTATAACTTATTTTCCATTTACTCACTTCTAAAAATGTTTAAAACAGAATCTGCAAACCTTACGTGTATTTAGGTCTCAACTTTATCTTTCACTCTCAGTCTTTACACGATAAACGGCTTTAGAGAGAGAGAAATTTGTTAAAATTTGAGCTGCGGACGAAACAAAAAACATAAAAAATAAAATACAAGAACGGTTTTATAAAGAAACTTTTAAATTAACTAAAAAAAATAAGAATTATAAACATATTCTTTTTTTTTCAGAAATATGGCAGTAAAGCTGGTGGGTTATGGATGGCTGATTGACTTTCTGACGTCTAAAGTGGCCACCTGGATCGTAGGCCTTTTTCGTGACAAAATAATTACCGATCTTCAATTTAAATACGACCATTACATCTCTGGCTTACTTGACACTTATGATTTGGATGAAATTTTAGAAGGAAAACTTTTAAGATTAAGAGTATGAATGTGTAACGTTATGCTCGTATTCTTACTGCATATCATGAACAATCTTAAATTCCATGAAAGAATGCACCTTGTACAACACAATGGTTACTTTTGTCAACAGAATTAACATTCAATAATTCTACGTTCTGCTTACAGAGGGAATTCTGTGATTCTAGTATATCTCAGGACAGCGCCCATTTCTCTTTTTTTAAGTGAGGCATCCCCGTTGTGTTTTGTGTTTTATCAATATATGTAGGTAAAATTATAAATTTATAAAACTATATAGTCATATACAACTCTCAATTTATTAGAAGTCTTAGCTGTATTTATTTTATTGAGAGTTGTGTATGGCTACATAACTTTATAGTTTTACACAATTATGCTCATTTCTCTATACAGCACTAATTAGCTGGTTTTTATAACCGAGAAGGGCCGTGTTTATAGCGCGGTACAAAATGGGTAAATGTATTCCGCATAATTTTCGTCTTTAAAGTGTTAACATTAATCATTCACACTCTTTAGCTTCTAATGTACTTGTATTCCGAGGCGAACATTTTTGTTATAATCCTGTAACAAGCTCATATTCTAAATCAGCTTACTTGGGGTATCCAGCCAGGCACAACTACGTGAAGGCTTTCAGGTGCCGTAGAAGTAAACCATCACTATTATTTGACAACGGCTTTGGATAGTTTGGACCTGTATATCCTTATCGCAATTTTTAGTTGGAGCAAAATATAAGTATTACTAATAACAGACTTCACAGGCTAATACTTTTATTTATAAATACATCGACTCGTGAAACAATTAATCACAAGCAAGAGATCTGAATAAACTTATAAATAAGGTAACTAAGACTGAAAAATAATTTAAAATTTCTCAAATTTAAAATGAGTGTGGTAAGAAAGTAACAAACAAGAGTAAGGTTCATGCCAGAATTAAAGAAAAATAAATGAAGGGAGCCTACAAGAGGGGTAATAGGAGCACACGGTGGCGCATTTGGTTGGGGCACTGCGCTACAAGCTGGAAGGTCGCCGGTTCGATTGCCGATGGCGTCTATGGAATTTTCCAATGACATAATTCCACCGCCGTACTCTGGCTCTGGGGTCAATTCAGCCTTTACTAGAAATGAGTACCAAGAATATTTCCTGTGGGTGTACAGGCACCGGGTGCGTAGGGATGACAACCTTACCACATTCATGTACCGACTATCTTGAAATCTGGGAGTCTCATCCTCCTGTAACCCTCAGGGCTTGTCCAGGCCTGTCCACGGATTGCTTTACATTTTACAAGAGGGGAAATACAGTCTAAAAATTAAAAGAAATGTGCATATTGCCCTGAATATAAGAAAAGAAACGTGCACAGGTTAACGGAGGACAGAGGTCATGGAAAGCTGGTTGTTGAAAGAATAAAATGTAGAAAGGAGGCTAATATTAAAGTAATTTTAGTACTGTCGACAGTAATCTAATGAGACCGTTTCTGTTCAGACTGTTTTCGATGGCAATTTTCGATACTGAAATTTCCGTTTCTGTGAACTACCATGGATGGATGACTGCTGGGTTGCTTGGTTAAGTAGTCCACTGGATGGCTAGATATAGGCCTGTTGTATGAATGGATGGTCGGTACTTGCTTTCCTTGGTTAGTTTCTTGGTTGTGATCAATATATAAAATTATTTTTATTATAGTTCACTTTCATTCACAAAACTGTCACTTCATTTATATTTCTTTTTATTTCAGTAGTCAGAAGTATGACTACTGTCTACCGGGAGACGTAGCGGACTTTTACAGCTATTACTCCTCAGCCTCTCAGTCGAGAAGAATGTGGCATGAGCCGACCTGGTTCCCAGGTATAGTACTCGCACTGAGGTTTCGTGGTTTACCTTGGATTCTTTAGTCGAATATTAGGATAATATTTCAAATAGGCCATTCATGGCTGCTTTCTCCTTTCCCTCTCCCGTTCCGGGTGCATTACTCACAACAGTCACAAAATCACAAGTACAACGACACTTCTACAAGCCAGAATTTTGCCATTGTAGGGTCACAAAACAAGATAGAGCCCGACGATAAGTTTCGATCCAACTTAAAGTTTAAAAAGGGTATTACTTCACTTCTTTCGCAGGTTGATTCATTTTTACAGTGAGAAGATTCAGTGTTTCTTGATACGGTTGATGCGTTCCCTGTTTTAGTTCAACGGCTGAACCATTCTCAGGGCATTCGAATTAGTTCAGTATAGAACAAAACATAATGGTTTCAGTTGTCAGGTTTTTGTTTTCAAACGGGTTTAGGCTACACAACATTGGTATGGTCGGTAGACTAAACGGTCCTTAACCACAACACTAGATGAGGAAGGCACTGTAAATAATGCATAATAACCCCTTGACTTCGTTTGTAGGCTCCGCGTCCGCCCTTTTTCTTATAAACACTTCTTGGAATAAAGGTGATCATTACAGGGTAATGTCGATGATACTTAATTGGCCACAGCGGGAGCCCATTCTTATTTCAGTCATCCTAACAGCCCTTTTTACACATGTCACCTTAATGTCTGAAGACTAAACTTAATATACATTCCATACAGAAATTCAATTCGAAACTCACACAGAACATAGCACGCTTCCATTAAAAAGATCTGAAGGAAATAAGTGCTATTTATTGTAACAATCACAGAGAACAGACAATGAAATATATCGACCTGAAGCATAATTTTTAATTTTAACCTCGCTGAACACATAAGCACTAGGCTTCGAATGATTAATGCAGAGTAACAGACAGTGAAGTTCCGATTTAGCTAAACACAACTGGAAAAATAAACACCTAGCATTTATAGGTTGAATTCTGAAACGACAGTTGCTTCAGATTATCGCAAGATTATGCTTCGTCGGAATATTGGCGAAAATGGTTAAAATTACTGTAATCTAGGTGGGAAGTTTTCATACTCTCCTGGCGAATGTTGGGAAAGTTCCTTAAAACATACTAATGTCGCTTCTTGTTTAGTACCTTCGGCAGTACGTCATTCACACCTTTCCTGTCATTCTACTATACAGAAATCGTTACAACACTCAATACATTGAACTCTTTTAAATTCCCAGTTCCAGATGACTCGTACAATTGCGTGATCTGTTTTACGCTTGTCTTTGTTATGTACGTTTATCATTCCGTCACTTCGAATTAAACCCCACCCACGGCCCCACCCCCAAATTTGAAAGTTCCGCCGTGGACAGCCTTCCTCTGTGCACTTACAGCTCAGGATCCTGGGAAATGATTCCCAGAAATCAGTAACCCTGGGAAATCCTGGAAAACGCTGGGAGACAGACTGGCCCTTTGAATTAACACCCGTACGTACATTATTCAGCCCCATATAACCCGTGAGTTAGATACAGAATAAAATAGGGTTACCCGCACGTGGGCCATAGAAAGGAAACAAGTTCACAATGGCTTCATATCAGAGTGTAAGAGACAGGAAGGCCAGCATTTGAAGCCTTTCCTACCTTAACCCCAGCATCGTCTTCACACAGTGCGCCAAGTTGGCTCCAGTTTACAAATTATAACTCTGGTATTTGAGTCACGGCCGTATAACATTATCTCCTATGTGGATGAAGCAATACTGCATAATTTCAAAGTGCCAAATCATGGCGGTATAGCCACTACTTCTAGTATAGAATAAGTGCCACTTATTAGATTCATAAGACCAAGATATGGTTATATAAACACTACTTCGTTTAACGCCAAATGGTAAATGTGCGACCTTCTGAAACTTTCAGCATCTCGGAATTCCATAAACAGTATATTTATTTGATGTACATGATTCTCACAATCGCAAACAGATATATTTATAAACAGCATTAACTGATTCTTTGTACTGGCGATGGAGTTTGTTTTATGTGACGCAGGAAACAACTTTTAACACATAAGGTATATTAATTTGTTTCAAATACTTTTATAGAGAAAATGATAGATATATGCTAATTCTTACTTAGGAAACCTAGCCATGCCTGTATATGTAATCAGCATAAATGAGTGTAATGTAAAGAAAATTCTTCTTCCATAAACCTTGTCTTTCATCGGTCTAGCTTCATTGTTGTCCATTTATAACACGACTATACCTAGTTGTGCAAATTCCGGAGTGCACGAGGTTTCGTGAAGATAACAGCCACCTAGTTAACTAACTAAAAACCTTCATGAGTCACAATACGCCTTGATAAATAAGTCGTTGCTCTTACAGAAGAAAGTCTCGGGTCTTTAAGAAAGCAGAAATTTAATTTCTATTTAAAACAACAGTCCCCATTCAGAGCCAGATAAACCTCCTACATACCCTCCCATTCTGTGTCCCTAATTATCACTCCATCTACGCATAAGTCTTCAAAGTGTTCCCTCTCGTCAGATCTTCACACCAAAAGTCTGTATGCACTTCTCCCCAATTCGTCGAATGATTCTTATTCCACCTACAAAAACTTGCAGGCTAATAGTCTTCTGATTCAGTACTACCTTGTTCGATCTTACCCCCTGTATTCATACTAAATATAACTAAAATTTGTTTTGTTATTTCTCTTCCAACCAACTTCAATAAACCTAATACATATAGGCTCATCTAATTCATATTCCAAATGTCTTGTCTATTTGCTGTTTCTTAGGTCGTTCCAAAGGATCCGACGCCAAATGTTACATTTTGTAAAATTCAGATTTCCTCCAGTCGGAACCTGCAAATGTACCATGCCGTACTGATAACGGAACTACGTAACGTGGATAGGGAAATTCTTTATTATATAACGGGCGTGGAAAACTTCCTATCATAGAAAATTGAGGCCCCAGTGTATAACGGTGTTAGTTTGTGGGGAAAGGAATTTGGAAATAATTCACAATAGAAGATTTTCTATTAATTTGTTTGATAATATAGCACAGTTGAAATGCCCTCCTATTAAACAGAACACAGCTCATGTAAATAAACAGAAAAGCTACACAATTATAGAATTTTCTTTGAGCAGTTTGTTGTTATTCATCTCTTGGTGAAAGTCTAAAAGGTTTAAAATTTCATAAGGTAAAGGCTCTCATTAAAACTGCTATATTTGGTCACCCACCAAAGAATAAAATGTGTTGCGGTCCCTTCATTTACATACCCACATACTTTGAATTTTTTTTCTTTCCGATGCGCCAAAAATGTACTGAGATATATTCTCATCCCTAGAAGAAGGCTAGTGCTTACATTCATTTCCCTTTGCGTTTATTGCTCTGCTCTTCATTTTACCAGTTCAAGGGGCACATTCATAATGTTATTTCCGTTACTTCAATTTACAGTCCTGCCTGAAGTTATTAAAATAATGAGTGAGAAAGTAGTATAACTTAAGGTACTGCAGTAAAACAAAAACAATACGTAGAGAAAAGAGGAGGGAAAGACAGAGATAGAAAAAAGACGCCCACAGGAAATTGCACAACAACCATCAATTTACTGTTTCTAGGAAACCTTAGCCTCCCAAGTTAGTTTCCGTTTAGAATGTTTTTGTACAGTCTGATTTAGAAAGTGCTGTTCGACGAGCGAAGTACTGGGCAACATTCAGACCCGGCACAAGGGTGTTGGGCCCCCTAGAACATTTTGTTTAACTTCCCAATCTTGCGCAGTATTATGCCATACTAACGGGTAACTACTGCCGGCGTTTCGGGCGAGCTCTCTGCTTCCATTTCAGGGACTAAGTAGGCCAAGTGCTGCTTTGGCCATTAAAATGGAAGCAGCAAGCTCTTTCAAAACCTTAGTTATACAATGCACAAAATTTCAAAAATCCTAGTTGTATACGAGGCCAGGTGGGCCCCACGGCCGGTCTGGACAGGCGAAGCCTGATCAGTAACGAAGAAAAGTATCCGAATGCTGTTGTATGAAAGGTTGTTTGATTCAGACTGCCATACAGAGGCCAAAGGCACGTTAAGGATGTAGGCGACACAATTCCACAGTTTCATAGCAAAAGTATCGCAATATTTCACAATACTGCGTTAGAACATGGTTCAACAAGGCAGGCAGTGTATATAAAACTTAACAATGAAGCGCGTTCGTGCAACCATTGTTGCAGGGGAAAAGCCATAAGTATTGCATATTCCAAGTGTGTGTTTGTAGCCTTTGTTATACAGCATGCAATGGTCATGCGCCATACTGTCATCTGTGACCTGTCTGGCTCTACAATATTTTTCCACATTGTCTCCTAAAAGGCGCGATTTTCGAAAGAAAAAATTACTGAACATAAAATGTGTTTTGATTTTCTATAAAATGTTTGAAACATTTATCATTCTAAGAAGGGGTGAGCGAGATATGACCAAAACTATAAACTGGTCTTCATGTAAAGTACCCGTTATTCTTGTCAGATTTTAATGAAACTCGAATTTTCGACAGATTTTCGAAAAATACTCAAACGTCAAATTTAATCAAAATCCGTTCGCTGGGAGCCGAGTTTTTCCATACGGACGCCAACAGTCGCTTTTCGCAATGTTGCGAACGCGTCTAAAGACTGTGTAGGCCCAATTATGGCAGTTTCACACAAACATAAGAATTCGATTAACATCGTGTACGATGGTAAAATATAGAGTATCAGCCAAATTTAAAATGAATAACCACGTGGTCCCTGACAAGTATGTCAGCATTAGCCGAAACTGTTAACTGTTCCCTCCTTGCAGCATACATATTCCAAAAGGGCTAAGTTTTCTTTTATCTTTTTAAATCACATTGTAACTGACTGGGCTGCTGCTAACATCATAAACCGCAAACTAAAAATTTCACAAGTCCAAATTCCATCATCAGCAGTTGTTAGTCCCGTGGCTGATAAAGTAATTTCCTTCTTTTTGCGTAACCCGACCGTACACTATCGCGTTCCCAAGGGTCTAGGCTTCGTACCAAACCAGGCGAAACTACTAAACACCTGTTTTATAAAAATGTGTCTGAAACTCTCCGACTATCTGCGCTTAGTTCTCAAACAGGTTCTTCATGGCATACAACTAAAATTCTGTACGCATTTGTCTGTCTGCAACACATTACATATTCCTCCCCAACGATTCTGCTTGATTTAATTACCTAAATAGTGTGACGAAGAATACAAATTATGAAGCTCCACAATACGCATTTTTCTCTACTTTTCTGTTATTCCTGTCTTTTAGGTCCAAATATTCTCCACTGATTCTCAGATGCCCTCCATATATATTCCTCCTTATTTGATTCCAAATAATGCACAATAATTATACACACGAAAAACACTGTGTTCTGCAATGTGACACCGCGTAGCCTGCTAGAAATGGACCACTGTTTCGGAGTAATCTTGTGCATCCATCTTCAGCGTATGTGTTGCTACATGTTCTAATGTTGACTATATACGGTGTTGCAAATGCAGGACAAACTGTGCCAACCTGTTCGTATGAGGGTTCAAATTAAACGGAGTGGTGAAATGCCACACAGACAAAAGGTGTGTCATATGCGGAAATATTTGCAGTATAAGATCTGGAAACATGAGGGACTGCTAGCGGTACAAATACTAATCAAACCAAGCATGTGTAAACAACTGTCTCTTACTCACGTATCTTTCATCTTTCTTTACCTGCGTCACTACCGATTCACACCGAACGGAGCCGAATGTCTCCGAACTTTCCGGCCTTTCCCGCGAAGTGGGATGTGCGGTCCCAGTATTTTAGGTTCGATAAGATAACTGAGTTGTTCGCGGAACGTGAAGGTAGGAGGAATGTATGTTGTTGTTCTTCGCTGCAGATATCCAACTGTGACGTGTTAAGGAAACTATACGTAGCGTACTGAAGAATTATTATAAATTTCTGTTTGCTTGCGTAATTTCCATTTTGTCTTTGTTGTTTCACCAATCTGACTGTTACAGGCATTATTCAACACTACGAAACAACAGAAAAATCGATGTTTGTATTGTCATTAAAACGTGTGTGTGTTACAAAGTTATAAGTGTATTTATTGTTACGGCTGATTATTTCGAATTTGCGTGCAGCCATTTTTTGTACTGCAGGACTTATGAATCTGGAATAAATTAGAAAAGAAAACTGGTTACAATTAGACCTTTAAAGTGACAACAACTGGTGTGAAAATGGTGTCATGTTCGAGTGCAGCCTCAAGAGCTGAACTACTTGGAATGAAAACAGCCTGGTTACGTTGTGTAATGTTTGTATTAATAATAACGACCATATTCAGTTTTCCTGGTGTAAACGGAGTTGAAGACTTCTGCGTGATGGACACTTTTCAAAACAATTCCACGTGGTTACAATTTACAAAAGAGCTCAGCTCGCGAGAATACGTTGTAACACAGAAGTTCAAGAGCCTCCACTGTTGTGCTAAGGGGTACCGAAGTATCGAGTGGTAAGTAACGCTGTATTTATCGTTATTATAAGGTTTGACGTACAAGTGAAGGTGCAAATAGGTGTGATTAGGTTCAGAAATGATCCGGGTGGTAATAATTTCGTAACAAAGGTATTCCACTCCATAAAACTGTGATATTCGGACCTTGTGTATATTTTGCTGTTAATACATTTTAATGCGGTTCCAACAACTTATGTACAGGAGACTTCAAGTACTGACTACCATCCTGTTTCGTATTCGGAAGGTCTGGCTTTCGAAACTCGGCCAATGGATGGCTATCGCTGCTGAGGTTTTTTTGGGGGAGGGGGGGGTCGGAGTGCCTCTAATAAAATGCTGTCAAAATACCTAAAACTAGGTCATGACAACGTCCTTCTATGTGCTGTGCAATTCACAGATCGATCACCTAAGTTCATTCCAAGGAGTTTATCTTATTTGCACTCATGAGTGATTACGGCGTGGTGTGGTGGGCGCGCCCTTCGCGGAACCTAATCGTCTCCCTCTTCAAGATAAAGTTATTAAGCTTCAGAAGACTTCTTGTTAGTGCTCTCAAAAACCATATAAATCCACACCGTAGGGACTCGTTCTTCTGTACAAGATTTAATATCTCCGAATCAGCACAGACAAGGTTAGCAAGATTGCAAATCGGGAATTCCGCGACGTGTTGCACAGGCTTTACTACGGCCTTCTATATTTTCAGAGTCGTAAGCGCTCACGGTAAACCTGTAAATGTAATTTATTTACGTCCGTCAGAAAAGAACGATCCTCTGTGACACCGATTTTCTCGAAACTCACTAGAGCTCAACAGCGTCATGTGCAGATCTCTTACACAGAATTTCACTCAAATCGAACAATAAATATAGGGAGTACGGATACAGTTTTTGTAACGTCCATAAGCAAAGTATTACTTTCACTGCACCGGTAATCCAGAAACTCACAGTCGCTGTATAAACTTCTCTGGACGTAAAAAATGTGGGCAAAATGTAATTTGTGCCCCAAAGTAAAGCGTGCCTTTGACTGCGCCGATGTTCATGAAATTCATAATTGGTTATTGGTATTAAGTGGAGACAAGTCGTGCCGAATTTCAGTTACGCCGGTCAAGAAGTATGGAAATTAAAGTTAGATTTTCATCTACGCCATTAAGTGAGCCTATTTTCACGAAACGACCTTTTGTACAGAAATATACCGAATTTCATAAAATTCGTACAACCGTTTCAGTTGCTGATACAAGGTCACGATTCGAGAAGCGGACGGACGTGGACTTCGCACAAGGCGTACTAGTTTTCTTTGTAAATAATGCCTTAATTGCCCTTTTTTGATTCGTATATTGCATTTTATGTGTAGGATACTACCTGGCAGTAGTTGAATTTATGCTCTTTATTACACCTGTATGTTACTGTACAATCTGTCATCTCGCTTCGGAAAGAAAAGTTGATTTTTGGTACTGGGTCAGTACAGTAAGTTTCAGAAAAACTTGCACAGATGAATGCGTGGTTTGTGTACGTATTTGTGTGAACCTAAACATCCCTGGTTTTACGTTAGTGTGTCTGACGCTACAACTTGCGTTGCATTTAGCTGTACTTAACGTTTCTTTGCCTCAGTAATGCACACTTCTAAAACACCTCTATCGTCTCAACTCACATAGAACAGAAACTGTCCTATGTGAGGTCGTGAAGTGTTCGTGGAAGTAAGTTTTGTCGTCTGCGGTGCGGACCATAAAACTTCCGTTCATGGGCAAGTTCCTTTGTTTATAGACCGTGTACAGCAAGCCCCACACTCATGGACGCTACAACGGTGTCTTTTTGTAGTATGACTGTAAACACGTTGGCGAAATAAGCCAAAAACGTTATTTTTATTTTTACAGATAACATTACGTTGTTTGATGTTTACTGGACCGTGCATCATTATGATAACTGAAGAATAAAAAACCAAGTAGATGCCACTTATTATTTTATTGTACTTCTTATAGGCTCAACATGTTTCGGGCACTACTATGCCCATCATCAGGAGCTCGCGACTATAATGTTGATTACCACATTGGTCGTTTCGTTCTTGG
>Ga0123357_10003584_pt1 | contig 17888 bp, 14 predicted proteins | sample TergutEmb28metaG_FD_89873 | JGI IMG/M metagenome (GOLD analysis project Ga0123357, IMG submission 89873) | Embiratermes neotenicus P4 segment gut microbial communities from Petit-Saut dam, French Guiana - Emb289 P4 | ecosystem: Host-associated > Arthropoda: Insects > Digestive system > Gut ... | reverse complement strand
TACATTTGGAATTACAATTTCTTCCAACTCGGAAGCCATATCTTTGGCAAGTCGTTTTATCAACATTTTCAGTTGATTGCCCGAAAACGAATCTGCATCAATAACTGCAATATCTATATCTTCCGAAAATCGGTTTGTTAAGCGATAAGCTTTTGAGAGCGAAGTTCCGCCCTTGAAAACAACTTTTTCGACATTCGGATTTTGTGCCATTCGTTGTAAAGCACGAGTGAGCCAATAATCTTTTTCGATAAATTCAGGTCTGATATTCAGCGTATTTGCCGAAAAATTGAGTAACTGTGTAAATAATGTTTTGTCCTCGTGTAATTTCATCGTATGTTCCATTTTTTTTGCGTTGGTAAAATGTCTTGCGGAATTGACAAATCGTAAAATGTCTGAAAATTAAGTGATTTTTTTAATATCTCAACATCTTCATTCGGATTAAGTGTTTCAAGCATTGCGCCAAGTAAGGCAATCGCTTGCGGTGTATATTTTATTGCAAGTTTTTTGATTTTATTTCTTTGACAATCATTTAATTCCGACAACAAATAAAGCAATCTTTGCGAACTGTCTTTTGGCATCGTGGCGGGAATGTTTTTGAAAAAACGCAGACAATCAAGCAGTTGTAACAGCGGTATGTTTTCTTTTGTGATTGTGTTCCATTGTTTTACAAATTTTATTCTGTAATAACTTCGTTTCGTGCTTTTTTTGTCTTTTATTGTTCCTATTTGTAAAATAGCGGAAACCTGCGTAGTTAATCCTAATTCGTTAAAAATCTGATAACCTGTGATATATCCTATTGGTTTGCCGTTTTCTTCGAGCAGGTCTTTTACAATTTGGTAACTGTCAGGCAAAAGTTCGCCAAATTCCGTTGTTTTCGTTTTATAATATCGTCCTTTGGAAAGTCGGCGGATTTTACCTTCTTTGGTCAAATTTTCCAACACTTTATTGACAGATTTCTGTTTGGTTACGTCAATAGGAAAATCGCTTGCGGCAAATACATATCCGTAAGCAATGCTATCAATTTTTACTATTACTATATCTGTAATCTTTTCTGTCATATTCTTTTTTTTATTTTTCGCTTTTATTCCAGCAAAAACACGATTTTTTTTTTTTTTGATAAATATATGCTAATTTATTCTAATATCCATTTTGAAATTCGTTCCCAAACAATTTCTAATATTCTTTCTGTACGTTTTTCGACTAATTCTTTATCCCAATTATCTGTTTCATTGAGCATTGTAATAGATTGAATGTGATTGTTGTATTGACAACTTTTCAATAAATCAATAGTGTTTTGTTCCAGAATAATGTCTGATTGATTTGCGGTTGTTGCAATATCTATAAGTTTTTGCGGGTCGGTTTCAGCAATAGTTTTGTAGTATAACAATTTTTCTTTCCAACTTCTATTGCCTGCTGACGAGTTTAAATCTTGCGGCAGCAATGTAAGATTTCCTATTGATTGAAATAATTTTGTTTGTGTCTCGTATAAATTTTCGTCCCAATCGTTATTGCTATTTTTCTGTGGAGCAATATGTTCAATCGTTTTTAAATCATTTGAAAGCCAATTATTCAATGATAGATATTGTGCAGTTCCAACTCGCCCAATTTGCATTAATCCTCTGTTTGCAGTATTCGCAATAGTATCGTGAGCAGTTGTGAGCAATGCCAGTCTGATTATTTCTTTTCCTGTTTCCTCGTATTTCAAACGAGTTTTTGCTTTTGTTTTCCAACTATCAAATGTGTCAATATCCTTATTTTGTAAAATAAATTTGAAGTGTTCTTTAATATTATCCAAGGAGACATTTTCGTTCTTTTCTGATAGGTTTTTGAAAAAATCTCTATATGTTGTATCTAACCCTGAATTTGGGAAAGCAGAACGCCAAATAAAGTAATATGCAGCAATTAGTTTTACAACATCTGCAAAGTCGTCAATTGAATTGGCTACATTATTTATTATATTCTCGTACATTTTTGCCAGAACAGTTATAGCCATTTTATGATTAGACGATTTCAAAAATAAAATTAGCATAGAAACAATATCAGCATCAGTGTTAGAATTTAATTTTGGAAAAAATGAGCCATTTTTTCCATCGTAATCTAACCAATTTTGGTAAAATTCTGCATAGTTACCTAAGTCTTTTACAAAGTTTTCTTTGTCTTGAAAATTTGATAATGAAGTGTAAGCAGTGTCTAATGCCTTTCGTTGATAACTGAAATGTGTGGACATTGTTCGTCCGTCTAATGCAACAAAAAATGAAGTTAAGAAATCATTTGTTCGTCTGTTTTTTTGTTGTGTCGAAGTGGAATCTGAAAGAAAATCCTCCACTTTCTTAAAGTATTTTTCGCTGTCAGAATCTTTGAAATGCGTGCTGGATTCACTGTCTGCCGTATTTACTACTGTCGGTTTAAATGTATCTATTGCTGTAAGCGGAGTGCCAGTCGCATTAAGAGATTGAAACATATCGAAAGCCCAATCATCATCTGTTGGCTGAATGATAGTAAAACAGCATCTGTCTAAAAGATAATGACATACTGAAAGAGTTTGTACTAATTCAAACAAAATGTACGAATTGGTCTTTTTATTGCTAAAATCTTTTTCTTTGATAATATTTACTAAATCAGATCTTTCAAACTCCCAAAGCAAATCCTGTGAAAGATTTTCAATTATATTACCAGCAGTTGCAAAATCTACATCATTATTATCTTCGTGTGCTTTTGATACTTCGTTTTTAAGCCAACTTTCAATTCTTCTGCCATTTTGATACAATAATGTGTTGCCATATTTCTCTTTTGAAAGGCAAGGAAACGGTGTTTTGTCCGTAAATGCTTTAATGAAATGACCTAAATAATTTGATAATTCTGACTGATACGCTGTATTTGTATCGGCTTCTCGCGTCCAAAAATCTTTTGCACCTCTAACAATCTTTGGTTTTAGACGAGGTGTACCTCTCATTAAATCAAAACAATAAGTAACTGACAGTTTTTTAATCCAAATATCGCATATTTCGTTTATTTGGTCATATATTGCATTATTTGATTTTACTTTGTTTTTTATTTCCGTAAGTCTTTTCGTTAATAATGTAGCCATCAAAGCGATAGTAGAAACTCGTTGCTGTCCGTCAATTAATTTTTCAATTCTTGAAGGAAGTGCTTGTATATCAACAGGAAATATATTATTTCTGTTAGATTCAATTACTGTGATAATAGTTCCAAGAAAGCGAATTTCTTTATTATCATCGTTTACTTCACCTGCGGCAATTCTTTGAATGCCTCTCGTTAAATCTTCCAAGAGTTGTTCAATGTTTTCGCTGTCCCAACTATATTCTCTTTGATACAAAGGAATATATAAACCTTGTCCGGGTTGATTTAGGAATGTATAAACGCTGCGGTTTTCTGTTAAAAATGAATTTTCTACATTTAATACTGCCATAATTTTTGTTTATTTACTATATACTAATACGATTGAATTCATAGACATTTACAAATTTTATAATTACTCAATTTGCCAAGAATATCCTTAATTTTAACTGTTATCTCTGTTTCAGTGTTAATATCAGGATACTCTTTAATTACATCATTTATTTCTTTATACTTATTTTTATTCGATTTAAAAAAATCAATTGCATCATTAATAACTACAAAATTCAAGTCATTACAACCTTTCTCTATTTTCGATAAATTATCTTTTAATTTTGTGTCTTTAGGTTTTGTTTTAAGCCAAAATTCCTTTTTTTCTGAAATCTTGTTTGAAAAGTTTTTTAGCGGAGTAGCATATTCTGAATAAAGGTTTTGCAGGTATTTATTTAACTGTTTTTCTTTAAAATCCGATACTGACCAATATAAAAATAACAACAAATCAACAGAATCACCAATTGTTCCTATTTGTTGATAAGAAAAATATTGAGAAAATTGTCTTTTGGCAGGAAAGTCATCGGTATAGAAAAATAGGCGAATTTTCTCGGTTCTGCATATATGCAATGACAATAATGTTGAGTGTAACTCTCCATTTTCTTTTGCGTAATTACAAAATTTCTTTAATTCATCAAAATAATCATTTTTGACTTTTTCATTAGGATTGATAATGTGTGTAGCAAAAGAAGGCAATTGTTGTGTAATATAATTTTTTTGTTCTTTTGTTAATGGCTTTTTATTAACATTCTTCTGTGTTTCATTATATACACAGCCAGAAATGTTTAAGTTTAATTTTCTTAAATTTTTGAACAAAAATTCATCGTCTTCATCGATCCGAAGAAGATTTATTATGGTACAAGTATCTAAAACTACAGGTAATATCATTTCCAACCAATTATTTCATCTTTAATGTTTTCGTAATAAGTAACATCAATATTGTCTTTGTTCTCAAATGCTGCATTTTCTAATAACAAAGAGAATGCCTCATTAAATCTACGCAAAGACACAGCACCCAAATCGTCAATCAATTTATCAATAACTTGTTCATCAAAAGGAAAATAATCGTCAAGTTCATTATCTCTGTTGATAGGGTTGTTGAGCAATTCTTTCAGATATATTTTTAAATCAATTGCTTTTGGCATATTTAACTCTATTCTTTCTTTTACTCGGTTTTTTACTGCTTCCTGCAAATATTCGCTCAAATCTGACAAATCCATCATTGCAGATTGTGTGAGATTTAAAAACATCAATAAATTATTAGGAGTTTTATCAATAATTGTCCTTAAAAAATTATTAACTACATTGATATTTACGCTGTTTAAAATAGAAATGTCTTCAAATTCGTCTATCCATAAAATAACACACGAATAAGCTTGTTTTTGATAAGTTATTAACGAAAACAGAGCCGCAAGAAATTCTGTATAATCATTATCCGTTGAAAACATTCTTTGAACGCCATCTTTTGCGAAACTTTTCAAATCGGCATCTTTGAAAGTAGTTTTATATAAAAAACCTTTGAATAACGTAGCATCTACAGTGTCATCAAACATTAATTTTAGAACATTGCTAATAAAGAGGTTATCCGTTATGGAATTTACAATATCTGCAACTTTCACATCTTTGTTTGTGAGTTGTTCTCGTAATTCTGTAATGTTGAGTTTATCGACAATTTGAGTATAAATATCCCAAATAGGCTGTTTGCTTTTTGGAAAACTAATGTCCAAAGAAAATGGCAATGAATTAGTTCCCGCTAACTTCTGCAAAACGCTTGCTTTATTGAAATATCTTGCAGCATGTGTTTTACCGCTACCATATTCACCCCAATTTAAAATTAAACTTGAATTAGGGACTTGAATAGAACGTATTATCCTATTCTCTATTTTTCCTTTTACTTCCGAAAAACCTGCCCAAATCAATTCATTAGAGTTTATCGCAGGTGTCAAACGAAACGGATTCGTCTTTAATTGAAATTTTTCAAATGTACTCATTTTTATATGTTTTTTTGAATGTAACCATCTTTATAATGTTCCTGATATTTGAATATATAATTAGAAACTTTCTTTAAATCAAATGCCTTTTTAATGTTTTCGGTATCAACTATTACAGAATTATTCCAAAATAATATTTGCTTTGTGTATGATGCAAATAATGAAAATGTTATTCGGTTTGGGGCTAACGTTTTAAATAGCGTAAAACTATCTTCTAAACATTTAATAAAGTTATTATCAGCGTCTTTTGTGTATTTTTGCTTTTTCAAATCGAAGACATAATCAATCATTTTCATAAAATAACTGTCAATGTATGCAACAGGCGAAACTAACTTGTGTAAAGCAATATCATTCCAAATAGCAAGATTGTACAATAACTTTTTCCCTGATTCGGTTAAATTGAAACTTAAATCATTCTTCAATTCTATTAATTCCATATCGTACAACCAATTCAAGCGAGGCATCAAAACGTGTTCCATATAAACTTCAGGCTTTTTCCAATCATTTATACGCCGTTCAATTATTTTTAACGGTAGAACTTTCTTTGAATTATTTTTTTGTGCATCGTCTATAAATTGTCCAATTTGAGTTAATAATATCTGTTTAAATTCTTTTTTTAGATTTTTGTATGCAATATTCGGGGTAATTGCTGCCTGTTCCATTATTGCATACAGAAACCAATAATCTTCTTTGAGTAAAAGTTCCAAAAAGAAAGTTGTATCGAATTTTGAAAAAACAAAAGGATTGTCATTCTGTTCTTCAATTTTATCTTTTAAAATATTATATACTTTTCCTATTTTACCAACTTGATATATTCCTGCTGCCTTGTGAATCAACCCTAAACTAATGGCTAACTCAATGTATGGGTTTGCTGAGTTTCCTGTTTTCGTAACAATCACATTCCCTTTTTGATTTTTATGAACTTCCAAATATGAATTATAATCTTGACAGTATTTTTCAAATTTGGCATTCATTTTTGACACAGGAATTTTAGTTTGCTCATTGAGCATTTTCAGTAGAATTTTCAAATATCCTAAACGCCGATTTTTTGTGTTTGAACTTAAGGTTTTTAGTTCAAAAGAGTCTTTTAATCCTTTGCCTATTTTATAAAAATTTGAAATATCAATGCCAAAATTATCAAGTTTTAGATTTGTGAGAAAATTATAAAAATCAATATCATTCCAATACTTACTATTAATTTGTATTTCAAAACCGTAGTACCAACCAACATCAGGGCAACCATAGGCTTTACAGTTATCCTCTATATACAAACTGCCTAAATAGTAATCTAATATTGCATCCGGATAAACTGTATTTATATTTCTAATAAATTCAAATAATTGGAATGTGATTGAATTTTCATTTCCATAATATTCAGTTTCATCATCATCAGATTCTACAATGTATGTGTATCCTCGTAAAAACATATCACTTACAGAGTCACTATTAAATATAGAAAAATCTATTTCAGAAACAGGTGGATTTTCTCTGTAATTATCAAGAATTTCATCATCAATATCAACATTTCCTAATTCAAACACAATATCAAGACAACCAAAAGCAAAAGATATTCTACCTTCTTCAATTCTTTCAATATTTTCATTATAAATATGTTCAAATATTTCTCTCATATTCAATTATATAAAACAATTTACACAAAGCACATCACTATCATCCGCAAACATATCCACCAACAAAGAATTTGATTCTTTCTTCGCCCTTTGTTCTTGCTTTTTGATAGCATCCAATTTAATTTGACGAATGCGTTTGGGCTTTATCAAATCTGCCAAAGTTTCGCCTTGATTCCAAGTGTAGCCGTCTTTTTCAAACTCCATTGATTTTTTGAACAAATCAGGGTGCTGTTCGTAAAGCCAAATCCATTCTATTTTCTGTTGAAAAAAACAGAAATAGCAACCAGAACGACTACGACTATATGTTCCTTTTTTGCCATCAACTTCAAACTCTATCTCTTTGTAATAGGCAGGAACTCCTACTCCGCTGTCTTCCAAAATTTGATAAATATCGTTTATACCTAAAACATCTTCGTTGTCAATCAAAGGAAAAATGTCTAATTTTCCAACAGGATAATCGGTTTTTTTCAAAAATTCAAAAGTAACACGATTGAAAATTTTCACATCTAAATCCAACAAAGCATTCAGTTTCTTACTGTAATAAAACTGCTTTGTAAGCGGTTTTTCTATAATTTCTAATGTTTTTGTAAGCGAATTTTGGGGACATATATTTTTGTATATTTCACTAATTTGTTGTATGTTATCGTTATGTAAAACTTTATTGATAACATCCATACTCCAAATATTTCGACGGAAAGGAAAAATCGCTTGTATGTTTGGCTTGGTTGAAACATAGCCCTCACGTTCTTCATCGCCACGAATGCCAACGTATGAAATAGCAGGTGTATCGCCAACAAATTTTTCAAATTCCGCCAATTTCATTTTTTGTGTGCACCACCGTGCTTGTGGAGAAGGCAAATAACCGCCACTTGATTTGTAAAAATGATGAAAAGGTGTGGGTTCTGGGCTTCCTTGTGCTGCTTTCAAGCGTGTGATATGCCCTAAAACAGATTCCAAACGACTTATAAATTGCTCGGTTTCTTCTAATTCGCAGCCTGTATCTGTATTATAATATTCCACAAGCAAATCAGGGTATTTATTTTTCATATAAATAGCCAATGCTGCGCTGTCCTTTCCACCCGATATGCCTAATACCTGTCTAACCATTTTTTACTTTCGATTTTAGTATTCTTAGTAACGTGCATACATCTAAATTTTCATCGCCAGTCAAAATTTGATTGATTTTAGCCTCTAATTCATTCGTTTTTTCTTTTTGATTGTCAGGTAAAACATAAGATTGCGGGTTTACAGTTCCTTTTGTGGAAACCAACTCAAATTGATATATTTCAGAATTTGAATTGGTTTTAGCAATTTCTGAAATATCAACAAACTTTGTAAGTGTTGTAAACAAGTGTTTTAAATTATCAATCAATAGATTAACTTCATTGTCTTTGATTTGTACAAGCGGTTTGTCAAAAATCACATAACAAATTGATTCATAAAATAATATTTTGTCCGTTTGTTGTAAAAGTAAGCGGTTGAGAAAACTTTTTTGTTTGGCAGAAAGCAAATTTGCTTTTACCGTTTTGAACCGATTACCTATTTCTATTTTATATTCAGTGTAATCACTTGATTTTAACCCCAAAATATCAATTACATTACTCTCAATTTTATTGATAAGATTTGCATAACAAGAGCGTAATTCACGGATAGAATCTTTGATATAGTCCTGATATTGTTGCATAAATTCTTGATTGGCAACCAAATTTTCGTTTTTAAATCCGAAAACAGCCGGTAAATCTTCAAAAAATGTCTTTTCAGGGTCTTTGGCTTTTGCCAAAACATAACGGAATTTTGCCGTCTTGGGATTATCAAAGTTTTGTGTTGTTTTTGCAAAATCATTCAATTTGTTGTAAAACGAAAGAAATGGTTTTACTGTCTCCAAAAAATTATCTTGTGTGATTAACTCTTTATCATTAAGGTTAATAAAATTACGATATTGATTAAAAAATTCAATTTTAACCCCATCAACTGCAAATTTTTTAACTTTGAAATTGTCGGGTGATTTTTGCAATAAATCTAAAACTTCACGATTAAGATATGGAATATAATGGTCTTCTCCGTCGTACAAAGAATAATCTTGCTTTTTGATAATCAGATAAATAGGAATCCAAAAATCCAAAAATCCCTGTTTGAGTTTGAACGGAGCGGTTTTCAAAAATTTAGTTAAATCGCCAAGTTTTCGTTGTTTTTCAATGGTTGAAGTCAAAAATATTTCACATTCGTTCCATAGATATGTAATTGCCTCTGAATTTGGCTCTGTCAAAGTATATGCTCCGTTAATTTCTCTGTGAATACCTGTACTTTTTAGTAATGAATAATAAATGGTTTTTTCTGGTGGAAATTTATCTTTTTCAAAACCTAAATCTTCACTCATAACACATTCATCATCAATCAGTTTTTCGAGTAAATTAACACGAGCAAGCGAAATCGTACTATTTATCTTGTGCTTGTTAAACAATTCGTTTGAAATAATCGGTGCTTGAGAATAGACGTTAAAACAAACTTCAGAAAGCAATTTATTAAAATCCGCTCGTGAATTGATTTGTCTTTGTTCTCCGTTATAGTACCATTCAATATTTTCTGAAAAAGTGAGCAAACTTCGATTAACCGCCTTATTTAACATATCTTTTTCAAAAGTAATCAAATTCTGAATTTCACGCTCTGCAATTTTATCGTCAATTAAAATTTGTTTCAGAACATATTCCAACTTTTGAATTTCGTACAAATGGTTTATTATTTCTTCTACATTGTTGAAATATACATACAAAACCGCATTGTTGCAAGTTTTTGAAACTTCAATTAAATGTGATTTTTCGTTGTCGTTGGCTGCAAAAACAAGGTTTATGTAACCATCAATATCATTTGTAGGAATAAGCGTTTGTGCCTCTTTTGAAATATGATATTCAATGAAAAATCTCGGTGTTCCAACTTTGTAATAAGAAGCATTCGCCTGTACTGCCTTAATTTCCAAGACGGCATTCAAATCGTCAATAATATCTGTCGGACGGCGAACTTGTCCCGCAGCTTTGTAAAGTTCATCTTCTATATTGACATCAGTTCCTTCAAAAATAATATACTGTGATTTATATTTTGCAAAACGAATGATTTTAAGATTTACAAGTTCTTTTATAATTGCTTCCGGATTTTCAACGTCAAGAGCCAATTTTGCATATTGATTTAATGAATTTTCGCTGAAATTTATTGAGTTTTCAAACAAATTGCAAAGTCCGATTGTTTTTACAATTTTGCTCGCATTTTCAACTTTTTCAACCGCTAAAAATCCTTCAATTCGTTCCAACGCCACCCGAATTGCCCGCCAATTTGCTGAATCGGCATTAACTTCCGACAAATAAGAGTAGAAATTGTAAACGATATAATCATAAACATTTGCTAAATTATATGTTTGAGTGGCGGTCGGCTCAAAGTTGTTGATTGAATTATTGTCTTTGGAACTCAAAAACGAAAACAAAGAACGTTCATTTTGACCGTATTTTTGAATTGATTGTGTAAGAACAACAGCAGAAAAAATGTCAAGCGGATACAACTTTTTAGCAACCGAAATTTCTAAATCATTGTTAATGAACTTTGTATGTTTTGCTAAATTAAATAATGTTTCAAAATTCTTTTCCGTAATAATTTTCTTGCTTGATTTCTCAATTTGAGTAGCCGCCAAGTGCAAAAGTTGTTCTACCGGTTCACTGAAAACAATCTCTTTGAAACGCCCTTTCACTTTTTCCCATTCGTTGCGTTGTTGTTCGGTAAGTTTTTTTGAATATGCCCCGAAATTTTGGTGTAAAGTGGTTAATAACAAAACATTATCGTGTTTATGTGCATTTGCAAATTCTGCCAACTGTTGCAAAAAATAGAGTTCTCTTTCGGGATTATTATTTGCGGCGTGTTCAAGTATTTTTCCAAACTCGTCAATCACGAGTAAAAGAAATTCGTTGTTGTCTTTATGCTTTTTGACTTTGTTTTCAAGTTTTGTAAAAAACTCTTTTGAATTGTTTCCGTTACTTGATAATTCCTCGCTCAAAAGATTTGAAAGAGAGTTGTAATCGCCTACGATATTGAGTGTTACAAACTTTTTATAACCATTGAAAAGTCCTTGTTTTTTGATTAAAACATTTGTATTTTGCAATAAATCTCTTTCCAATGCTGCCAAAAAACTCGATTTGCCTGTGCCGTAAGTGCCTACAAGCGTGAAACAGCGAATACCCGAATTGTAATCAGCAACAATACTTCCTAAAACCCGCTTTGAGTTTGAAGTTACAATGTATTGAAAATCATTGTAATCTACATTTTTAATATTTGTTGATAGAGTGAATTTCATTGTCGGTAATAATTTTCTAATACTTCATTTTTGTTGATTTCTTCCATAAAAAGCAACTGTTTTATTCCGCCGTCATCGGTAAAATTCAGTTTTTTCGGATATTGTTTTACCAAATTTAAAAGAGTATCAATAAGTTCTGTTTTAGTTAAACAGAAAATTAAAGATAAATCCATAAGTTGTGTAAAATCAACTATTTGACTTTCACATTTGCTATCAATAATGGCGTACAAAAGTATTTCAGGCACTAATTCACACCTGCCTTTTTGATTAAAATAATAGGTATGGCTATCAATTTCTTTTATAAGATTGAGTGGGAGTAGGAGAGCCGAAAAATCTTCGTTGCTTTTTGCCTGCTTTGGAATTTTGTAATTTGATAAAAGTACGCTAACATCTTTGTTAATCGTATTTTCGGTGTTGAGATTTGCGTAGTAAGTTTCAGAATTTTTGCGTTTTAGAAATAATTGCAATTGTTCTCTTGTAAATTCGTTGTTTCTCTCTTTGTGAAAATCAATGAACAACAACTTGTAAATACTTGCAGACTTTGTTTTTACAAGGTAATAATGTAAAAGCCAAAGTGTACCTAAATCTTCAATAAAACTATCGTGTCCGTTTTCGTTGTTGAATAAAAAATGAGCAATTTCTGTTAGTTCATTATCTTTTAGTAGTCCGAAAGCCCTCATCCAATAACGGATAGCACCAACCATATTTTTTCCAACACCCAAATCAACAACAGCATTATTAGAGTTGAAATCTTTGCCTTGTGAAACAAAGTCGTACCCTTTTTTCAACCAAAGCGCCCTGCAATAAAAGGTTTCATGTCCTGAAAATGTGTATCTTATCTTGTCTGTCATATAGAATTTCTTGTATTTTTTAATATCCTGCAAAGATACAACTTTTTCGCGTTTCTACAGACAAAAACACGAAAAAAATATTTTTACGCACAAATTTTTCAAGTTTTTACGTCTTTTTTCGCTTCAAAATTGCACTGCTGCTCGGTTGCCCGCGACTGACGTACAACGTGTCTAGGGCTTGGCGTCGGGCGGGGTTTCGCAAAGGTTCGGACGGGAGGCGAACTCCCAAATTCCTGCGAAGTGTCCCACGAGACAACGCCCCGCCTGACGCTAAACCCCTCGTTGCATGCAAGTCGGGGGCTGCGTAGCGGACAATGACGAAAAAAAATGAAAGTTATGTGGAAATTTGACAAATTAGATGAAAATGTGGAAATAAATTGAAAATATACAAATGAAAACAGATTTTTAAAACAACTCTGCAGTGCTCATTCCACTTCTACTAAAGAAGAAGAAGTGTTTTGCCTTATGAAACAATGTTTTAGAAATAATTGGAAAGTAGAGTGTAATAAACATTATATTATTGCAAGCAAGCATTTTTCAAAAGACCTGCCAACCATTTTGCTTACTGCTCACGCCGATTCGCCGGGATGGGAAATAATCAACTCCATTGCACCTGTAATTAATGGTGATAATTTGTTTTACAAAATCTCAAGTATAGGGTATATTTCATCTTGTATTGATGCAGAGGTAGTTATCAAAACTGATACTGAGAAAATCGAAAAAATTAAAAACTTTAATCAGGTAATACTTGCAATTGTCGGTATTCTTGGACTAATTTTAATGCTTATGCTTATTATATCATTAGGGTCAGAAATAGTACGAAATAGACGAGATAGAGATTTTGGATCAGAAAAAAATGCAATCATTACAGATGGCTTGATTTCCGAAGGAAAGATTGAAAAGCTCAATGTAGAAAACCAACGTCAGCAAATCATTTCTTATGAATCGCCAGAGTTAATTGACACGGTAAATGCCATTTACATTATTCCTATTTCAGTTTCTACATTAGACAAACCTGAAACTATTCCCCCTCCTCCAGAGTTAAGATCTTCTGTTGATTTTAGTTATGAAAGAAGAGATAGATACTATCAAGAAAATTATTTTCCCGGATTATTTACAAATATAATTGTATATCAATCTATTGAAAATAAAACTATTTTACTGTTCAACGAACGAATTATGTTGAATAGACTTCGCACTTATAATTTTAAGGATGATATTTTGCTCGTTTTTTTTACTGCTGAAAAAGATACAAACAATGACGGTTTGATAAATTTCAATGACGATACAAATCTATGTCTTTATTCTCTAAAAACAGGAAAGATGCGACGAATATCAGAAGGAGCAAATTCGATAATAAGATATAAATTCATTGAGAATTCAAAAGATTTGTTTGTTGAATTTTCGTTAAGGCAGTACAACGATGTGAAATTCAATTCATATAAACCGCTAAAAATAATGAAATACGAATTTGAAACAGAAAAATTATCAGAAGTCGTACCTGCTAATATTCAACAACAAATGCAAAATTTAGTAGAAGGGAAAAAACTCAATAAAAAACAATGAGAAGCGAAGAAGAAAATACATAAAAAGAAAGCCAGCGCCCAACAGGCAGTTTTTTATTTTCTTCTACCATCAATTATTGGTGGTGTAAACTCTACAGTCGCATTCAAGGGTGGAGGAGGTGGTGGCACTCTTCGAAATAAACTGTCTTGTAAATTCAAAATTATTTGTAATGAATAATTTGGCATGTCAGTCTCTTGTGTTGATAAATTAATTTGACTTTCTACTAAGCTGTCAGCTTTTTTTAACTCCTCTGGCAAGAGACACTTTTCAAAATATAAAATAAATTTCTGCTTACCATTTCGATTTATTACAAAAACATCAGTTGGTCTATCGTCAATACCTTCTCCAAATTCTTTTTTATATGATTCTTTGTATTCTCCACTCAATATTTTCGTCATTAATTCTGAAAAATCTCTGTCAACTTTATTTGTGTAGAATTTTTCTAATCCAAAATGGAAAAGTTTTTTGTTGTCAATTATATAATTGTTATCATAATAACTACTATAATATCCCGAAACGCCAATAAATAAACTGTCCTTGTTGCTGAATCTATATTCCGCATACTGTTTTATATTTAGATAAGTCTTTTTTTCAATCGTATCAAAAAGAACACTTGGACGTAAACGGATATAGGTAATGCTGTCTTCATTTTTATTGTTGTTACAACCCAAAAAAGCACAACTTATAAAAAAAATAAATGTTTTGCTCATATTTTTTATAATTTCATTTGTTACTCATTTTATTGTCTTGTCTCATAAACAAGAAAAACTTCAAATGCGATTTCCCTATAAAGTCAAAAGTCTTCGGACTTTTAACTTTCTGTGTACTGTCATCCGAAATTGCCGCTAACGTTTTAGCAGCTTGGCGTCAGGCGGGGGTATCGGTAAGGCTCGGACGGGAGCTGAACTCCCAAATTCCTGCGAGGTGTCACACGAGACAACACCCCCGCTTGCGCCAAACTGTCTGTTGGGCGAAGGCTTGTTTTTCCATTGCTTTTCTACTGTTACTCACGTTAACTCCATTGTCACAAACGCTCAACTAATACAAAAGGACCAATTTTATAGCTATTTTTCTTTTGCAGTTTCTGTTCGAGGAAATTCTGCACGAACTGTAACTTCGTCAATATCATTTACTGGAATGATTCGTAGTCCTCCCATTAGGCGAGAACGTAAACCAAACACTGTGTCATTTTGAAGTATCACTGTGTCAAAATACGCTTTAATCTTTTCTCCATTTGATTTTTTAAAACAAAATTCCGTATTTTTGTCAGGATACAACCAAACGGTATTACCTTTTTTATCAACACATTTTATTCGTTCTAAATTGTTTGAAGGATAATCAATCAAAGCAAAACTCTGATAATACATGTTTTCTTCTATTTTTTGGTTTCCTTTTATTTGAGATATAAAACTTTGTGTAGGAATAGTATAATAAGAACATCCCCAAAAAAATACCGCAAACGATAAAATTAGAATTAAAATCAGTTTCTTTTTCTTAATGCCTTGCCATTTATCCATATTTCCTTTTTTTATGTCCTTTCGGACGATTAATATTTTTGTTTAACTTTCAATTTTCTACTTCGCTGTTCAATGTTTGCTGTCTTCTGTTTATTTGTCTATAAAACATATGTTAATCCTACGGAATATCCGATGTAAAGTTGTTTTAATGAAATTGGATTGAAATTTTGCCAAATATAATGTGAAGGAAATAAATATTTATTGTCCAACGTTTTTGTTTGCAGATAATTCAATGTTGGACCACCGAATAATTCAATGCTTTCGGAAAATTTAAACGAAGGAAAAATGCCTAAAGAATATCCTGTAAGTGTCTTAAAATCAAATTCATTTTTTCTTTTTTCATATTCTTTTTCGTCTCGTCCCATATATACAAAAGTCCTTGATAAACCTTTAATTGAGACTTCTGTATTGATTCTGAATTTTGATGAAAAATTCAGATGTGCTCCGATTCCACCTTGCAATACGAAATGATTGGATGATGATTTGATATTATAACCAAGTCCGACTATTCCGTATAAATACCGACTGCCAGACCGAAATTGTGCAATCATATTTCCAATTTCATCATAAGCCAATCCGACATTCATCTCTCCATTTTTAACAATGTTTACCAACCCGAACGGATATTGGTTATTTTCTGATATGTTGACAAGTCCAATTTGAAATCCACTTTTTGTCGTATTTATCAACCCGATTTGAAACGCTTTTAGCATTTGCAACTCTTCATTTTCATTATATAATCCTATCTGAGCGCCTCTCATATCAGCAGAATAGTTACTTGCTCCTATTTGAACGCCTTTCATGTCAGCAGAATAGTTATTTCCTATTTGAATGCCTCTCATTTTTTGTGTAGAGTTAAAAAATGCTATTTGAATGCCGATATGTGACTCATATTTATTCAAAAATCCGGCAACCGCCAATCCTTTCCCTTGACTATCAACCCGATTCACAAGTCCGGCAATTTGAATGCCGTACGCCTTGTTTTCAATAATATTCCCCAATGTGCCAATAACCAACCCATATTGATTTTCTGAGCTTCCACCTAACAAATTGAGTGTTAAACTATGAGTAGATTTTGGAAATTCACACTTATCACAGAAGTAATATTTATAGTCAAATATATCCATATGAAAAAATGAATAACGACTTTGCTCTTGTTTTTCTTGAGCAGATGTTGCCACAAGAGGTAAGAATATCAAAAATATAAATAGAATTTGTCTCATGTAAAATCAAATATTTTTTCCTATTATCTATTACTCATTAAATTTTCTATCTACGTTGTCAAGTCAAGCTAAGAAAAAGTCCACCAAAAATGTCTCGCTGTGCTGTCCGCCGCTTTCGCCCAACGTTTTAGCAGCTTGGGGCAGGCGGGGGTATCGGTAAAGCTCGGACGGGAGGCAAAAGATAATGTTCCGCACAAAGTGTCAGACGAGTTACGCCCCCGCTTGTGGCAAACTGCTCGTTAGTGGCTGTCCATTAATTGTTAATTGTTAATTGTTAATTTTTACTTTCAAATTTCCAATTAAGCAAAATATCTGTCTCGCCAATTTTTATGAACCCATTCTTTTCAAGAACTCTAACAGATGCTACATTAATCTTATCCGTTGAAGCGATTATAGATTTTACTATTGGTTGTTTTTTAGCCCATTCTATAATTCCTCTTACAATTTCAGTCATATATCCTCTGTTTTGAAATTCTTCATAAATTCTATAACCAATTTCTATTTCTCCGTTTTCATTGGGTTCGCCATATATGCAAAAATCTCCAATCATCATATTTTCTGTTTTCGAAACTGCCGTCCAAAGAGTTGAGTACAAATAATTCTTGGATTTATCTGCAACATTTGGAAGAATTGTTTGTTCCAATGCGTCTTTTAGTTCAAGAGAAATTGTTCTTGATTTTGTATTCAAGTTCAACTCTTCTTCCAATGAATTATTACATTTAATGTATTTAACCAACTGGTTATGATTCAAAGGTATCAAAATAAGTCTTTCTGTTTCTATCATTTTGTTTTATTCATTTTTACTTATCTCTCTTTTGTTAGTGGTCAGCCATTTGTTATTCTTAGTAATTGCAAATGAGATTACATGCAATAATTATGAATATTTTTGTCGCTTATGCGCTATTTCGGAGATTATAATAGGATTTTTTGCCGAATGAATAATATCAATCACATATATTATTGACTTTGTAACAGCATACAAAACAATATATTTTTCAACGATAATGTTTCTGTAAGTTTTCTGCTCTGTACTTTCAATGAAACTATTTTTAGGGTTGGCATCGGGCATAAACGGCAAACGAGTTACTTTTGCTTCAATTTTAGCAATAAATTCTCGGCTCACACGCTCACCGAACATTTCAATGCCATACAATGCCACATCTTTCAAATGTTCGTGATAATCGTTCGATATTTTAAGCGTTTTGGAGCGTTCTTTCTTTTGAAATTTCATTAAACCATTCGTTTAATTTTTGACGGTGCGTTTCATAAGACATATAACCCGATTTTTCGGCATTGCTGACCATTGCTCGATAATCTTCAATGCTTATTTCGCTATCATCAATCGAAGGCTCTTGCCAATTTATTAAT
>Ga0123357_10003583_pt1 | contig 17889 bp, 15 predicted proteins | sample TergutEmb28metaG_FD_89873 | JGI IMG/M metagenome (GOLD analysis project Ga0123357, IMG submission 89873) | Embiratermes neotenicus P4 segment gut microbial communities from Petit-Saut dam, French Guiana - Emb289 P4 | ecosystem: Host-associated > Arthropoda: Insects > Digestive system > Gut ... | reverse complement strand
GCTTGTGAGTGCGGTAATGAACCTTCGGGTTCCGTGAAATGCGGGGAATTTCTTGACTAGCTGCAAACCAGTTAGCTTCTCAAGAAGGACTCTGCACCATGGAGTAAGTAAGTAAGTAACTAACTAATTAAGTTTAGTGGTAATTTCTTACCGACGTTTCGGGACAACCTGTCAGTTCCATCTTCAAGATGGACCATTACAAGCTGCGTAGTAACACAAACCAGCGCTGTTCTCATCTACTTCGCGGCGAAAGCCTGAAATAACGCATTTTTGGGCGAGGCGGTACAAAATTAATTGGTCTGGAATTTGTGCCCCTTGGTCATCGTCCATACTGAAATTAATTTTACTTGCTGATCAGTAAGTGAGCGCGAAACTTTGTCCAAGAGAAGAGTAAGGTCTGTGGATTGAGGATGTCGTCGTGACTAGCGATATATGAGGTGTCGATGGACACAAATGCCCGGTAGCAGCAGTGCACCAGCTCCAGCTCTGCCGTTCCGGCGCGCTGTCGAAGACCACGCCACATACTCGCTCTGCATTAGCATTCAGCAGACGTAGCAGCAGAAACCCGCTATCGTGTCTGCAGCCAGTCGTAGGCCTACCAGAGAGACAAGATCAAAGAGATCTGGATTCCTGGAAATCTGTGTGTGCCTTCAACAAAGTAGGTTTCTAGTAGCATCGAACTGATTGTGTCGGCAGACTTTTCCCACGACTCACTGTTCGAAACCCAGATGCCTACATTCCAAGCGCTTTTGATGCAGTGGATATGTGTCGTATTTTGTTTCATGACCCGTTTTTCCTGGCGGTTCATTAGTTTCGAATTGTCAGTAGGACGGAGCCACCTTCATGGCCATAACAGACACCATCGGTTGGGCGGTGTGTGATGTGTTACACGTATTATTTGGTACTTGCTGACTTCGTCCTGTATTTGAATCGTCCCACGGACATGTGTGCACGCACGGTCGCCCTTTATTTACTGTTGGTGGTACTAATCTGCGTTCTTACTGTCACACAGTGTGAATACGTACTTTGAACGGTCTTGTGATGTGATTTTGCGTGACACGCGGGAAGACGGGCGGTCGATCACATCATCTTGCAGTGTCATATATATATATATATATGTATATATGTGCGACATATTTCGGTCTATAAAATACAAAATAATCTTCCTTTCACTTAAGTGAAGTACTGTATGTTTCTAATGTAGCACGGTATGTATTCTTTTTTATCTTATTATTTCATTTCGGCTTGTACAACACATCACATAGTGTAAGGTTCAGGTCTCCCTGACTGAAAGTTACATCGTGTTGTATTCAAGTGCTTTTTTCCAAGTATTTTTATGGTGCCTGACGATGGTATTTGGTTGAAGCCATAACATTTCGCACAATATATATTAAGACACAGCAAAGTGTAGTAGTGATTGATTGCCTGCCTCTCTTGCCCATTTTTAACATGGACGGGATGTCACATACAGGGGTGTTACTGTTTACTGTGCGATACATATTTACTGTTCACACCTGCGTTTAGTCACATTTTGGAATGTAATGCTTGTTCGTTACTGCAGAGCATGCCTTTGGAGGTCTGAGGTGTAAGCATCAAAACTATTACACTTGTTTTTTTTTCATTCTTAGCGAACGTCTTTGTACGTGTATTGCTGTGTATTGGGCTACGATACGACGTTGTGAGGGCTTATCCGATAGGTGGGTAGGAGCGTTCTGGAGAATCAGACGGCCTGCACATTCAAGGCCAAAAGAGTTCATGTTGCATGAGTGTTTACAGCCTTTGGCATTACCTTCAGACAAAATTCAGTGCTCTTAGCGTTCAGTCAGCATATCGGTTTAGTGTGCGGATTTTACGTTACTATAAATTCATTGACCCAGGTTTCGAAACTGAAGTCTAGTATATCATCATCATCATTGTCGTCGTCGTCGTCGTCGTCGTCGTCGTCGTAGTAGTAGTAGTAGTAGGGTTTTGGGACAACAGCCCCCAATGGGCCAGGTCCTCCTCATTCTTGAGGTTTCTAGATCACACACAAAACGGTGCACCACAGTCAGTAGGACTCCTGTGGACGAGTGATCAGCTCGTCGCAGAGACGTCTACCTGACAACACACAACACTCACAACAGACACATTCATATCCCCGGTGGGATTCGAACCCACAATCTCAGCAGGCGAGCGGCCGCAGACCTACGCCTTAGACCGCGCAGCCACTGGCCGACCAAATTGGTACTGTTTGTAAATGTACTGACAGACTTAATCAAGATCATTAAACCTGGATTAGGAATTACAAGTATTGCATTGTTACAATTAACGGGTGGAAAGGGCCGGGCTGCACATGGGCATTTACATAAAACAAAGATTTTATTTTTGAGAGCGGATACGCAGACCATAAAGTCGGTCGCTTTGCCAGTAAAGTCTGGCCGACGTATTGGAATACGCTTAAGGATGCTTTCGCGGCAGCTCCGGTTTAGAGAATAGCGCACACTACACATACCAGAATGTATTCAGCGTAACTTTGTAAGGATTTCCGACTTAATACATTACTTCATTGATTATGCATCGCGTTCATATGTGAAACGCCACGTGACACGTTTGTATTGCGTTAAACGTTTGGCGAAATGGAAGGGGAAAGATAGTTAGCTTCTGCAGTGTTCTGTCTCTGGTCTTAGTGGCAGACATCTCACTTTTGTGCATAAACTGTAAATATACCAGAGACTGCAGTCCGGCACAACTGTGTTGTTATAAAAACAACCAGATTTGTGTATAAAAGTGCTACATGTTTCGACCTGATTAGGTCATCGTTTTTATACAGGGTGATTCAGGGGGAAAGGTCAGTATTTTGGGAGGTGATATTGTCGGTCATTGTAAAAAAAAGTGTGAACATGTGTCTTAATTCTGAATGGTAACCAAGAGAGGTGTTTGAATTTCCAGTCCTGACTCCTTTAAATTTTTGTTTGTGGAGTTGGACGAAGATCGAAGCGTACAAAAGAAAGGTAGATACACGAGGCGAACTGCTCGCTCGCATTTTGGATGCTGCTACCCCCATAAAGGAAAGTGAAGTTCAACTCAGACGATCAGTCGCGGTCTTCGCATACGAGTTGCAAAATGCATTGAGATTGACGGTGGGATATTCGAACGATTCTTGTTAACTGTCACTGAAGTATACATACGTGAGAAAGACCATCAAGATGCACACTTTTCTTAATATTTTTTTGCACTTAGATTATCTTCGACGTGTTTCGAACAAGTAATTGTTTATCATCAGGAGGAAGTCTGTACAAGCAGCATACAGTGTTTCACCATGCATCTTAAGAGGAGTCTAGTTGCTGACAGTGCACAGACCTCCTCCTGATAATGAGCAATTATTTGTTTGAAACATGTCGAGGATAATCTGAGTGAACTAAATTATTAAGAAAAATGTCCATCTTGTTGGTCTTTCTCACGTATGTGTATCACGATGCACACGGTCCGGAGAATGTAAAGCGTGTCGTTTAAGTATTAGACAAAAATCAAAATCAAACTAACAGTAACTAATTTAGCTTTCTTTATTAACATATACGATGTTTTGGTATTTGCAGATTCAAATCAGCTGTATCTCGGCAACCATTCAGAAATGGACACGTGTTCATATGACCTTTTTTTATGTCGACCGTTACTCTCACCTTCCACAGTATTTTACCCTGTATATTTGTACGGATTTTATGTTGCTCTGATGATTTCGAAACGTATAACTTTTATGAAAACAAGGTTTATTCTTTTTATAATGAAAACAGCTGTGTTGGACTGTATTCTGCACTACGTGATATGTCTTCGGATTTATTAGCCATGTAACTGCAATTAGGCACATGAAATTCAATAAATAGATAATAAATACGTAGATCAGTGTGATCTCAAAAATTAGGAGGGACGTATTTGGAAAATAGGTCGTGAATTATGTGCGAAGTTAGTATTTCTCGCCAAATTGGTTAGTCACGATTTGAATATATGCACTTCACGAATGCTGGTCACGAAATGTCGTTACGTAATAATTGAATGAAGAGAGCGCACTTGTGTGATCGTTACAAAAATTTAATAATACCCACATGCAAAAAAACAAGTTTAGTAAACAGAAATGCGCGTGGATGAATTATGCCAGTAGCTTGTCATGACGGCAAGGTGCGTCCGCAGGTTGGCAGAGGCGGTTGCAGTAGTTCCTCGAAACATGGAGGGTAGTTGTGAATGTACTGATCTAGCAGTTGAGGAAAAGAGGTGGCCCTCCAGCTTGGGGGCCGCATTCGGGGCTACCAACGCTTTACCGTGAACAAAAACAAGCATGTTGCTGAGTGTCAACACAAGATCTGGTACTTGAACTGTTTGTGTGAAGCGAACTGTGCAAGACAAAATGGACATTTATGTAGACCGAGTTTGTAGAAGGGGGTACTGAGGAGAATATTTGGTCCTAAGGGCAGACAGTGCCATGAGGATGGAGAAAAATTCCTTCAGAGTGGTCAGATATCAGTTGGATGACAAAATTGGGGAGTGTGAGATTTGAAGTTCTATATTCTTCCCACAGAGTGTGTTTATATATTTGTGTATGGTTGTCATAACAAGCAGCGATTATTTCCCTCTACAGCATCAGAATGTGGTTTTTATGACGTTTATTGTGTTTACTGCGCGGTACGAAGAGAATCTTTATAACTATAATTCAGGCTTAACTTTATCCATATTCCGTGTAACAGGTTGACTGTACAGTACAGATATGCGTCGCTTAACGACAGGGATACGTTCTGAGAAATGCATCGTTAGACGATTTCGTCGTTGTGCGAACGTCGTAGAGTGTACTTACACAAACCTAGATAGTATAGCCTACTGCACACCTTGGCTATACAGTATAGCCTATTGCTCCTAGGCTACAAACCTGTACAGCATGTTACTGTACTGAATACTGTAGGCAATTGTAACACAATGGTAAGTATTGTAATATAATATTATAATCTTATGGGACCACCGTCGTATATGCGGTCCGTGATGGACCGAAACGTCGTTATGCAGCTCATACCTGTAGTTAATGCAACTAATTGCACATGTAACCATAAATAACCATTTGTTATTTGTGATGGCCTGCTACATGTTTCGGCCTCTGCAGGCCATCCTCAGGGAGGTAATTTACAAAGGAATACAGTTAGAACAAATGTTGTCACAGACGTAACAACAAACCGCGTACTAGCACAGACACCGGCGCATTAGGCAGTTGTCCAGTGTTGTGTAGACATCGACAGACAACTGTGGGAGATCTGTCAATCCCTTAGAATGAACATGACAGCAGTGACTTAGGTGACCGTCTGCGACTACACATAAAATTGTAAAGCAACGCATAAACACCTGTACTTGATCTACATTTTATGCATTTGATGTATGTTTTAATTGATAACATTGTACTCGTATTTTAAGTCCATACATGTTTATGTGTGACATTTGTTACAGTTGTATTTCTTTGTAAATGACCTCTTTGAGGATGGACTGTACAGGCCGAAACACGTAGGAGGATCATTACAGAATAACAAATGGTTATTTAGGGTTTCATGTGCAATTTGTAGAGTTAGGTACCGCAAAATTCAGGCTATTTATCGCATTTAAAGAGCCGTGACATAGTTCAGGCCCAGGCTTAGGTGGTTAGTCGCCGGCCTTTGACCGGGGAGGGCCGGGTACTGTCCGAGGATAGTTCATATGAGATTTGTGGTGGACAAGGTGACACTGGGACAGGTTTTTCTGTGAATACGTAGGTTTTCCTTTGTGTCTGTCATTCCAACAGTGCCCCATACTCTTCATCTACATGTTGCTCTTTTCAGAAGGGCAAACGGGCGAAACTTGGGAACCTTATAAATGCAGTGTTCTTTTGGAAATCAGGGAGCATCGGGTAAAAAGTACTTTGGTGTCTTTTCCGGTTCAAAGGGGTTTGAGAGTGAAAACAGATGCTACCTTCGCATGCTCACTTTCCCTGTATCTGAATTAGCACGAAGTTCCGGCTCTCCACTTCTCACCGCCATCCGCTTTCAGTACCCAGTAGACATTCACAAAGATTGACAGCCTCGTTTTGAAGAGAAGAAATTGCCCAGACACAATCCGTTTTCCAATCACTTTGCAGTCACACGTGAAGCGGCCCCACCTCCACTCAAACTATTAATAAAACGTGATGACGTTTCGGGGCCCAACGGTGCATTGCCATGTTCACAACAGCGCGTCACGGGGCCGTACGCTCTGTCAAATCTATTCCACCAAATTTACAGATTACTCTTCGAAATCTGAAGTTCTTCTAAGTGATGTGCTTCCCAAACGTTTTTGCTCGCCTACCCCTTTTGGCTTCGAAAAATAGCAACGGATCCTCACATCCTTGCTGTCGTATATGTAGTGTGTCTGGATGATAGGTAGCCAAAATTAAAATTTGTATCTCAGAACTGATTTTAGATGGACACTGATACATAACACTAGCATACGTAACAATGCATTGCATGATTTAACCGTCATTGCTGATTGTCGGAGGTTTCGTGGGTACAGGAATTTTCTTAATTAGATATTCTAATGGTTATACGAAATAAACACATCGCCATTCAAAGAAGTTCCTGGATTACATTTAACATAACATTATTCCTTTAATTGGAAAGTAAGTAAACTTCAAAGTATCCACGTAGTTCACTCACCAACAAATGCACTATTTATTAAGTTGGTTAGAAGTTTTAAATTTACGTTAAAATACACAGTAATATCGCTCCTACATGTTTCGGTCTCTGATGATGGTCATTAGAGACCGAAACATGTAGGAGCGATATTGCTGTGTATTTTAATGTAACTTTAAAATTTCTAACCAACTTAATAAATAGTGCATTTTTTGGTGAGTGAACTACGTACATTTCAAAATGCACGATGCAACGATACAAATTAACAGTATCCAATACAGAAATGTATCCACGGATCGCCTGGAAACTGGTGGCAGATCGCTTTGGATTCGGAAAGGACAGTTTGGGAAACACTTGTCTATGTGATGTGTCTCAACCCAGGTCATACGTACGGGAGAACACGCCGAAATTCACTTACCAAGGACTAATCATTTATATGGGGGAAATTAAAAAGTTTTATTCTGAGAATCGTATGAAATCCATAAGTAAGTTGTGTGGAAAAAGTGCACCATTTTAAAAATTTAAGCACACACTGCTGAACGTCATTGCTGTGCTGTATAGAATAAGTTGACCACCTCATGCATCTTTGAACTTGACAGAGCAGGGCGCGTTCTGGTTTGAGGAACGTTTTTGCGGGAAGGATTTGGCACGGCTTTCCATCGGGCAAGAAAAATGTTGTTTCGAAAGCGCAGTAAACTGTTTCGAAATCTTTCCGTAGGCAGGCTGATGACGATTTTGGCAGCGGCTGCAGTGTACAGGCATTCCAAACGAAGATGTTCTTTGTGAGTCGGTGTTCAAGGAAGAGAAGGTTGTTGACACATGCGTTGAAAGGACTTATGCACCGTATTATTTAGCCGTCTCAAGAGATTCCGTTCTTTATCGTGTGGGACACGAAACGGTTTATTTCCAGTGTTTGTACCAACTGTTTAAGATGGTCTTTCAGCCGAATTTTGGAACACGTCACGTTAAGATATATCCTAATATGTGTGTGTGTGTGTTGTACTGTACAAATGAGAAATAAAAAAAAATCCAATATCCACAGCTATGGAGTACAATATTAAGTTATCTTTAGTATCTGATATGAACAGTGACAACATGTTTCGGCAAATATTAGCAGTTACGAAGTCAGTTCCAGATGTTTCGTAGTTCCATATGTGGTGAATATAACGCATTTGAATATCCAGTCCACCTTGTGTCACTTTTTGAATCAAATTGTCTTGTTTATATTTACGTAAAAATCTTGTTGTGTGCCTCGCTGATGAATATAAATATAGTAATAACGCGTTAAAACACTCAGTATGTGACTGTATAAGGTATGAAATGTAAATGATAAAAAGCGTGAAAGCAGAAAATTATATTAAACTAAATTGAAATGACGTTATAGTATATCATGTTTCAACCGTGTATAGAGCCCGTGAATCAATAAGTATGGAGTCTTTACATATATAGAAGCAGCTGGGATAGCATGGTCGCTGTAGTGACTAGGCTAAGGGCTGGACAATCCGAGTTTCGATTTCCAGAAGGGGCAAGAGATGTTTGTCTTGTCCGGATCCTCCGCCCCGGGTCTGGGGCTCACTCAGCCTCCTATTCAGTTCATATCGTTTTCTTTTTCACGGGGGTAAATCGGCCAGGGTGTGATGTTGACCGCGCACTATCAAGTAACACTGAGGTTTAAGAATTAGTAGAGCTGTACCTTTTCCCCGCCTTTATGTCTTCGTAGCGTATATCCGAGGGGCACCTCATACATACATACATACACACATGCATACATACATACATACGTACGTACGTACTGTACGTACGTACTGTACGTACGCACATTCATACTGTATATAGATACATCCCGATTGCATTATCATTCTCTTCACTTTGACACTGAAGATGGAGGCAGCAGACTTCTCCGAAAAGTTGAGACACACGCCACTTAGACACAGTGACAACATTCAAACGCAGGATCGGCATAATCGTTCAATTTTACAAGTTGGGTTGTGAAAAAGATGTTCGTTTGAGAAAGAGCCTGGACCACATACGTTGTGAATCTTATGTTTATTGGACCGTGCATCATCTTGATAGTTGAATAAAGAGAGAACAACTTGATGTCACTTGCTTTATTATTTCATTATTTAATACTCAACATGTTTTGGATGTTAATACATCCATCCTCAGGAGCTTGCGACTTATTTGTTAAGTTATTTCATGGGTTGTATTGCTAACGTAACACCAACACACATCGAACCAGAGCAATACAACCCATGAAATAACTTAACAAATAAGTCGCAAGCTCCTGAGGATGGATGTATTAACATCCAAAACATGTTGAGCATTAAATAATGAAATAATAAAGCAAGTGACATCAAGTTGGTCTGTCTTTATTCACATACGTTGTATTCAGTGCGGTGCGGCCGGTGATCCCCCATCATTTCATTCGTGAAGAGACGCGAACAGCCTATAGCGGGTAAAGCGCGTAGGGCGGTTATGTATGTCCTATTGGAACTCTGCCTGATATATCGCAAGATGTGGGAAGGCCTTTTTGTGTAGGCGCCAATCAAGTATCGCCTCTCAAGGAGGTGAGATACGCTATCTTTTGACGGAACGCTCTTGCAGACTGCCGCTGTGTGCGTACATGTAGGAGCTTCTTGCGTATAGTCAGTGGTATAGTGAGCTTGTGGAAGCCTGGCCACTGGTATATATTCCTGATCACTGGTGCACGCCACAGTCGATGCTAGAACTGTTACGTCGCGTTTTTTTTTTTTGTAACGACGGGTTCTGTAATTGGCTGTAAAGGTGCACGTGGTGTGGGGAAGTAACAGCCTGGTACGTTTACTGTTTATTCAAGTATTTAAATACATTTTGCAGCTGTTTTGTATGGACTTGATTTTGGCCCGAGGGATGAGACACGCTGAGTCTGATGAACTTACATTTCTCTGGGGAGGGCGTGTGATGCAGAGTACCCTAAGTGAATTTTGACTTTTCCAACATCTTTCATTCTATTTCACGCCACTTTTAATTAACAAACAATTAACGCATATTTGTTTCTAAACTGGTCACTTTTAACTGCTACATGTTCCGGCGTTGGTCTACGCCATCTTCAGAGAGTTCGTGACTTTTTTCGTGCAAACAAATGACTTCAACACATAGATTCTGAGATCACAGTTTTTACACATAATTCACACTTTTTGGTACCTGACATGCATCGGCTTCCTTTTTCTTGGACCCAGAGGATTTTAGAAGTCTTAAGTCTGGGGGAATTCTGGAACCTTAGTAAAGGAACAGGGCTCAAGTGACTTGGACATCAGATTATGGGGCACGGAGGACCTGTCCAAAAGGCTGACGTGCCTTGGAACCTAAAGGGTTCGAATCCATTTACTATTCTGTTCTTCACCTGACGTACCTACGCAAACAGAATGCCGTAAAACTTCGACTGCACCCACTGGGATGTACAAACATTTCAAGAAATTATAGGTAGTTTCTAAAAAGACGCCGAAACCCCACATTCCAAATTCGCCGGACATTCTGCATTCTTCAGAAATTTTTAAGTGTTTTAACTCTAAAATTTTTTAACTTCACCACAACTGCAGTGCTTCGAAAATAATATAAAAATGATATGTTTAAGGAAATTGAAGACGTTGTTTTTAAGTGTGAAGACTTTCTTAAAATTTTTAACCATTTTAATCACTTAAACATTATAATTTACACCAATGTAGAAACCCCAACTGGTACTAAAAAGTGTGAATTCTGTGAAAAAGACTATGATGCACTTGTCATTTGGATGTGTTGCAAAAACAGTCAAGAGCTGCCTGAAGATGGCGTGGACGAACGTCGAAACGCGTCGGAGTTAAGAAGCGATAAGCTTACAAAAAGTGTGCATTAATTGTTGGTTAGTAGAAAGTGACATCCAAAGTAAATGTTTACTTGAAAGTTAATACGTAGTAAATATAAATATTGTTAATTTCATTGACTGCTTGTCCTGGGTAAAGTTGTGGCCCACGAAATTAGTTTACAAAGCATGTCGCTTGAAATCTGCCATTTCCTCTAACGGTGTCGATATTATGGAAGAATATTCACGTGTGGAACGTTACAGTGGTGCTGATAAGTCTTTAGCTCGAATTTCCTTCGGCGCCTTGCCTTGCAGGAAAAACAACTCGATGACAGCTCGCGTCTCGATGTTGAAATCGCGCGCGTCCCTGACATGCTTTTGAACTTGTTTCCTTCCTGGTCGGGCTAAGGACTTATCAGCACTCCGGTACATGAAAAAGCACCGCTGTCCTGTTCGTGATGAGCGCACGGCAGATTTCGGTGAGCCCACTTCTGTTTTACATTACAGCTTAATTGCTGTTTTTTCCCTGAATCCCCCCCGACCCCTGTAAGCTGCCGGAAACTCGCCGTCTTCACGATGCTCAGCTTAACCATTTACAGAATAAAATTATTGGAATTCATGCCTAGAAAGTCCAGTTCCAACATCACAGAGAACATTCTTCGTCTCCTTTGTAAAAAACAGTAAATGTTTATTGTGAAAATAATAAGGAACCTAGCTATACACTCTGTGGGGAGAAAGCAATTTTTACGTTATCTCTAGTGGTATTATAGTGTATAATCTTTGAATTTCAAAGACTGAATTTTCCCAGACGAATTTGACCTCCCTCTTTAGTAATTCGAATCCTGAATAGACGACTTAACAGTCTGAAATATTCGCTCTTCTGGGATATTACGCATTTTGTAATTCTTAACCGACGTTTTGGGGCAACCTATCGGGTCTATCTTCAAGGGTCAAGAACTCCAAGAAGAAAGAACAACGGACTCTCTCTGAGATGTCTTTAGTGTTTTCGTTCTGATCTCCTATGTGCGGCTGACCACCCCCTCCTCCTCCACCTGCGGTACGAACTCCGAGAAGTTGCTGTTCACACCTTTTATTTATTGTCTTCATTTTGAAATCACTACTTGCCCGTCACTGAGAACAAATCTTAGACGTCGAGGTGCGGGCAGCAGCGTTTGTTGACACGTTTCAGTTCTCCTTTTGACAACAGCTTCTGATGATGTTACTGATTTTTTTCACAAATAGAACCTCTCTCTCACCCTTACTGGTCAAGAACGATATCACATTGGGTACTGCTTTGCGGGTTGTGGTCCGAATTCAGCCGTGCATTGCCCCAAACATGCTTCAAAGTTGTATGTACGTGTGGCTTCTTGCTATTTTAGATATTTGCATCTCAACTCCACCGGGCGAGTTTTGGTTCCCTTCCAGGAGCGCACATTGCATACTTTCAGTTTGGATTTGACTAATTACATTATGAAAGTAATGTTTTCGGTTTATTACCACATATACGTTCTGGAAGTACAGAAGTACGAATAATATACAGAGTGTTGCAGAAGAGTTTGATGGCAAACATCAGAACAGCGTAAATAAATATATGTGTGTGTGTGTGTGTGTGTGTGTGTGTGCGCGCGCGCGCGCGCGCGTGCGTGTGCGTTTGTGTTTTTTCCTACCAACCAGCATTCCGCAGAAATCTTGGAATAAATCCATAATTATTAATACCGCGAAAAATTCCAAATAGTTCCCGAAATACTGTAGGAATTTTCCCTTATTTGGCAATATGGGAGTACTCTCCGTGCACTACCAACTACCCTTTATTTTCTATGCGAAATTTTTCATAGGTAAAGTTTCCTTGGGATATGAAAAATTATTGCAAGGGTTTCTATACGGGAGAAAATTTGGGAAACACCGCTGTAGAATGCCGCATAGGCGCTTCATCAGTATGTTAAGAAGAAATATTTTTTTGCCTTTTGTCTTTGAGACCCTCCGGTTTTTATACACAGAACATAATCTCTTCAGACTCTTTGCAGGTGAAAATAGAAAGAACTTTTACTTAAGTAGCTACGTGCGGGTGTACAGTACATATGCACGGATGCATGTATGTGTGTAGAGGCAGGTAGGGCGAGCGACTTTACGTTGATTTCATTGACGGGGTTAATACGTGGACATTTACCGTCATGTCCCCGAATATACCTTTGTGGCATGGTGCTTGAGCACAGGGACAACTCTGCGAGATTGTTAGAGGTGAGTGGGGACGTTCTTTGACCTGTCCGGCTCCGGTTCCACCGACACCGGTAGTGCCAGAAAAATCAAGAAATGTGGGAACAGAAGCTAAGACAAGAAGAAATATGCGTTGTTTTAGCAAAATATTCACATTTGCAGTGGAACATAAACCAGTAGTTCAGTGAAAATTCTTGCAGCGTCTCCCTGAAGGGTGGGGTTTCGAGACCACGGTGTTCGGGGACGTGACGGGGTACAGTTTTGGAGAAACTCTAATCTCCTTCTTCACGGTAAAAGATGGAGGCAGCTGGGCCCTTGGAACTGTTTGTATCCGTGTACCGTACTATTATGATGTGAAAACCGGGAGAGCAGTGTATTTGTAGTGACTGCCGAAGTAACATAAAAATATGCGAAGTTCTGTTTTGCAAAAGGAGAAATCTGCGTAGGATTCTATTGGCTGCTGGGTGTCAGAATTGACAAGCTGGTTAGAGTTGCCTGTGAACAACGATGATATTCTGATATTCCCTACATTCATGCAATGTATTTTATCAAGAGAATGCAGTTTCTCTACACTGCGCAGGTAGAGCCTCATAAAACTCGCGATGGCGGTCGAAGGAAAGCGTACTTTAGATTTTGTCAAAAACAGGGGCTTCTGTCACTTCCTGACCTTTTCACTGTTCGTCATTTGTTAAGGCGTTTCTTGTATAACAGGCCTAAAGTCAAATTTATGCACAGCACTAACCACAGAAGTAACTGCATAATGTTAACGTGCACAAAACGCGACTGTGCTTCGGCTCAGAGTGTTATTAACCGAAGTACATCGGTTGCTGTTGACAAGAAAAGGATGGTGAGCTTACCCCAGCTCAGTCCACTGTCAAGGCCAGCTGCAAACCCCACAGTCATTTATCTGTAATTCTGGTTTCTCTGTAGATGTTTCATTGTCAGGCTGAGAAGCTTACTCTGGATCCAGCCTGATGGCTGGCAGAGGCTCACAACCGCGGCTGGGGACTTGGTATTCCCACATGCCAAGGTTTCTGGCCCAGGTACACTCATGGTATGTCAGGCTTGAATCCAAAAGGAATATTTTGTGGGTGATGGTTGGCCTGTACGTAACTGCCGTTGGACCACTGTTGAGGCCCAATATGCTCTACACAGTATGTTAAGATTACTTCCATCTGGTATGTGTCGCAGGTCACTGGTTTCGAAGTAACGTGATGGCTCCATTTTCAGGGTGCAGGTTTAGGAAAAGGAGGATATGATATTAATCACCACCACGAGTACCTCGAACGGAGTCTTCTTATCCTTTTCTCCAAAGCGGCTTCTCTTCTTTCCTGAAAATGGAGGTGGCATGTTGCCCCGAAACAGACTACACGGCCTCACATCCCAGAAAATAATGATCCTAACGGTATTCTCTATGAGAACGTCATCTCTTGCGTAATATTTTGTTAGGGGTTGTGGTTGAGGCTGAAAAACGAAATTCGAAGCTTTCTGGTCAGTCTGTGTGAACCCGTGAATATTGTCACGAAATAGTGACCAACCTCGTAGGACAGTTACGTGTCGGCACGTATAGGCCAATTCTGGAAACGGAGTCCTGCTGATGTAGACATATGTTTTTGGCGTTTCTCAAGGTCGCTGTTAGTATTCTTCGGGAAAATGATGAAATGGCAGAATTTCTGAATCGCGTGGTCAGTCATCCTTGTAGGAGCTTAGCACATTTGCTTTGTTATACCCTAGCGAAACGCGCGGAAGATTGGATATTGTTGATTCGTGATAAAAGAATTAGCTTATAGGAGGCCATGACTCCGTGGTTTCTCTTTGTAACTTGTTAAACATTGGAAAAAGTTGTGATTCAGGTTGTAATAACAACAATTACAATATGACAAGGGGAAGCGAAATGTTAGATTTATTTCCCAGAAATTTTCTTTGCCCTTTGAAGAATGAAATTCATCTCATATTAGACCTCAGATCCTACCTCACAGAAGACGGACTGTCTGCGTTGTAAAGACATAACTTAATTGTGGTTATTTTGAGAATACCCACTTTTGTTTCGTAACAAGATGTTCATTCTTGATCAAATTGTATGAACGGGAAAATTACACAGGCCTAAAGACAGATTATTTTCAGGTCTTCGCCCCACTACAGTTACCGCGTAAAGCAGGTTGACAATAATTTATATTTGTGTTTACGTCCAGAATGAGGGTGTCGAAAGGAATGTTAGAGGGTCAGTAACGGAAGTCTGGGGAAAATGGTGTGATGATCTCCGTTGTTTGTACTCATCGCGAAAGGTTTTTAGGGTGACCAAGCCAAGGAATATGCAATGGGCAGGGCATGTGGCACGCATGGTAACAAGTACAAATGGGCAGATGGTTTCGGTGGGAAAGTATGACGGAACAAGGGAAACCGCTTGGGTGACCAAGGCGTAGATGGCGCCACATTAGAACGTATCTTAGAGAAATCAGATAGAAGGGTATGGACTGGATTTGTCTGGCCTATGAGGAGAACCATTGGCAGGCTGTTGTGAACACGGTAATGGACCTTCGGGTGTCATAAAGAGGCAGAGGAACTCTTTTGAGCTTTAAAGAAGACTAAGTTCCGGAAAGTTAATAGTTTTATGTTCTGTGGACTAGAGAAAATTTTCCTATAGATAGGTTTCCGTCCTTCCAAGTTAACCGTGCAGTGCCGAGGGCACGTGTATTACCCTGTATCGATGGACCTCATGTTTCTGCGTTTCGAGCGACACTTGTGGACGGTAGATACGCGCGACTCACGTAGACCGATGTGATAAGGTACACGTGCGTTTTTACGGCGCACCTGTGCTAATTGGCTACATTGCTTGTTCAAATACGGTAGAAGGCGCTGACGGAAGGGATGGTACTGGAGAGCTGTTCCTTGGAAACAGGGAATCCTCTGGGAGTCGACCAAAGCAAAGAGGTGATGGTCGCTCAGCTGGTCAGGCGTTGCCCCGCCTTTGGATCGTCTTTAGACAACTGGCAGGAGCAATTAGGAGTTCGGCTTAGCATACCAGTCTCGCTGTCTGTCTGTCTCTCTCTCTCTCTCTCTCACTCTCTCTCACACACACACACACACACACACGTTCTCTCTCTCTCGCTGTGCACGGAACACAACCCTGTGTTAAAAACTGATAGTTGCTCAGATGGTCAAGGCTGTTACAGAGCCTAAGGGCTCACTCTCTTCTTCACCAGAACCTGCCACAAGAGACCGCCTGGTTTTTACATTAGTTCTGTGCAGTAAGCTTTAATCTGGTATAGTCATGACGAGTTTCTAGGAATGCTGCGGTAAAGAGTTTGGTGTCTGTGACGTCATGTAACAAAATGTTCAACTAGGCCACAGTGGTGTCTGGTTTACTGGCGAATGTTACACATATTACGGTAGTAAACAACACTTGATAATACAGTTAACTTGAACTGTATTGCATATGGCAGTCCTGTGGTCATTTGGTTTCGGGAATGCGTCTAGTATGACGTTAGAGCAAAGACCTCTTACCTCGATTGGTTGGTACCAAGATGACCTCCGCCTCCCCCACACGTCTGCGTGCCATAGTGATTAGGTACCAAAGTGAAATGCTTGATGTTTTTTGTACGTAGTACCGTGGTCACTTCACTACGGCTGTCGTATTGACGGAACAGCCTAGTTTGATGGTCACGGCTTATTTCTGTGCCTGTATTATTATTATTATTATTATTATTATTATTATTACTATTACTGACTTAATCACACTTCTCGTCGGCGTTTGCGTGCCTGGAAATCTTCACCTATCCAAGGCTGTCAGTGGGGTTGGGTTCAGTCATGGGAAGGAAATTCACCATATAACCTAAGGTCAAGGGTCGTGTCGTAGGAATTTGCGCACTGTATGACACGTTTGTAATAGTACTTCTTTTTGCAACACCTTACAAGATATTTTCGGTGAAACCTATATTCTGTAGATATTTTACGCAGCTTTTGGTGACCACTCTTTCCGCTGAGATGACTAAGGGGTATATAGGTATGTTGTTAAGCCTCCAGATTTATTTGATTGCCTGGACCAAATTTTCATATTTCGTAATTTTCTGTGTCTCAGTTCTAGGGAGGTTATGGGTCAAGAGAACTGCTATATCTGTATTATTATATTTATATAATGTTTTATATTTTTTGTATTACTGTTATTATTATTATTATTATTATTATTAACCATTTGAAGAGTGAAAATGAGTATCCATTATCAGATAACTGTGCTTCCATTGATTAGGGAATAGGTTAATGCTGAATATGGAAATAGTCGCTTCGTATTGCAAGAAACATATCATCATCAAGTCCTGTCACTCCTTGTGGAGCATAGGGCATCCATGAAGAGCTTCCAGGCATTACGATCTCCATCTGTCCCCTTGACATCGTTCCATGATCTTCTTGTGCTTCTTATCTCATACTCTATTGTCCTTCGCCACGTTCTCTTCGGCCTACCTCTTCTTCTGTATCCCTGAGGATTCCATTCTAATGCGGTTTTCTGTATTGCTCCTGCTTCTTTGCGTAATGTGTATCCAATCCAGTTCCATTCAAGAAACATAAGGAACACATGAATATAGGGCGTGGACAAAATACAGAGGTGTATAACATTCAAGCTGGCGGTACGTATAACCACTAAGCGTTAATGTGTTAATAGCGCTGTAAGTTTCAGCCTGCATGCAATATAAAATAATGGATATTTACACTACAATATACGATACATGTTTCGTCATGATTATACCATCTTCCGGCTTTTTCTAAAAACCCCAGCAGTGCAGTACGTTTCAACTTAATCATGAATTGCTGAAACAAATGAATCAAACTATACAAAACTACTGTGTGTTATATTGTACATGCAAGTGTCATAAGATCGTAGAATTATTATTGATGTGTCGCAAAGCGTCAACAGTGTTGTTTCGTTACGTGGTTTACTCGTCTTGATAATGCGTACTTCCGGCGGGAGCGTATACCTATAGCGAAGTCATTCACGTTGTCCAGAACCCTGTGAAATACATTTCGATGACGAGAATCGGACCTACTTGTGGGTTTTTGTCTTTATTTTTATGGACGTTTTCCTTTATCTGCTTACGATATACACCAGGGGTGCACAAATGTGTATGGGTCCTCAGCATGGAACTTACACCATGTCACTTTTCCTTTGTCTGTATTTATGAGGTGGCTCCCAGATTTGTCTGAAAATTGTGTAAT
>Ga0123357_10003582_pt1 | contig 17889 bp, 20 predicted proteins | sample TergutEmb28metaG_FD_89873 | JGI IMG/M metagenome (GOLD analysis project Ga0123357, IMG submission 89873) | Embiratermes neotenicus P4 segment gut microbial communities from Petit-Saut dam, French Guiana - Emb289 P4 | ecosystem: Host-associated > Arthropoda: Insects > Digestive system > Gut ... | reverse complement strand
TCTTCGGTTGTGTAATTTTTAAGTTGTTTGACTTTGCGTCCCATAAGGATAATTAGTGTTTATGATTATTGGATGCAAAGATAATAATTATTTGTGTAATCTAAAAATGTAATTTATATAATACCAATTATTCCAACTTTTTCCTCCCTTTTATTTATCAAGATGATGATGGAACCATACACGGAATTGATGAAGAAAAAATAGAAAATGGAGATGCCACTTTATATTTAGATAAAGATGGTAATTTTATAGCCTATGTAGAATATAGCGACGACAATACACAAGAACAATATGGCAAGATTTTTGAATTTAATACCGATGGCTATGAGTCAATAGATACAATTCAAACCAACAGCGGTGTAAAATATCTATTGAAAGGAAATGTGATTGGTTGTATGAGTTGTTGCGGAGATTATATAACATTGTTGCGATTTGAGAATGGAAAACCCATTTGTGAATTTTCTTATGATTTACAAACTCGCTGTGGAGGACTTAGTGAATATCTTACTGCTTGGGATACTGAAACTATTTCCTATGATAAAATAACTAAAACAATAACTATCGAATATGCAACGGATGATTTAACTTCTGATTGTTATTGCGAACAAAAATGTTATGATGACGACACATATAGAGGTAGTTCTCACTTCTATGAAGAAGGGATTCCTAAACATTGCAGATGTGTGTTTGTATTCAATGGTGAGACATTTGAATTGAATGAATCTTATTGGGAAATAATAAAAAATGATGATAGTCAAGAGAGATAGGGTGAAATGTAATCAAAGGGCTGCCATTAACGAGCAGTTTGGCACAAACGAAACAATAACTCGCCCGAAAGTTTGTGCGAATTTGCAAATTTTGCGCCCGTCTGAGCGGCAGTGAACCATCGCCTGCGCCAAGCTGCTGGGACGTAATACAAATAAGCGTTTTTTTTATTCGCCTCTGCTGTAATTTGGCGCTTCGCTGGTAATTATTATGTCGTGCGGGTGGTTTTCAACAATTCCTGCTCCGGTAATGCGTGTAAATTGTGCATGGTGTAGTTCGGAAATATTTTTTGCTCCACAATAACCCATTCCTGCACGCAGTCCGCCGATTATTTGAAACACCACTTCATATAAAGTACCTTTAAACGGCACTCGCCCTGAAATTCCTTCGGGAACAAGTTTTTTAATATCCGCTTCCATATCTTGAAAATAACGGTCTTTTGAACCGCTTTCCATTGCCTGAAGCGACCCCATTCCACGATATGACTTGAATTTTCGCCCGTTAAACAGAATTGTTTCACCAGGACTTTCTTCTACTCCGGCAAGCAATCCTCCTGTCATAACCGTATGTGCACCCGCTGCCAATGCCTTTACAATATCGCCCGAATAGCGAATGCCTCCATCGGCAATGACAGGTATATCGCTATCTTTTAACGCATTAGACACATTGTAAATTGCCGAAAGTTGAGGCACTCCTACTCCGGCAATCACGCGCGTAGTGCAAATTGAACCAGGTCCAATTCCTACTTTTACCGCATCTGCACCTGCATCTACTAAGGCAACAGCGCCTTGGGCAGTTGCAATATTGCCAACAACAATATCAATATTTTTATAAATTGACTTTGCCTTTTTGAGCGTTTCAATCACTGCTTTTGAATGTCCATGTGCGGTGTCAATCACAATCGCATCAACATTGGCAGCAACCAGCGCATCCATTCGTACAAAAATATCATTTGTAACGCCCACTGCCGCTGCCACACGCAATCGCCCCGCATCGTCTTTGCAAGCCATCGGCTTATCTTTTGCCTTTGTGATGTCTTTGTAAGTGAGCAGTCCGATGAGTTTACCCTGATTATCAACAACAGGCAATTTTTCTATTTTATAATGCTGAAGAATATCGGCAGCATCTTGTAAAGTAGTTGAGTGTGAAGTTGTTACGAGATTTTCAGCAGTCATAATTTCTGAAATTTTACGGGTTTGATTTCGTTCAAAACGAAGGTCGCGGTTGGTAACAATACCCACAAGCACATTTTGAGCATCAACAACAGGAATTCCACCGATTTTATATTCCGACATCAACGCAAGAGCATCATTTACTGTTTGCTGCGGCTGAATTGTTACAGGGTTAGAAATCATTCCGTTTTCGGCACGTTTTACCGCCTGAACCTGCTTTGCCTGCTCTGTAATCGACATATTCTTATGAATAACACCAATTCCTCCCTCGCGGGCAATGGCAATAGCCATGGGCGATTCGGTAACAGTATCCATTGCGGCAGAAACCAAAGGTATTTTCAACTCAATATTTTTGGAAAAACGCGTTGTAAGATTTACCTCACGCGGAAGAACATCCGAAAATGCAGGTATCAACAGGACATCATCAAAGGTGAGTCCTTCCATCTGAATGCGGTCAGCAATAAACGACATAATATTTATTTTTTTTTAGTTATAAACATTAAAAATTATTGCGTACAAAATTACGAAATTTTTTTGATAAAAAAATAGCAAAATATATAAAAAGTAGTTTCAACCTCATAATGCAACTATTCGTTTTGCAAATGTAGGGGAAAATCTACTTTAAGGTGCATTTGTTAATTGAAAGTATAAAGTTTATGGACAGATGTGAGGTATTGACCTGCACAAAGATAGCGTATTTGCTTGTATTTTGGATGCACAAGGTAAAAAATTTCAGAGAATTGTTATGGCACTATAGCACATAACTCACTAAATTGCGCGATAAGCTTGTAGATGAAATTTGCAGCAGGGTTGCGATGGAAAGCACGAGTATTTACTGGATGCCGATATAGCGGGTTTTACAATCATATTTTTCACTAAATCTTGCCAGTCCGTATATTATCAAGCAGCTACCAAATCGTAAGAGCAACGTTAAAGATGCTCATTAGATATCTCAATGTTTACAGAAAGGCCTGATAAGCAGAATTTTAATTTTATGCCGCTATTGAATTAAAAATAATTTTTATGATAATCCGCATAATGTCCTATAATAATACTAAGTATTTGATTTTAAGGACATTACAAAAAAAGTGATAAATCTATAGCAATCAGACAGTTACAAAATTTTACGGACGTTTTACCGATAGTCATAATAAATTATAAACAATAAGCTTACCCGTATTCAAAATCCTTTTTCGTTTAAATATTTTTCTGCTTCCATTGCTGCCTTACATCCGCTTGCAGCGGCAGTGATTGCTTGTCTGTAACGATTGTCGGCAACATCTCCTGCTGCAAACACACCTGCAATTGCTGTTTTTGGAGTGTCATCTATGGTTTTTATATAACCTATTTGGTCGGTTTCAAGCCATTGTTTGAAAATATCCGAATTTGGTTTATGCCCGATTGCAAGGAAAAAACCGTCAATTTCCAAATGTGATTTACGCTCGTTTGGCAAGCTGCGATGTTGCAATAAATCAATACCTTGCACAACTTTTTCGCCTGTCAGCCCCAATGTTTCGGTTTCGAAAAGTACTTCAATTTTTTCGTGAGTCATTACTCTTTCCTGCATAATTGACGAGGCACGCAAATAATTTTTGCGCACGATAACATAAACTTTTTTGGCAAGCGAAGCCAAAAAAATTGCCTCTTCACAAGCAGTATCTCCCCCGCCAACAACCGCCACAATCTTATTCCTATAGAAAAATCCATCGCAAGTAGCACATGCTGAAACTCCAGAACCTGCATATTTTTGTTCATCAGGCAAACCCAAATATTTTGCCGATGCACCTGTGGCAATAATTACTGTTTCGGCTTTTAAGTGCGTTTCTTCGTCTATAACAACCGAATACGGAGCAGACGAAAAATCAACAGAAGTTACCATTCCGTAATTAATTACCGTACCGAATCGTTCTGCCTGCTGCCGCAAATCATCCATCAACTGCATTCCGGAAACGCCATTAGGATATCCTGGAAAGTTCTCTACTTCGTTAGTTTGCGTCAGTTGTCCGCCAGGTAACATCCCTTCGTACAAAACGGGTGCGAGATTTGCACGGGCTGCATAAATCGCCGCAGTGTAACCCGCTGGACCTGAACCAATAATCAAACAATTAATTTTTTCTGTCATAAATTTATTATCAAATTTTTTTTGCAAAAATACGAAAAATAATATTATTTGTCAAGTTTCATTGTCATTGTCAGTCACTGCGCTGTTAGCCCCGCTGGCGTGCAACTTGCCACAACATTCCAAGCCTTTTCTAATAATTCATTTTCAGTTTTATTATCCGTACTTATAGGCGGGTGAAAGTACATTTCAACTGTTCCGTAAGTGAATTTTGGTCCGTGATTTCGGGGCAAACGCTCAAAACTTCCACATAAAGTTATCGGCAAAACAGGCAGGTGCAAATCGGCAGCAATGCGAAAGGCGCCCCGTTTGAAACGTTGCATTTTGCCATTATGCGTGCGCGAACCTTCCGGAAAAATCAGGACAGAAATGCCGTTTTGTAATATACTTTCCGCTGCTGCAATACTTTTATTCGCCTCAATACCAACCGAACGTTCAATAAAAATATGCCCTGCCGCCTTACACGCCCATCCTACGAAAGGAATTTTCAGAAGTTCGGCTTTCATCAGCCATTTGAATACCGAAGGTAGCCATCCGTAAATGACAAAAATATCTATAATACTCTGATGATTAGAGATATAAACATACGACTGATTCGTATCAATGTTTTCTATTCCAAAAATTTTAACACGAATTAATAAAAGCAAACAAATAAGTTTTGCCCACGTTTTTGGAATTAGGTGTGCCAAATGCGATTTTGGGGCAAAAGGTGCAATTAAAATTATTAAGATGGATGTTAAAATTGTTAAAATTGCAGATAAGGGAATCGCTACAAGCCAAAGATAAATGTTATAAAAAAACTTTTTCATTGCTTTTTTCCGTTTCTTTTATTTTTAACAATAATTCATTTTCCCTTTTTTCTTTTATTTTCAAGAAGTTAGCATATTCTTCCGAACCTTCAAACCTTGCTAAATGTTCATTGTCTGCGGCAACTTTCTGCGCCAAAGATAATATTTTTTTTGTTTGAGGCGAAAAAAAAGTATCTGAGAACTTTTCCCATATATGCTCTACAGCGCTTTCAGAAGGGTGCAACATATCTGTTGCATAAAAACGATAATCGCGTAATTCATCCATAACTATCTCATAAGCAGGAAAATACATAATATTTTCAAATTCTTTCTCTAATTTTTCAGCAGACAAAAGTAAAATACTTTTACTTAAATTATTTTCATGAAAACCGTCTTTTACGTGTCGTATTGGACTTACTGTAAGAATAATAAACAAATCAGGATTAAATTTTTTCAGTTTTAAAAATAATTTTTGAAAATTAAAAACAATTTCGTCAATGTCCAAACGGCGGCGCACGAAATTTTCAGATGGTAATTTATGACAATTTGCAACGATTTTGCCCGTTTCTTTGTGTTCAAAAACCCAGGCTGTTCCGAATGTAATAAATAGAATATCAGCATTTTGTAAATCATTAAATCCCATTGTGAATCGCGAATTCATTTTTTCCAAACATTTTTTAACGCAATAGTCTGAAAACGAAGTATCGAAAGCAAAATTAAAATAAAGTGAGCCGTTTTTTAACAAATCATTTTCAGTAAAATTATGGTTTTCAATCAACATTTCTATATTTTGGGCAATTGAAGCAGGATTGAAAAGAATACCAAATGGATTTATATCTATTTGAAAATAAGCACGTTGTAGTTTTTTTCCAATACTTTCGGAAAAGCACGAGCCAAATGAAAGTATTTTACTTTGATAATTAATTTTTCGTGACGAAGGCAATATGTTAACGTGTGTTAAAAATTCCATTTTTATAAATTTTTAGGAAATTGCATGGTCGAACAATGCAGCGAGCCGCCCTGTTTTATCAGCGACAGGCAGTTTATCGGTATAATTTCTCGTTTTGGAAACAGTTTTTTCAAAATTTCAAAAGCAGTTTTATCTTTTGGTGAATTATAAATCGGCAAAAGAACAGCATTATTGATTATCAAGAAGTTAGCATAAGTTGCAGGCAGTTGCTTTCCGTTAAATTCTACTTTGTTTGCCATCGGCAGTTCAACTAAATTATATGGCTTTCCTGTAAGAGTACGAAAAGTCTTCAATTCATTTTCCATCGCAGTAAATTCTTGATAATTAGAATCTTGCGTATCTTCACATTTAACATAAGCGATTGTTTCTTGGTTACAAAACCGCGCCAAAGTATCAATGTGGCTGTCGGTATCATCTCCTGTTAGCGAACCATTTTTGAGCCAAAGAACACGTATTATTCCAAAATATTTTTTAAAATTATCTTCTATTTCGCTTTTATTCAAATAGTTACGATTTTCAGAAAGTAAGCATTTTTCTGTTGTTAGAATTGTACCTGCGCCGTCAGTTTCTATGCTACCTCCTTCGAGAATAAAATTTCGGCAATCTTTATAGTTAAAATTTGTATATATTTTTTTGGAAAATAATTTAGAACTAATAAGATTATCATAATTAGCAGCAAATTTGAGTCCCCAACCATTGAAGGTAAAATCCAAAAGTGTACGCCGATTGTTTTCAAAAACAGTAATTGCAGCGTGGTCGCGCGCCCAAGTATCGTTTGAAAAGCAATTGACAATCTGTAATTTATAATTTGAATTTTGCTCTTTCAACTTTTCAATTTTCAAAATACTTTGATTATCAGCACAAACCACCAAAACATTTTCAAAGCGCAAAATTGCACGAATAATTTCGCAAAAACACTCCTGCACCTCATCAAGCATATTAGCCCAATCTGTTCCTGCGTGCGGAAATGTCAGTTGCACGAATTCCTGCTTTGCCCATTCGGGTGGAAAAAAAATTTGAGTATTTGACATTTTTTAGAAAAATATATTCACAAAAATACAAAAACTTATTTTTTAACAAAATATTTTTTTTCAAAAATATACTTTAAATCATTTTTAACTTTTTGAATATCAATATTTTGTCCTAATTCTTTTTGCATAGATGTAACGCTTTTATCGGTAAAACCGCAGGGATTGATATGTTTAAAATATGTTAAATCAGTATTAACATTGAGCGCAAAGCCGTGCATAGTAACAAAATGCGAACTCCTGATACCGATAGCACATATTTTTCGCGCACGAGCATTTTGCGCATCAATCCAAACGCCTGTAGCACCGGCAAGTTGTGTGGACAAAATCCCGTAAAGCGCTAATAGTTCGATAATAGCACATTCCAATACAAAAACATACTGCTTTAAGCCCAAAGAAAAATTTTCCAAATCAATGATGGGATAACCGACAATTTGTCCCGTTCCGTGATAAGTAATATCTCCGCCGCGATTAGTGTGTATAAAAGTTGCATTTGTGCTTTGTAATTCAGTGGAATTGAGCAACATATTGTTTTGGTCTCCGCTTTTGCCCAAAGTATAAACGTGCGGGTGTTCGCAAAAAATCAGGTAATTCTCCGTTTGTTTTCCTGCTTTTTTTTCGGCTATTACTTTCTCAAAAAGCGTTTCCTGCCGCTCCCACGCCTGCTGATAATCTATCAATCCCCAATCTTGAAAAATTAATTGTTTTTTCATTTGAAAAAAATTTGCACGTTCTTCAACTTGCTGATTTACAATAAAAAAAGTCGCATACAATTAAAATGCAACAATGCAAAAGTACATGTTTTATTTCATAACTTCAAAAATTAATAGTGATAATAACCTGAGTTTTGGATAAGCAATTTTATAACATCTTGATATTCAATTTTATATTCGCCGTAGGTGATAAATATCAATAGAAAATATAATATTTCAGACCATATTAAACCCGTAGGGCTTTCATTGTGAATGTCCTAACGGACAAGATTTGTCGTCTGGAGTTGTATTCTATTGATATGCAAGCCCTAACGGGCTATCGCTTATCCAAAACTCAGGTTAATAGATTTTATTTGTAATCATTGAAGTCTCAATTGTATGGTTCTAATACCTTATCCATTCTTTCTCTTTTAGAATTAAAAATTTACCTGCAAAATTATATCAAAAATAACCGATAAAGAAGAAAAATTATTAAAAGAGGAAAGATGGCAAACTGTAATTTTAAATACAACTTTTTATTCAGTTTATAATCAAAAACTTATAATGATTATGATGATTTGTTGAAAAGGGAAATAACTTTATCTCAAATATTTACTCAAAGTTATTCTCATTTCAACAAACTAATTAATTGTAAATCAGAAAACAAAAAAGTTGCATTTGATACTTTAATCTACTATAGATTATCGGTAATTTTTTTGTACTTTTGCAGAAATTTTAAAATTTATAATTCATAGAATGGAAATATTTTTTATTAAAGCGCTTCAACTAATTCTCTCTCTGTCAATATTAATTATTTTGCACGAGTTCGGTCATTTTTTGTTTGCAAGATTTTTCAAAACACGTGTTGATAAATATTATGTTTTTTTCAATCCGCTGTTTTCGCTTGTGCGCTGGAAAAAAATTAACGGGAAATTTCAATTTCGATTTTTTTCAAAAAATTTACCTGTAAATGAGCGTGTTAAAAAAGATGAATTCGGCAATGAAATCAACGATGAAGATGGCAAACCTGAAATGGAGCAAATACCGCTCGAAGAACTTCCTGAAGACGATTGGAGGCGTTATCCCGAATCTACAGAGTGGGGGATAGGTTGGATACCGCTTGGAGGATATTGTAAAATTGCGGGAATGATTGACGAGTCGATGGACAAAACTGCACTAAATGCGCCGCCGCAAAAGTGGGAGTTTCGTTCTAAGAACGTCTGGCAACGATTGTTAATTATTTCAGGTGGAGTTTTGGTTAATTTCATTTTAGCATTTGTGCTCTATTCTGCGGTACTTTCCGTGTGGGGAAAGGAATATATCCCTGCCGACAATGCAATTTATGGTTTCGATTTCCCTAAAACAATGCTTGATGCGGGCTTTGAAAATGGAGATAAAATTTTGAAAATAAACGGACAATCAATTCAAACGCAGCAGGAAATATTTGAACATCTACTACTTGACGGCAATCGTGATGTTACCGTTGAGCGCGGCAACGAAACGATGGAATTGCGTATGCCGCAGGATTTGCCGCAGAAAATTCTTGAAGGAGGTAAATTTGCCTCAATTCGCTTCCCTTTTGTTATTGATAGCGTTTCTCCAAATATGCGTGCGGCAAATGCACGTTTGCAAAAGGGTGACAGCATTATTGCAGTGAATGGACGTCCGATGTTCCTTACACAGGATATTACAAATGAATTTTTTCAGAATAAAAATGAGCCGACAAACATTATTTTTGTCAGAAACGGTTTTTTGTGCAGTACAACAATTTATCCCAATTCCGAAGGTAAAATTGGGGTTGTACAAAAAATGCCAAGCGCTTTTTTGAAAACAAACAAAGAGGAATACGGTTTTGTACAATCTATTCCTGCGGGTTTTAAATATGGAATTGGAACGCTTGTTTCGTATGTAAAACAATTTAAACTTGTTTTTACAAAAGAGGGAGTAAAACAGTTGGGAGGTTTTGGCTCTATCGGCGGATTGTTTCCAAGCGCATGGAATTGGCAGGCATTTTGGGAATTAACAGCGTTCCTGTCTGTTATTCTGGCATTTATGAACTTTTTACCAATACCAGGACTTGACGGTGGATATGCTCTTTTTCTTATTTATGAGGCTATCACAGGACGAAAACCTTCCGATAAATTTATGGAAAGAGCAACAACTGTCGGATTTGTATTATTAGTTATTTTGTTGCTGTATGCAAATGGAAATGATTTATTCAAATGGTTGAGTGGATTATTCTGATATTGTGAAAAATGATTTTTTTTATGCGGTTTAAAATCTGAATTTCAGTAAAAACACTAAGCGAAACGCAACTTTCCGACAAACTCAAAAACAATAATTGTCTCAAAATACCGGTTCAAAGAAGTATGAAAATAAAAAAAATTGCTGTTATCACAATGGCTCGCAATGATGATTTTTTTCTAAATCGTTGGATAGAATACTATGGAAGGCAATTTGGTCATGAGAATTTGTATATTTATTTGGACGGATTAGACCAAAAGCCGCCCGAAAAAGTTGGAAATGCCAATGTAACTGTGATAGAAAAACAGGGAGTAAAAGTTGTTGATGCCGAAAAACGCCGACTTGATTTTCTCTCCGACCGAGCCGCAGAACGATTTGAAGATGGTTACGACTTGGTTATCGGTTGCGATGCCGATGAATTTTTGGTAGTTGATGGTGATAGCGAGAATAATCTGCCTCAATATTTATCTTCCATAAAAATTAATATTTCTGTTTCGGCTCTTGGACTTGATATTGGGCAACATTTAACGAAAGAATTGCCTTTGGATACTTCAAAACCTGTTTTGCAACAACGCAATTACGCTCTGATAAATTCACGTTTTACAAAAGCAAGCATTATTGCAAAGCCTGTACGCTGGGGACGCGGTTTCCATCGTGTAAACGGTCATAATTTTCATATAGACAAAAATTTATATCTGTTTCATCTGGGAAATGTTGATTACAAAATGTTAATGGATAAATTTAATTCTCAGGACATAATTGCACGAGGCGAACAGGCGCATTACAAGCGGGCAAGGTTTCGTGTGATTGATATTATTTCAAACAAAAATGCAGTTGATGGCGACAAAATTTTTGCCAAAGCGCGAGCAATTCAAACGATTTTCCGCCCGATTTATGCTTGGAATAAACCAAGTATGCTCAAAATGAAATGGATTGTGAAAATTCCGGATAGATTCAAAAATATAGAGTTATAGCTTCAACTAAGCAAATGCAAATTTAGGTGACGAAAAACAAAAACAATTGTCAGACAACTCAAATAGGCTATCAAATTGGTAACTTCCATACCATGTATTAGAATGCAAACTGCTTTGATTGCCACAAAAGGATTTGACACTTTATTTCCATCCAAACATCATCACTAATTTTTGCGCCTATTGTCTGCACAACTTTTGATGCAACAATAGAACCAATATTTCCACAAATATCTAATTGATAATGATTTGCAAGTCCATACAAAAAACCGGCAGCATAAAGGTCACCCGCACCGGTGGTGTCAATAGCCTCTGCTTCAACTGGCAAAATTGAAAAAATTGAGTTGCCTGCTTTGATAAACGAGCCATGTTCTCCTATCTTAACTACCGAAATATCAACATGTTCTGCAATTTTATTGAGCGCTTCCACCGGCGAATCATTGGTAAATGCAAACGCCTCTTCTTCGTTGGCAAAAACAATATTGACATATTTTTCAACAATTTCGTGTAAAAATTCCAAATTTTCCTCAACGATATTAAAACTTGCCATATCAATTGTAACCAACAAACCCATTTCCGCAGCAAGTGCAACAGCATGACGTATTAGTTCTTGATTTTGAACTAAATAGCCTTCGATATAAAATATTTCATAATCATTGAAAATTTCGGGACAAATGTCGGCAACCTGTAAATCGGCTGCAGCTCCCAAGCAAGTACACATTGTCCGTTCGCCATCGGGTGAAATAAGCGACAGGCACCTTCCCGAAGGTTTTTTAGAGCGTAAAAGATGAGCATTAACCCCATTTTCCCTGATATCATTTTCAAAAAAACGTCCGGTTTCATCGTTTCCAATCTTACCGAGAAACCCTGTGATTCCCCCTAACTTTGAAATTCCGTTAATTGTATTTGCAGCTGAGCCGCCGGTTACCATTTTTGTTGAAAACTTTTTAAGTTTTTCTAAAATTTCTGACATTTTTTGTTCATCAACCAACTGCATGCTTCCTTTTTTCAAATTTAACGTTGTTAAAATTGAGTCGTCTGGAATTTGTAAAAGTATATCAATCAATGCGTTGCCAATGCCTATTATCTTTTTCATAAAAAATAATTAAAAATTTCTGCAAAGATATTGCATATTTCCGAAAAAACATATTATCTTTGCACCCTTAATAATAAAAAGAAATTATTAAAAAAATTCTTCCTTAGCTCAGTCGGTTAGAGCATCTGACTGTTAATCAGAGGGTCCTTGGTTCAAGTCCAAGAGGGAGAGCGATGATTTTAAAGTATTGATTTGCAACATATAAGTTGCTTTTTTCAATACTTTTTTTATTTATAAATGTTTAAATTTGGTAGTTGAAAAGAGTTGAAAATAGGCAATTTTTAATGAAAATTATATGCAAAATTGCAACTTATATGCAAATTTAATGCAAAAATTAATGACTTGAAAATTATCAAAAATGGAAACAACAATTTATTTAGACAAACGAAGTCAAAAAAAGAATGGAAAATATCCTGTTAAACTTCGATTGCAATTCAAAGGCAAACAAATATATTTCCTGACAGGAATTGACGTTGAACTTAATAACTTCAAAGATGGCACAGCGATTGGTTCCGACAAAAAATATCAGCCGGTTATTTATGCCAAAAAATTAAGGTTTGACAGCAGGATTTTGGATTTGGAACGCTGTAACAAACTTAAAGAATTTGACTGCAAACAGTTAAAAACTTATTTAGAAAGTGATGGTATTGAAATAAAAGAGCAGAGCGGCTTGTATTTTAAACCGTATTTATTGAGTTTTATTGAAAAATACAGCAATAAAAGCACAAAAAACACATTTAGAGATATGCAGAAAAAGGTATCAACTTTTTGTGATATTGACGAATTGACTTTTGAAAATATAAATGTTGCGTGGTTGAAAGATTTTGATATTTTCATGGAAAAAGGAAACATCAAAATTAATACTCGTGGAATTTATATGCGCAATATTCGAGTACTGTATAATGATGCCATTGACAGAGAACTTATTCCGCTAAACTTATACCCTTTCCGCCGTTTTAAAATAAAAAAAGGTGAAACACGACACAAAGATATGCCTGTGAGCGACCTCAAAAAACTGATTGATTATGATACTTCTGAAATGCCTGCTATGCAGCGTTAACCATATAAGGTTGGCGTTTTTTGTCTAAACTCTAAATTTGTCATCTCTTTGAATATTAAATTTATTGTTAAATTAATTACTTTATTAAAGTGCTGCAAAATTAAAGTAAATAATTTAATTATAAAATATTTTGATAATTATTTTAGTTAAATAATGTTAATTTACTGATAATCATTAAATTATATAATTTAATGATTTAAAATAAATTTGTGTAATTGTATTTATTGTATTAATTTTGCGGCGTGAATTAAAAAAAATCAATATTTATACCCTAATTATATGTAGTATGAATTTCAGAACACAGGTAAAAGAAATTTGTAAGCGGCAAAATATTACTCAAAAGGAACTTGCGGAGAAATTGGAAATTTCCGATATAAGTTTAAATCAATCTTTGCGCGGAGAATACCCTCAACTGCAAACATTGGAACGAATTGCAGCCGCCCTAAATGTTCTAATTACGGAACTCTTTGAGCAGCCGAAAAAGGATTATTTTAATTGCCCCGAATGTGGGGCAAAGATTGGAATAAATCCAAAGCAGGAAATTATGAAAGAAATTGCGAAATCGTTAGTGTAATTTTTTTTGTTAAATTTTCCTAATTTATTTGGTAAAAGGTATGAATTTTAATACCTTTGCAGCGAGTTATTCAAACTTATATAATTGAACCGATGAAGTACTCGGAATTAGAACGCAAAATAAAAAAACATACAAAAAGCCACTTATTAAGACGTGGAAAAAGACACCCCGTTTGGATTAACGAAGACACAGGCGACACGTTTGAAATGAGTAATCACCCAAGCGAAGAAGTTGCAAGCGGAACGTTAAAAAATATTATGCGACTTTCAGGGCTTGATAAATATATTTAATACCTCAATTTAAAATATATGAAATTAAAAGTAATAATAGAACAAAACAGCAAAGGACATTATTCCGCCTACATTGATGATGAAAATATAAATTTTGGAATACTTGGCGAAGGAAAGTCAGTCGAGGCAACAATCGAGGACTTTAAAATTGGCGTTGAGGAAATGAGAGAAACATATCAGATACTCGGCAGAGAGTTTCCTGATGTGGAATTTAATTTTATGTATGATACGTCTTCATTTTTATCTTCATACTCTCAAATTATGTCTTTGGCAGGAATGTCAAGATTAACAGGCATTAATCAAGGTTTATTAAGCCACTATGTTACAGGTAGAAAAAAACCCCGCAAAGAGACAGTTGATAAAATTTGTACTTCTGTGCATACATTCGGAAAATTACTTTGTCAATTAGAATTAATTTGATTTTATATTTATTCTTACAGAAATTGAAAACATGGTATCACAAATTGTGATACCATCAAAAAAAAGCGCACCAGAACTTAATCGGGTGCGCATACTGTTGAATTTACTTTATCGGCAAAGGCTCGAAACTCCTTGTTATATTTGTATTCTGTATCGTATTTTTTCAGATAATAGAGTATTGTGGTACGTTTCCTGTTAATTATTTCTGCAATATCATAAACATTTATCTTATACTTCCAATGCGCAATATTAGCAAACAGCATACGGGCAAAAAACATCTTGCCACCATTCGTTTTAAACGAGTGGAATTTGGTTTTATGTTTTTAACATAAAATATCTACGTTAAAAACGTTCTACCATTAGCCTCCTCGTTGCGAACGAGGGGCAACAAAGATAATTCATTTCTGGATTGCTTCGCTACGCTCGCAATGACGGGAAGATAGTTGCTTTCCCATTAGCCTCCTCGTTGCAAACGAGGGGCAACGAAGAGTTAATTCGTAATTCATTTCTGGATTGTTTCTCTGTGTAAAAACAACTTAAAAAAAGACAGAGCCGCAAACTTTTTATTAACCGATTTTTCACATGATTTTGCCAATTCAAAAATATTTTATAATTTTGCAGATAAAATTGGCGGCAAAAATATCGTTTTGCAGATAAAATTGGCGGCAAAAATATCGTTTTACAGATAAAAACGGCAGATATGAAAAGAAAATTTGAAAATACCCTGTTAGAATGGAAGAACAACAATAATGCGCTTCCGCTTATGCTTATTGGTGCAAGACAGACAGGAAAAACCTATATCGTAGAAAAATTCTGCAATGAAAATTTTGAAAATACAGTACAACTGAATTTCCTCGAAGAAGAAAATTTTAAGTCGTTTTTTGAAAACTCAATCAACCCTGAAAATATTATTTCAAAAATCGAAATCTATCTTGATACGAAAATAGATACAACAAAAACCGTTTTTTTCTTTGACGAAATACAGATTTGCGAGCGGGCAATTTCATCGTTAAAATTTTTTGCAGAATCAAAAAACAGATACAGAGTAATTGTTGCGGGCAGTTTGCTTGGTGTAAAAATCAACAGATTTAACGCTTCGTTTCCTGTTGGAAAAGTACAAATTGAAAAACTTTTGCCTCTGAATTTTGAGGAATTTCTTTGGGCAAACGGCAATGAAATGGGGGCAAATGCAATAAAAAATTCTTTTGAAAACAACACGCAGTTTGATTTGGCTAATCACAATAAATTTTTGCAGTTGTACAAAACTTATCTTTATCTTGGCGGAATGCCTGCCGTGTTAAATGCCTGGTTTAACAATGAAAAAAATATCCTGTCGCCTGCCATAAATAAAGAAAAACAGGATATTATTACGGGTTATCTGGCAGATATGGCAAAATATTCCGAAAACATTAACTCATTGAAAATCATTAAAGTCTTTGAAAGCATTCACTTGCAATTAGCACAAAGACAAACAAAATTTCGTTATAAACTTGTGGAGGAAAAAGGCAATAAAGAAAAATTTGAAACAGCCATTGAATGGCTTTTGCAAGCAGGTATTTTATATGTTTGCAACAGAATTGAAAAGCCCGAAAAACCGCTAAAAAGCAGCGCAAACGAAAAAGCGTTCAAATTGTATATGGGCGATACAGGACTTTTGATTTATCAAGGCGGGGTAAAAATTTATGACATTTTTGAAAACCCGAAATTTGACTTTATCGGAGGAATTACCGAAAATTTTGTCGCTCAACAATTAACAGCACAGAACAAAAATTTAGATTATTGGACTTCGGGCAACGATGCCGAAGTTGATTTTATTTTGAACCAAGAAAAAGGCATAATTCCCTGTGAAGTTAAAGCCGACAAAAATACGACCTCTAAAAGTTTATCGGAGTATGTAAAAAAATACTCGCCCGAATATTCAATCAGAATTTCCACAAAGAATTTTGGATTTGAAAACAAAATAAAATCTATTCCATTGTACGCAACACATTGTTTGTAAATAAAAACCCTAATTGTCCATTGAAAATAAGTATTATAGCTGCCCCTCGTTTACAACGAGGGGCAACAAAGTGAAAAAATTACTATGATAATGAATTTTTTGTATTTAGAAAAAAGTTGTACCTTTGCAACACAAAATTTGCAACACAAAATTTATTATGAATACAAAAACGAAAAAACAGAATAAAATATCTGAAAATAAGCAAGTTAAAAAATCAAAAATTATGCTTGCGTGGGAAAAGCACGAGCCATTAATAACAAAATTTGACAGGAAATATGCTTTGTTGTAAAAAATATGCGCTATTATTTAGATACGAATATTTTGATTTATATATTGTCTGAAAGCAAAGATGATATATGTTTTATTGTAAAAAAGATTTTAGCGGATTGTGCAAATATTTTTTACACAAGTTCTGTTGCTGTGGAAGAGTTAATTTTTTTACATAAAATAGGTAAAATTGATTTTATAAAATATACAAACATTGAAGAGTTAACAGGTCGTTTGAAAAGTTTATATGGTATTGAGACAATTTTTTTTAATAACTCGCATCATAAGCAATATTTGTCTTTACAAATCGAAGAAAACCACAAAGATATGAACGACCACTTAATTATATCACAGGCAATTTCTGATAAAGTTCCGATAATTTCTTCCGATAATAAATTTTCTTTTTATGAAAAACAAAAACTAAAATTTGTTTTTAACAAACGTTAATTTGGGTTTTTCATCACTAATACGCGCCTTACTGCCTCCTCATTTGCAACAAAGGTCAGTAGGGGCAGGTTTTACACCTGCCCCTACAAAACCTGCCCTTAGCATTACTTTGTTTCCATTCGTTTTTAAACGAGTGGAATTTGGTTTTATGTTTTTAACATAAAATATCTACGTTAAAAACGTTATACCATTAGCCTCCTCGTTTGCAAACGAGGGGCAACGAAGGGGTTTATAATTAATAATTAGAAATAAAATCCAATCCGTATTTTCTGTATTTTGGAAATTGTTTATCACTACTTATTAGAGGTATTTTTTCAGTTTTCGCCTGCGCTATAATAAGACGGTCAAAAGGGTCGTTATGCCCATCTATTGTTTCAAGCGCTGCAAAAGTACGCAAATGTTCCTTTGCAATATACTTAATAATAAAACCAAGTGTATTTTCTACAAAATCAAAAATATCAATTTTTATATTGTTCTTTTTGTCTGCAACTTTTCCTGCTTGTACAAGTTGGATAAATTCGCGGACACATTCCGAACTTATATATATGATATTTTCGTAATCGTTAATAATTGCATCAACTTTGTCCGAAATACAATTATCCTCAATCAGATTGATTAGAACATTGGTGTCAATAAAGTATCTCATAACTACTTATTTACAGCACGTCTATCAAGTACCACGATTATTCCGCCTGGATTATCTCTACGCCATTGTCCTGCTTTAGATAATCTTTTTGGCTCATTTGTCCGGATTTCAGACGTTTTTCCGAATGTATTTGTTTTTACTTTTTCCATAATCATAATATTTTTTGTGTTACAAAAATAATTTGTTACACCGTTAGAAAACTAACACGCTACAAAGATAAGTATTTTTTTTAATACTTACAATTACTTTGTTTCCATTCGTTTTTAAACGAGTGGAATTTGGTTTTATGTTTTTAACATAAAATATCTACGTTAAAAACGTTCTGCCATTAGCCTCCTCGT
>Ga0123357_10003581_pt1 | contig 17893 bp, 17 predicted proteins | sample TergutEmb28metaG_FD_89873 | JGI IMG/M metagenome (GOLD analysis project Ga0123357, IMG submission 89873) | Embiratermes neotenicus P4 segment gut microbial communities from Petit-Saut dam, French Guiana - Emb289 P4 | ecosystem: Host-associated > Arthropoda: Insects > Digestive system > Gut ... | reverse complement strand
CGAACTGGGCATGCAGAAAATTTGTGCCAAGCTGGTCCCAAAAATTCTCACCAATGAACAGAAGGAAAACCGAAGGAATGTGTGCCTGGACCTTCTTGAACGCATCAAAAATGACAAAAATGTTTTCAAACATGTCATAAGAGGTGATGAAACGTGGATTTTCAAATACGATCCTAACACCAAATGACAAAGTTCGGAGTGGCACACGAGCAACTCACCGCACCCAACAAAAGCAAGAATGAGCAAATCAAAACCATGCTAATTTGTTTTTTCGACAGTCAAGGCGTTAAGGAATTCGTGCCTCAAGGACAAACAGTTAATAAACAGTACTATTGTAAGGTCCTTGAACGACTCAGAAAAAGGGTTCATCGTGTCCGGCCAGAGATTGCGGACACTTGGGTGCTACATCACAGCAATGCTCCCTGTCACACTCCCATCTCCGTGAACGAATTTTTGGCCAAAAAAGGTATTTCAGTGGCCGCAGCCATCATACTCGCCTGATCTGAGTCCATGTGACTTCTTCCTTTTCCCAAAACTCAAATTCCACCTCAAAGGGCGTCATATTGGAACTGTGGACAACATCCAAAAGGTCGTGACAGACCAACTGAGGGCACTAATACATGAAGACTTCGAGCACTGCTACCGGGAGTGGGAGCAACGTCTCCAGCAGTGTGTGGCTTCCCTATGGAACTACTTTGAAGGGGATAATGTTGATTTATAGGTAATTGTTAAATAAAAAAATATATAACACCAGTCTCATTACTTTCCTGACTCACCACGTATATGCTCTCTTAGCCTGTGCCTGTGAGATTCGATCTCAGAATAGACCGGAGAAATACGTATCTGCTCCGATAGTCTAGTAGCCTTGAAATCCCTTAAAGCCGTTAGAACAACATATCCTTTGGTTCACCAGTGCCAAAAGGCATTGAATGATATCTCTATCCAGCATACGGTGGGCCTTTTTTGGGTCCCCGGTCATGTTGGAATATGAGGTAATGAAATCGCTGATGGGCTCGCAAGGGGCGGCACTGCTCTGAGGTTTCTTGGACCCGAGCCGGCACTGGGTGTCTCTAAGGCAAGATTTACAAAAGAGGCTCGGTCACTGGATTGTCAACCACCATGGGGCCCAATGGCGAGGTCTTGGTGCTACCCAAAGACGGCCTTGAGAGTTTATCTTGGTACCCAATCTGGGTACCAGGGCAAAATTTATGACCTTTAATAGGATTCAATCCAGGGTCGTAACTGGCCTTCTTACAGGTCATAACACCCTGATGAGACATCGTTACATAGTAGGGCTGCTTGACAGCGCCTTGTGTAGGAAGTGCGGGGTGAGAGAGGAAACCTCGGCTTACATTCTATGTGAGTGGGAGGCTTTGGCCTCACTCATACATGCGTACCTGGGCTCCTTTTTCTTGGAGCCGGAGGATATTAGGAGTTTAGGCTTGGGGGCCATCTGGAACTATCATGTGGAACTAAATCAGATGCCTTTGAAAAATATTGCATGCGTCCTGAATCCCTCGTCCAGTGAATCCGCAATATCCTGACAAACCGTAACTACTTGACTTTCGCATGAGTACCCTGGTCTGAAACCATGCTGACCCTCATATAACCACCCACTCATTTACCAGGCTTATCTTAGGTACCCTGGTATAACATGCTTCATTTGTTTGCAAGACTGTTTTAATTCTGCTTTCTGGTCCACGCCTAGATCTTCCAGGCAGTCCCGTACCTTCAGACTTTCCCATTCAAACACTGTATGCAGTTTATAATATGTGCTGTGTGCCCAATCCATCACATCTTTCCCTGTTTGATTGCCCAAACAGTATCTTGTGAGGAGGGCAAATAATGAAGAATTGTGTAACTTTCTCCAGTCTCCTTTTGCATCCTCCTCCTTTGGCACAGTATCTTCCTCACAATGTTATTTTCAATAACTCTCAGCCTGTCATGTTGCATTATTCATCGTCAGTTTAATTCTACAATAGCAATCAATACTTGACCCACGACAGTGTATGGAACACTTGGACTTGTATTCCCTGTCCATAGCATATTGTGTGCTGTGTGTCTGTATTGTGCAGTTACCCTCAGGCCATCTTCTTCCCTTCATGTTAAGGGACCCACTTTCACAAGCAGATGATTAATGTTGCAGATAACATTAACCTTTGTTCCATATGGAATAATATATTTTTAGTTAGTACATAACAATTCTGTGTGGTAAAGAAAATAACTTGATGGTGTTTGGTTCCTCTTTACAGACTACATTACTAAAGTTATCCATTGAAGGCATATGTGTTCAGGATCTTCCGTGATGGTAAGTCATTATATTCAGTTTATGTCAGTTACAAAATCAGTGTACTTTTAAGTTGCCAGATATGAGACCATTAAAATTAAACCCAGCCATGCCCATTAACTGTTTGAAATTGAGTTGTGTGTGCCAATGGATTCTATGCAGAAACATGAGTGAGTCTTATGTTTATTGGACCGGGCATCATCTTGATAGTTGACTAAAGAGAGACCAACTTGATGTCACTTGCTTTATTATTTCTTTAAATAATGCTCAACATGTTTCGGATGTTAATGCATCCATCCTCAGGAGCTTGCGACTTATGTGTTGAGTTATTTCGTGGGGCAGCCTGCCTCAGCCTGCATACGGATACCACACCACCACAGCCATACCACAAAGTAACACCAACACACATCGAACCAGATCAGTGTAACCCACGAAATAACTCAACACATAAGTCGCAAGCTCCTGAGGATGGATGTATTAACATCCGAAACATGTTGAGCATTATTTAAAGAAATAATAAAGCAAGTGACATCAAGTTGGTCTCTCTTTACTCAACTATGTGTGAGTCTGTTTATTGTTGGTAATAATAAATTAAGTAATAAAAACAGTTTTAGTCAACACAGTTGTGTTTTATTATAAAAATAATATTTGCCTCTATAAATTTAAGGGAGAGCAGTCAGATCTCTTGACTTGTCATTCCTGTCAATCACAGATGTCTTTCTTGCAAGTTAGGTACTGCAGTTGTGCTTTTGTATACTTTATGGAACAGCAGTGCAAGGTGTTTGCCTTTTTATGTATTCATGCCTGATGTTGACTTACGAATGTAAACACATAACAGTTTGTAAAGTAAATATTTTTGTACAGGCAGTTGTGTTGACTGAAATTGTCTGTATGTGTAGGTCAGGAAACACAGTGCAATGTCTTCTTCAGAGATGGAAAAGCAACTGAGTTGTTTGTGTATCCTTGCTGAAAATGAACACTTCTTTTAAAAACCTATAGTGTACAGTGCTTACCAACAAATATTCTACATCCTTGTAAATTTTTCTTTTTCACTGCTTAAAGTTAAACAAATACAGTGAATCCCTCTTAATACTTTTCTGGAAAAATTAAGCAGTTTAGGCATACAGAAACTAATGTTTAAGAAATTGTAGTGTTTAGTGTACAACAACGAATATTTCATGTCCTTTTACATGTTTCTTCTCTCACTGTAAAATCTTCATTTTTATTCCATGGTTTTAAACATAACAAATTGAGCTGATCCCCCATTTCTGAAATAGTTTAGCAAATTAGGCATATTAAGCTGGAAAACATTATTTTGTAATTCTGTATTGAAATTAACAGTAACTTTGTTGTTTAATTATTCCATATAGCGGTAGGGTTGCATTGCTGAAAAAGTTGCGCAAATCAGTATAATTCATTTTCACCATCATACCACAGATTAGACTCTTTTAATGATACAACACATTTCTAAAATTCTGAATGCTGTGAACATACATATTATATACATTGTGATTAGAAGATTTTTTCCCTTACAGTATACTTCTGAATGCATTTATTTATTTATTTATTTATTTACTTTTCCTTTAGTTACAAACTTTGCTGAAGAGGTGCCCCAGTAATTTTTCTGATAAATGTGAACTGGATTGCCTTGATTGGTATAGAATAGTAGTCTTTAGTCTGGACAAGACACATTTTGATTCCTAGTGGAAGCAGGAGACTGGTATCTTTTGGAAAGCATCAAGTTTGGGTCAGCAGCAGTGCACCCAGCCTTTTGTTCAGTGGGTACTGGGGCTATCCACTATGGTGCTCTAAGTTGACTGGACCTTCTGTTGACCTCTGCCCCCGTATAGTACCAAAGTTCAGAATGAGTGGTGCTGTTCTTTTGCTCCCCTTGCATGCCTTCATGGTATTTATCTTTTCTATAAATGTGCGGTCTGCCACACAACATACAGTTCTCTATACCTCTCGTAATGTATAATTCTTGTTAAATGTGTTATATTTTATAATTAATTACAAATTATTTAACTTTTCTTTTCTAGTGGATTGTTTTATCGAGTACCTGCACTTGATCTACAGTACCTGGAACAGAGAATTTTAGCAGAAACACAAAGTTTGTACATGTTATAGCGTATTGGCAAATGCACCTTTGCCCTTGTTACCTCCATTGATTTATCAACTTAGTTTTTGAACGTGTGCCAATTTTGAAAGGTAGTTTTATCTTTGGACAAGATGGTGTCACATAGTGCAAGCAAGAGCTTGGCACTATGCCATGTGGCATTATGGGGAATGCTGAAGTGTTAATGGTTATCATGACATGACATATCGTGATGCAGATGAAAGCTGACTGTTGGCTACTTGGTGAATATCAGGCAGCCACATTATATGACAAGTTTGTACCAGTAGTAACTGCATATGTTATGAATGGAATTATTCTGACATTTTTATGTATTTATTTCAAAATTATATTTATCTTTAGCATTTAGGAGCATTGTATATGTTAAAAGTGTGCCTGTATGGCATTCTAGTGTAATAGCTATTGCATAAGGCTTTGGCAGTTACTAGTTTTAAGGAGGAAAAGTGTTTTATGATCAATTAGCAGACAAACTATCATCATCATCATCGTCGTCGTCATGTACAAGGACAGTACGTACAGTGTCTGTTCTACAGATGGGCTGCATGTATAATACCAAGCTTTAGATGGAAGTGAGTTAAAGGAGTGAATGGTCATTAGCTTGTATTGGATCTGGTCAGGTTGGTAGGTTCTGGATTGCAAAGATTTGTAACAGATTGTGAGATTTTGGTAGCTTTCTTGCAACTTTAATTCTAAATGACATCAGTGACTTATCGATAAATGTCTGAGGTTTCATATTGCCATGGCAGCAGAGCGTATGATTCATGTCTGTCTGTGGGATGTGATGCTGTATCAGGTGAGTAGTTCCAGACATTTTGAAGGATCATAGTGCTAGCAGCTTCAGCTCAAGCTGTCCAAGAAGAATGGATTTTTCTTGGAATGCTTGAGCCTATAGATGATAGCACAATGCTACACTGAACCTAGGAATTACTCCTCCAGTGGAAGTGTCACATCCCTGAAGACCAGCATATTCTACAGTATATGTGACATATTTTGGATATTGTTTGGTGTCATTGAGGATCTTCAAACACATTGTTTCAGAAACTAGATCAGTTCCCTTTTTCAGCTACAATGAAGGAAAGTTTATTCAGTGTTGGAGCTGTGAGAAGTGGTCAGCGTCAGGCACTGCTCTAGTAATCTAGAAATGTTCTTCAAATGAGGAAGCTTCCGTCTCTTTACACCTGACCCAGTTTCAGGAATTTTGTGTATAAAAAAATTCCAGCATGATTTACAGTGTCCAGAATAATATTCACATTTAATGGTGATGATGTTTTGTAAAATCTACATACAAGTGGCGTCAGTATGGCCTGATGCATTCATTGTGACATTCACAGGACACATGATCACTGCTGTGAATTCTGTGGGCTACACCTACCAGCCTGGCCTTGGCAGGTTGCCTGTTTACTTGTTCAGATGGCAGCTGAAGATGCACAGTATTCTCGATGTTAGGACCTCCATGTTCGGGATTTCGACCTCTCACAATTACCCATTTAGACCATTGTTTCAATGTTTTATGACTGGTTTGATGATTCTGGTCGAGAGCACATGGCCTGCAAGTCATCTCTGCTGTCCCCATATCTCACAGATGACTCTCTGCTCAGCTAAGCCTTGTCTCTCATTTAACTGAGGTCGATTGCCTTCATGCTAAAATAATTTAATGTATTTTATGCTTCCAAAAAAGAGTTTATTTTTTATTGAAAACAAACTTTAATGGTTTTCATATATTTTGAGTTGATTTTATATTTTTTACTGGTATTTCTTAAGCTTTTAAAAGCAAATGGACAAATTGCATGGAAAATGGATTCTGATGTCCATAATTCCTGTGTGCATGTTTGTTTTATTGGTCACAGTTAATCACAGACATCGAGACTGTAGTGTGTCTTACTATTGAAGCCCTAAAGTTTGTCATGAAAAAATACAGGAAAGTTCATGAGATTATAGTGAATATGGTTCATGTCAGAATCATAAGTGTAGATTTGTGTAATGACTTCAAAACATTTTATGGTTGTATATATATACATATATATATATATATATATGAAATAGTCAATTATCTCAGGTTTTTAAAAATGGTTTCCAACACACAGTTTCATTATTTTGCACTTTTACATGTGCTGATTGTTTGTTTACTTCTGCTCCTGATCCACGTTGTTCTTGTGTTACTTGATAGTTTTGTAGACTTGTTGCTGTGAGGGTTTTATTTTCTTATGTTCACAAAACCAGTGCATTGCGGTACATTTAACTTATCTGTTTTAACAAATCTTTTAGAAAAAATATTGAGGGGCTTCATAAAGAGTCATGATGTCAGAGGGGTTATACAGGGTAATTATTTGATCTGTCCCTTCTTGTGACTACTGTTGCCACGCATATTGGTGCAATGTGAGTGTGATGAATGAGCCAACAGGAATTGGAAGCTTATAACATGTCAGATGAAATAATGATCCTGTGTTTCTTCATTAGACTTTATACTGATAATGTTGCAAGTGTAATGTATGTCCCTCCCTTCCAAGCTGTCTTTTTCATGTTATTGTGTCATTGCACTACATGTTGTTAATATTCTGTATAATTTGTTTACATTTCTGTTATGAACCACCCTACAGTTAGCCATTTTAGCAGGAACCCATATGTTCTGAGTACTGGAACTTTGCTGCAAACTTCGTACGTTTTAGTAATATTGTGCAACAGCCTTTTCTTATTGGAGTGGCTGTTTGACAAATCTGATTCCTGTTATATGGATAAGTAAGGACTGCTGTGCTGTGTGTCTGAGTGAGTGTTAGTGTGGATAACAGACATGTTGTTACCGTGTTGTAATGTGCTGAAAGTTGTTGGTAGCTCTCTTGACACCACTTCAGACAGCATCAAGAATGTTTGATGTGCTTGTTTTAAGGATCCCAATTTCGTCTGACATCATATCATTTGTCTTCCTGTCTGTTCTGCTGTGCACGTGGGCGGTTGGCTGAGTGGGCTGCTTTATTGTGATAGCAAGCTGACAGGCTGTGACAGATATTGTCAGATAAAATAATGATCATATGTGTGTGTGTGCGTGCGTGTGCAGCCAGGCGTGATTTATGTGCAGTGCTCTGAACTGTGCTTCCTGTGTCGTGTGGTTAACTCCTCTTCCAACATCAGTGCTGGTTATAATTCAAATGATATGTGTTAGTCAAGACCAGTGGAGCCAGACCCTGTAGTTGTTTGACGAAGCCATCAAGTTCCTTTAAACTACTGCACAGCTCAGGACTTGCAATTTGTTTATTAAGTAATAACCTTAATTTATTAAGTAGTGTGTATTTTTAAGCATTTGTATAGTTACAAAATTGTGTTCCTGCAGTTTTACAGAAGTACAGAATATATACAGCAGACCGGTCTAAGCAGGAATGTCACTTGATGTATTGGAGCAGTAGTCTGTATGAATGCTGATTACCTGTGACTGACTGACTGACTGACTGACCACCTGACCAGATGGAGAAGCATTCTTCTTGTAAAGCTGCTAATTCCTCAGCCAGTTCATAAATTCCCTGCATATTGTGGCACCACAAGGTTCATGACCATGTTCACAGCAGTTCACCACTTGGCCATACCCTGATTCAGATTAATTCAGGCTGCACCTGCGTACTTCTGTAAGGTTCGTTTCAGTACTGCCCTCCCTTCTACTCCTAGTCTTAACAAGTGGTTTCTTTCCCTCAGGTCTCCTGCGCCAAAAGCCTGTTTGCATTTCCCTTGTCCCCCATAAGTGCCATATACCTACCTTGCCTATGTTGCCAGGAATTTGATCGTGTGAATTATATTTGGAGAGAATCTTGTAGTGTTGCATAACATCTGTGTATTTTTTACCTATTGGTACAGGTAAAGACCAACTAAAGTACACTGCTGCTGCTGGAAGACATCCCTCCCCACCTGCCTTACATCCTTGACTTGTTTTGGCCCAACTGGAACACTGTCAGGGAATCCTACACAATACAGTAGGGAGCATCACAGATTTAACTTTGTGTGCAGCAACAGAGTAGCTCAGCTGCAGATGTAAAACTGTGAAAGTTATTAAAAAAAATAAAGTTTTTAATTTCAGGTTTTAAAATGTTTTAAAATTACTTCTGTCTGTCAGTACTTTCACTACAACAGGATTAGTCCTTGTATTTTATCATTGCCCTGCTACTATAAGTGGTAAGATGCTGTCGTGTGATTAGTTGAAGTGTTAATATGTGTATGTACATATGTTAGCACTTAAATCATATTCTAGTTACCCAGCCTCTTGATACATCCGTAGAGTCTTAAGTAATGGCAGCTGTGTGCAAACACCTAAATAAAACTGTCAACGAGAATATGATGACATTATTTAAGAGCAGAGTCTAGAGTTGTCATCTGTGATACAAAATTCTGACACATATCCAACTTTGATGTGAGTATTCCTTCTGCGTGGAAGATGTGACAACAATGCTATCATTAGAGTTGCTCTACTGATCTTCACCCTGCATTCACAACCATTCGTGAACAGCATTTCTGCTTGCTCATTATTGTGGAATCAGTGACCTCCCAGAGTTTCCTTCAGCAGTCCAACATATGATAGTATAGTGGTGTAGGTCAGTACTGGACGGTGGATAGCTAACTGAATGATGGGAGCAGTGAACTTCCTGAGGAGCTAACAGGTTCTCAGCTGGTCAAGAAATTACCTGCAGTTTATGGAACCAAAAGGTGTATTACCGCTTTCACAAGAGCCTGCCACCTCTCCTTATCCTGAGCCAGATCAGTCCAGTCCATGCCCCCCCTTTCAACTTCTTGATGATTCATTTTAATATTATCCTCCCATCTACTCTTAGGTCTTCCAAGTGATTTTTTCCCTTCAGGTCACCCCCACCAAAACTGTGTGTGTACCTGTCCTGTCTCCCATACATGCCACGTACCTGTCTTATCTCCCATACTTGCCACATACCTGTCCTGTCTAATTCTCATTCCAAAGACCGGAATAGTATTAGATGAAGAGTACAGATTTGAAGCTCCCCAGTACATAGTGTTCTCCACTCCCCTGTTACCTCATCCTTCTTAGGCCCAAGTATCCTCAGCACCCTGTTCTCAGACACCCTCTGTGTACATTCCTCCCTCAATGTGAGTGACAAAGGCAAAATTATTGTTCTATATATCATAGTGTTTACATTTTTGGAAAACAGACTGGAAGACAAAAGATTCTGCATCTAATGATAGCAAGCATTCCCTGACTTCAGTCTGCTTGTTCTTAATTTCTTCATGAATGGAATTTTGTTATTTTAAGCATGTTCCTAGGTATAGGGTGGATGGTACAGAAAATTGAATACTTGATTAGCACTGAAGTTACCCAATATGAAGACTCACGTATTGAATGTGCCTCCTATGACTTGGTTCTTCATGATGCACTAGAAGCTAATAACAGACAAGACAGTGCCTGCTTCTTCTGCATCCTCTTAAGTTCTTTACTACCATGTTCACACCTGCCTCTGATATGGAACATAATTCACTGCCACATGGTTGTGAATGACAATTCTAATACTTGAGATCTCTCTGCTTTATTTAATATACAACGTATTTATTCTGTGTTTGTCAGTACAGTTAACCCTTTAAACGCCGAATTAAATCCCATCCGCCATTTGCTGGCATTATTAGGGGCTCACCATATTCTCCACATTAGCAGAATAAGGGTTAATACTTTTGTCTTGTTTGTGTGCTTTGATGTAAATGGTCAAACAGATGTTACAGGTGTTAGCATTGTGCTTCATGTTTGGGAAGTTCAGAGCTCACAAGTTGGCCCAGCAACCACCTGTCTTGGTAGTGGACTTTGTGAATTTTCTTAGGTCACTCCAGTCATATGCCAAAATGCTGTCTCATATTAGACAATGAGGAGCCTTCTGTATGAAGTACTGAGATCATCATTTTATAACCCAAGAATAAATAAATGCATAAATATATACATGCACATAAAATTATCACCGTTCCCAGTCGTCAGGTTTCAGCTAAATGCCTGTACAGAACATGTTGAAATTTGTGAGGTAACCACCTGTTTGCCAGATGATGTAGTAGTGCAAAATTCTCATCTTATATTCATGTAACTGCAGTAGACGGTGAGCCATATTTGCCCCAGTCATGGAATGGTTTCTTGGACATTGTGTAAGATATTTTAAATTCACTGGGATTGCTAGATGTATGATATATGCTGCTGTAAATAAAATATTGGTCTGCAGAATACAGAGGCACCCAGTGTTCCTTCTTGTGCTTTGGTGGGGTTTGTAGTTTTTTTTTTTTTATGATGATATACATAAAAAACTGAGGCAGAGTACAGATATTTTGGAGAGACTTTAACCTGCTCAGTATGGATGCAGGAGCATGTTCAGCATGGCCCTGGGGTCGACTCAGCTTCTAACAGAAATGAGTACGGGGAGTATTTCCTGGGGGTAAAGGCGGCCGGTGCGTAAGGCTGACAACCTACCACCATCCTGTGCCGTTGTCACTAAATCTGGGAACCTTAACTTCCTGGAACCCTCTGGGCCTGTCCAGGCCTGTAACAGGACTGCTTTACCTTTACCTTTACTTACTGACTCCATGGAGCATAGTCCTTCTTTAGAAGTTAATCAGTTCTCAGCTAGTCACAGAATTCCCAGCATTTTATGGAACGTAAGGTTCATTAGCGCGTTTGTAAGTGCCCATTCAGAGGTTTACATGTGTAAAAACTAAAGTACTTGTATGTCACTTGGCATGGAAATACGAAGGAATGTTGCAACACGTGTAGCGTTTGGCCAGACCCGTCACAACAGCAGTCATAGTGTTATGGCACTGATTGGTGAAGGCACCATGAACACAACATGAATGTATGACAACCAATTGGAAGGCTACCAAATCAAAAGTACAGTCACAGTTGATTGATTCAGACACGGAATGCACACTGCCATTTGTTTCAGAATCTTTTGTTTTTCCATCTGCTATCTGGAAACCTAAATATTAACTTGCATGTATGGGCACTCTCCTCCCCTTCTTCGCATTGGTGCTATATGAGATGAGATCTGAGCGCTGTGTTCGGGCCAAATTGGGAGGATGTGAAAGGAAGTTGGAAAGAAATTTCATAATGTGGAATTGCATAACTGGAGTAGTAGAGATAATAGATCATGCAGATATATAGGGGAAGACTCCAGTTGGTAGACCTAGTTGTAGGTGGGAGGATCTTCTCCTTCGGGCCCATCAGCTTATGCACTGAATGCACCGCAGCCTTAGGCTTATTGTGCAGCCCTCATATTTCATTCAGCACAGCCTCAATAACCCTGCGCCTCGTATAAAGAGGCAAAGGTCCCTTAATGAGGCTGTTCTTATGTCTTTTGGTTCTACAGTCAGCCTCCCAAAGACATAACGCTGTCAAGCCAACGCCTCGCAACAGCAAATAATGTGCTGCACAGTTTCAGTCTCCGTCCCGCACAATCTGCAGACTGGATCCCCATCAAACAGGCCCATAGTATACAGGTGCATGCCCTGTGTAGATCGCGGTTACCATTTTTAGTTGATGCCTACTTGACTTAAGTAGGTCCTCGGCTCTTTTAACATGGTCTATCTATAAATAGTTTGCCATGTCTGAGGCCTGGCAAGTCTATCCAGGCTCTAAGATGTTGCAGCTCAGTCCAGTTCTTAATTGCTCCTCTTACCGAACACTTAGGTATTCCAAGAGCCGGCTCCGGACCGAGTAACGGCGTGGCTGACGCTTGTCTAGCGAGCTTATCAACCTCCTCATTGCCGGAAATGCCCCAGTGCCCCAGCACCCAAGCGAGGGTAATGTCATTCAGGCCAGCCAACACCGAGAGAGCATCCAGGCATTCTGCAACCAGTCAAGAGGTCACTTTCAGGCCACAAAGTGCCTTAAGTGCAGCCTGGCTGTCAGAGAAAATAAGAATCCACGTATTCTTATAGACCCGTCTTATATTTTCACATGCACATTGTAGAATGGCGTATATTTCAGTTTGAAAAACCGTGGCAAATTTACCCAAAGGGAAGCAAAGACTTTATTTGGTCTCAAGCCAAAAATGCCAAACCCTGTCCCCAAGGTAGCCCTAGAGCTGTCAGTGAACCAGATCAGAGCATCCTCAGGGAACAGTGGGTCTTTATTTTTCCAATAATCCCAGTCTATACTGACACTGAAGACTTTGGAGTAATAGGAAACTGGAGTAGTGTGGTCCACCCGCATTTCCAAAAGAAGGTGGGAGGATAGTGTTAAATAAAATGTGAGGGTGCAGAATGGATGAATCTGGTGGGTGCTTGGAAGCATTCTGTTGCCTGGCTGAGTGACTGTTCAGTTCAAAGTAAGACAGTTCCATGTACAATGAGAATTAACACTAATACTATAAGTCTGGATGTCCTGAACCTCAGTGGTTGGGGATCTCAAAAATTTTTGATCACCCATTTTAATACCATCGTTTGGACTGTTCACGACTGGCCTTGACAAATCAGGATAAGACTGCCTGGCTAACCTGTCAGATTGACCCATGCTCATTCTGTTATGCACAACGTTCTGAGCTCAGTCAATCTGTCCATTTGATTACAGTGGCTGATTGTGTTTATGCTTCCAACATGTGTTTGTGCTGTATTAAAAATGAAGTAAAGGAATCTTGGTGCATGTTGAGGTTATTTTCTTTCTCTATTAAGTGGTATTTTAGAAGTTCTTGGAACCACATAGGCATTATACATTGAAAAGGGTTTCTAAAGTTTGTGATAATGTTATCAGCCTCATTTCTTTAAAGAGATTGAGACTCTGCTACTGCATGTACATGAAGACTGCTAGTACCAGGACACACTTTTTTATTCTTTGGGTTCTCTGGTTCGTGCATGCATTATGGCAGTAAAGCATTACTTACTAATTCATAGCAACTAGCATTCCTGTTTGAGTCCATGATTGATTAACGTGGACTGTACATGGTAAATAACTGTAGGTTATGATTTCTTAGGTCTTTGTGATCAAAACATTTGTGTCAACATGTGTCCAATTGTGAACATTTATGGCATTATGACTGCTTGAGACTTAGAATACAAGGCAAGTATTAATGAAAATGTGCATAATAGAATAATAAACATTTAACCTGATAAATTTAACATTATGACAGAAATTGCCGTTAATTTACACCGACGTGTTTAAAAGCAGGTTTTCAAAAAACCGCATCAGCCGCGACACGTGTGACTGCTGGGTTGTGATGTATACTAGTGCAAGAGATAAGTCCACTGCTTAGAAACTTTGTTCAAGGTCGTGTAGTGTGTACATGTGGTGTACAGGAGTGCACTTGCGGAATTAAACAGCACCCATAGCACCATGAACATTGAGAACAGGATCCATGCTGATAGAAACCTTTTTGATCACAAAGATCTGACAAATCATCCCCTCCAGTTGTGTGTGTAACTTTTGGTTCACTGTGTGCCCAAAATGTGTTCTGAATTATCTGCTCAATTCATTCACTGTCATGAAGTGTGTGTCCATACGTTCTATCGATTCAGCTGAAATTTGTGCTGTTGATGATGTATCACAGCATGTGGGCCTCATATTTTTTCAGAATAAATTTTCCAGAGCTGTACATGCTCACTTGTAAATTCTGTGGCCATTGTCCTCACTGTCAATAAAGTATGTTAGCTGGTTTTGTATGGAAGTTATTTGTGCCCACAAGGGAAGAGGTAACAGGAGACTGGAGAAAACTGCATAATGAGCATTACCTCACCAAATATTAGTCACGTGATGAAAACGGAGAATGACATGGGCAGGGCTTGTGGGATTTACTTGAGAGAAATAAATATATGCAGGATTTTAATGGAGAAACGTGAAGGAAAGAGACCAATTGGAAGAACCAGACATAAGTGGCAGTATACTATTAAAATGGGTTGGGAGGGAATGGACTAGATTGATGTGGGTAGGAGCAAATGGCAGGCTGTTGTGAACATGGTAATGATCATTATGGTTCTATCCAATGCAGGGAGTTTCTTCACTAGGGGAGGAAGTGTTACTTCTCAAGAAGGGGTTGGTCCAACGAGATAATGAATCAGTCAGGCAGGCAGTGCATGGAATTACATGACCCATTGATTTATATTTTGAGTGGAAGTGTGCTTGACGTTGACAGTAAAGTTGTGTGCTGACTGTCAGCAGTATGTGAAACTACACTGTTACAGGGTATTGCAGGAATGGGTCTTAACATTGGAATACATGAGAAAACAGCTTTTTGTACTGTATAAATGTACAGGGTCCTTATTGTATCTTTGCATCTTCCACAGCACGTGTAGCCGCCTTCCGCTGACTGCCTGTATGCTTGGCAGCAAAGGTGAGGGAAGTGAGGCAGAGTAGTCAGATGAAACAAAGATCCTGTATATGAGCATACACTTTATTTTGCATAACTTGCAGGGCCTAGCAAATGCAGGATTCACCTTGTCACATGTAACATACCTATTTTAAAGTTAATGATTGAAAATGCAAATGTTAGGGAAATGCAGTACCAGACTGGCTTCACTGCAGCTGTTGTTAGCCCACGTATTCTTTACCACAGTCTACTCCATAAGCTGTATGTTACAAGAAGCAGTAAAATATTTCAGGCACAACCTGCAAGGCAGAAATACTAAATGGAATTGCATAACAACATGGCATCTCAGACTTTTGAGATTCTCACGGTGTTGTTGCAGAAGATACAAGCGTGATACCATATTGTTGGGCAAGCAGTTCCTGAAATTCCAAAGGAATGCAGTGTCTTTATCGTGGACTGCATGGTCCTAAAGGTGAAGGTACTTTGGTTATTCAAACTGCTAACCCAAACAACACATGGGCACAACCTAGAAGACTTTAATCTCCAACATGACCTTTCTTCTTCTTGAGTCCTGTATAGTCACTGCCATGGAACAGGTTTAGGCATATACCACCATGCCATTTCATGTTGTTTGCAATCATTCCATTAACCACTACAGTTGAAGTTTCTTGGTTTTATTTTGTAATGCATTGTGTTATGATTATTTTTGTAAATAATTCTGTAATCAGCAGTCATTTCTCATTGGTGGTCATATTAGGGTGTTCTTTTGCAGTGTCCAGGATACTTAATGTTATTAATATGAGTGTCAAAATAATACTTAAAAGGCATGAGAGTTGAGGTTCTCACAGTGGTGGTATGGAAGATTCAGATTTTTTTGGTGTGTGACACGGTGACACTGGGTGAGTAGTTCCTGACATTTTGAAGGATTGTGGTGCCTTCAGGGTCAGGCATGCACTGAGAAGAATAACTGCTTGATTGTTCGAGATGAGCTGCATGCCCGGTGATGCAGCGTCACATGCCCAATTGAATCTTCTTCATGTCTAAAACTTCAAATTGGTGGAGTTGGTGATTTAATATACAAAACTACTCAATCGGCGTCAGCTGTGTGCTTTACCCTTTTGGCTGCTGTTTCACAGGGTTTTAGTTTTTTGTCCAAAACAGAGTTGAAAACAAAATTTTAATATACTTATTGCTAAGTAAAATGCTGACAAGATGTGTCTGCTGTGGTACATGGAGAGTTTTCAACATTTCACCCATTTTCTAGCAATACTTGGGTAATTTTGTTTCATAATTTTTTTTAACTGTTACATTTCCTTAGGAGGACCTACATGGAGATGACAGGATAATAATAAATTGGGTATTAAATACGATGGGAGTGCGTGGGTTGGATTGATCTGACTCAGGATAATGACAAGTGGCGAGCCTTTTTGAACACAATAATGAACTCCCATATTCCATGAAAAGTGACCGGCATAGTTACGTTGGTTATGTTTTCCTGTGTTCTGCCTAAACGTGTATGTGCTGTAGAGTGCACAGAGCCTAGTGTGCGAGGGTGAAGGTACATGTAATTCAGTTCATTACACATCCGGTTGTGCCTCTGACTGCAGCGTGCTGGACACCGCTGTAGTTCTGAACAGTCCGAAGATGATGTGGATGATGACATCCAAGCTTTCTGACCTACCTTTGGGACTGATGTATTCAGAAATCATGGTTATCCAGATAGATGCATGGGACACACTAATCAAGGTATCCATGGTTTCAAAGAACCACAGTTGAAAATCAGTGGTGGATCCTGATTCAGAGGTCAGGTCTAGCAGAACAGCTCAGTGCTGCATTGTGTTCCCTTCACTAGACCTGACCTCAAAATCAGGATTTGCTAATTTTGAAAATGATAAGGGGTAGGTGAGAGGAATCACGGTTCAGTTCCTAGCAGGGGCAAGGGATTTGCCTGTTCTGCAAATCAGATGGGCTTTGGGGCTCTGTATGGGGTGTTGTGCTTTTGAGCGTTAATTGGCCAAGGAATGAAGCTGCTTAATCACATCCATCTAGTGCTGAGGTGAAGAATGGGTGGAGATATATCTCTGCTTCCCCTGTACAACCAAATGTCATGCACAGAGGCAGCTTACCTTCAAAATACATTCTGTGGGTACAATATAAAATAACCAGTGGCCTTGAAAGGGCAAATTTTCATTTCATTTTGAACCTTATTTTGCATTTGAATAATTATGAATTTGATTTTAAGTTCTGACAGCTGTTTCACTTTTTACTGTCGTGTTTTCATTTAAAGCTAACAGGGTTGCAGTAGAAACAAAGCTTGTAATACATGCTGTCTGGTCTGGCAGCAGCTCATATGTTCATAGCAGTTGCCGAGCAGTCTGACTCTCTTGTGTCCTTTACGTATGATCCAGCTTTGTGTGTGTGTGTGTGATAGGTTATGTTACATTGAATTTGAAGGGACAAAATTCAGCTGCTCATTTATAGAAATAAACTACCTCTTTACGTAAAAGAAAAACAATGTAAGTCCCTTTAGTCAGCAGAATCTGTGCAGTTAAGAAGTGTTAAACCACAAAGGAACAGGTTTTGTCTTGACGGGTTTGAATTTCACAATAAAAGACAGTTGTATTTGTGCCATAGGATTGAAGTCCACTCAGGTGCTAAGCTTATGTGGAACTGAAAAGAGAAAGGTTATGTATGGTTAGGAAATATTTTTGTGTTCTTCATTTTCAAAGTACAAAAGATAGATAGTGAAGTTTGGGCCATCAAACAAGATGTTACAATAACTTTGCATATTTTTAAGTGTAGCGTTTAACCTAATTATTAAGGACAACAAATTTATGATGTTGATTATCAGTATGGCTGCACAATTCTGGCAGTGGCTTGCATTTTTGTCGGCAGGAATTATGTGTGTTTGTTCTTGCTGTGAAACTGCTGCCTGTTAGGCATAACCTGTGCCAGTAGTTAAGTTGGGTATCTCATTTCTGTCTTTACACAAAAGAGTGATTATTACATAGTTCTTGTAATTATGTGATTGTAACCACTAAGCCAAAATTGGTGAATGGAATTAACATATATGTAATATGGATAAAACAGTTTTTTTTTTTTTTTTTTGGCTTTTAAAAAAGTTTTTTAAAAATTAAATTTGGATTTAAAATTTTTTTTTAAAACTTTAATTTTTTAACCTTTTTTTTTTTTTTTTTTTTTTTT
>Ga0123357_10003580_pt1 | contig 17895 bp, 5 predicted proteins | sample TergutEmb28metaG_FD_89873 | JGI IMG/M metagenome (GOLD analysis project Ga0123357, IMG submission 89873) | Embiratermes neotenicus P4 segment gut microbial communities from Petit-Saut dam, French Guiana - Emb289 P4 | ecosystem: Host-associated > Arthropoda: Insects > Digestive system > Gut ... | reverse complement strand
TTGACAGTTCACAGTCAACAGTTATATAGACTACAGTTCACAGTCAACAGTTATATTGACAGTTCACAGTCAACAGTTATATAGACTACAGTTCACAGTCAACAGTTATATTGACAGTTCACAATCAAAAGTTATATAGACTACAGTTCACAGTCAACAGTTATATTGACAGTTCACAGTCAACAGTTATATAGACTACAGTTCACAGTCAACAGTTAACATCTTAGGATTCGGCCAGCAACAGTAAGTTTATTTAAGCAAAACGAATTTGAATGTCGAAACAAGTGATAATAATAGACGCAGAATCAGTGTAACACAAATTTTAAGTTTTCAATCCTAAACAACTAACACTTTCGAACTGAAGACTGTCGAACGGCTCGTAACACAATGGCAACGAAATTAACGTAACTGCTTCCGATACTGAGCAACCCCTTTCAAGAATACAGACAGATTTGTGACATGGGAGAGTCTTCGAAGCCTGTCTGTAGGAATGAAAGACATTACACGCTGTTTGTGGTCGTTTGAGCGCCGATAACAGAACAAACGCTCGACTCGACAACAAGACTTTCTTATTTGGAGCAGACATTTCAAGGGGAAACTTGTATTAATGCTTAGGATCTACCTGAGCTACAGTAATAACATTTTAAACGTTTAAGTTGAGAAGTAAACAATGAAAATAATAACCAATTCTCTACTTATCTGCCTGCCAATTCAATTCCCCATTTATCGGCCTGCTGACTAGATAGCATAACGGCAAATTACGAAGACATCACAGAGCACAGTGGTTAGCAACCCACAAAATCCAGAGCAGTAAAGTCCAGATAAAGCACAAAGCAGAATTAAAATTGCAATAAGTTCCCACCAAAAGTGAAAAAAAAAGAATGAAGATTATACAGAACTAAAACGAATATATTAAAAAACCCGTAATATGTGTTACTCAATAATTATAACAATAATGTGATTCAATTTAGCATACTACAGTAACAACACAAATACCCAAAGCATATATACAAAACCAGACAAAAATGCCGGGACATAAGACAGAATAATACTCAAGAAATTGACTAAAACAGCAGAGATAATGAGAAAAATAACAAGCGTTTTGATAATAGTGGAACATGAACGTTGATAAAGCAACATTGTTTAAGCTGCCGCCCAGCAGCCTACATTAGATAGCTATAATTTGGTGGGCTTATGGTACTGAACTTGCACGTAAAATGCACAACCTCAAAAGCCTCTTGAAATCTGGTGCTCTTTCAATATATGTTCTTTTAAGGTCGGTAGTACTTACACAATGAGAAAGGGATGTGGGATTTTGTACGTGGAATGTTAGGAGCCTTTATAGGGCAGGTTCACCTACAGCAGCAGGCAGGGAATTAGCAAGATAAAAATTAGATCTATTGGGTGCTCAGAAGGTTAGGTCGGGCAAAGGGGGCACTGTAAGAACAGCGGATTATAGTTTTTTCTATGGAAAAGGAAACGAGAATCATCAATTGGGCACAGGATTGTTTTATACACAGAACAATATCAGAAATTAAGAGTGTATAATTTATTAGCGAGTGGGTGTGATATATAGGTCTGAGTGGTCGCAGATGTAATATCATTATTCTGAATGTGCATGCATCAAATGAGGAGAAAAGTGATGATTCAAAAGACAGTTTTATTAGAAGTTAGAGCAGGTTTTTTTATCGTTTTCCTAAGTGCCATATGAAAAATCTATTAAGAGATTTATTGAAAAAGTAGGAAGAGAGAATATTTGCAAACCGACAAATGGGAATGAGAGTCTACATCAGGATAGTAATGATAATAGTGTTAGAACAGTACACTGTGCAACATCAAAAAATCTATTTGTCAAGAGCAGGATGGTCCTGCACCGAAACATTCATAAGTAAACATGGACCTCTCCTGATGGGAAGACTCACAACCAGATTCATCACATACTGATAGATAAGAGATGACATTCGAGTGTACTAGATGTAGGAAGTTTCAGGGGAGCTGACTGCGATACTGATCACTATTTGGTGGTTGTGAAAGTTAGGTAAAGTTTGGCAGTAGGTAAACAAGCAGCACAGAAGTTTGATGGGGAAAGATTTAATCTCAGGAGCTAAATGAGCTGGAGATTAGGAAACAGTATCAGGTTGAAATTACAAAGAGGTTTGCAGCTTTGGAGAACTTACGTGATGGCGAGGAAATAAATAGGGCTTGGGAGAATATTAAATAGAATATCAAATCCTCAGCTAGAGAAAGTCTAGGTCTGCACGAATTGAAGCAACATAAACCATGGTTTGATGAAGAATGTTGACATTTTTCAGATAAAAGGAAGCAGACTAAAATGCAGTGGGTGTAGGATCCAAACCAAAGCAACTTAGATAATCTAAACAATATAAGACGTGAAGCTAGTAGATATTTCAGGAACAAAAGAAGGCATTCCTGAAAATAATTTGAAACTAACAGTAGGATCAAAAATATTAGGGACTTATATAGGGGCATCAGTAACTTTAAGAAGGATTACCAGACTAGAACTAATATAATAGCGGGTTACAGACTCACAGTATCTTGGCTAGGTGGAGGAACTATTTCTCTCGGCTACTGAATATACATGGGGTTAATGATGTTAGGCAGACATAAATACACACAGCAGAACCACTAGTGCCTGAAGTAATTGCTTTGAGGTCGAGTTGGTTATTGGAAAGCTAAAATTACACAAATCACCAGGTATTGATTAAATCCCAGCAGAATTGATTAAGGCAGGGTGTAAGATAATTCTCTATGAGATCCATAAACTTATTATTTCTATTTGGAATAAGGAGGAATTACCTGAGGAGTGGAAGGAGTCGATCATTGTACCCATCTATAAGAAGGGCGATAAAACAGATTGTAGTAATTATAGCGGCATATCATTTTTACCAAATACGTACAAAATTTTATCCAACATCAAAGTTAACTCCATATCAGAAGAAAATACTGGGGATCATCAATGTGGATTTCGACGAAGCAGGTCAACTACTTATATATTCTGCGTTCATCAAATACCTGAGAAAAAATGGAAATATAACGAAGCACTGTACCAGCCCTGTATAGAATTTAATAAACTTATGATTCAATTAACCAGAAGATTTTGTATAATATTCTGATTGAGTCTGGTATTCCATGAAACTTGTAAGGCTAATAACAATGTGTCTGTCTGAAAAATATAACAGAGTCCGGGTAGGCAAGAATATGTCTGACATGTTTCCTATGAGGAATGGTTTGAAACAAGGCAATGTTCTATCGCTATTACTTTTCAACTTTGCTTTAACGTACGCCATTAAGGGGGTTCAGGTAAACCAGGATGGCCAGAAATTAAATGGTACACATCAACTTCTGGTTTATGCTAACGGTGTTAATATATTGGGAGGAAGCGTACATGCTACATAAAGGAACGCGCAGATGTTTTGGTAGGGGCTTGTAAGGAGATGTGACTAGAAGTAAATGCTGATAATACAAAATACATAGTCATAACTCGAGATCAGAATTCAGAACGGAGTCACGATATAAAGATTAATAATAGTTCTTTTGAAAGGTGCAGGAGATCTAATATTTGGGAACAATCTTAACAAATCAAAATTCTACTCAGGAGGAAATTTAGAGCAGATTGAAGTCAGGGAATGCTTGCTATCATTCGGTGCAGAATCTTTTGTCTTCCGTTTTTCTATCCAAAAATTTAAAGATTAAGATACAAAGAACTATAACTTTGACTGTTGTTTTGTATAGATGTAAAAGTCGGTCGCTCATATTGAGCGATGAAGGTAGGCTTGAGGTGTTTGAGAATAGGCTGTTGAGGAGAATATTTGGGCCTAGGAGGGACTAGGTAAAAAAGGAGTGGAGGAAACTACACAATGAAGAGCTTAATGATCTGCGTTCCTCGCCCATTGTTGTTTGGGTGATCAAATCGAGAAGAATGAGATGGGCGGGGAATGCAGCGCGTATGGGGAGAGAATAAGCGCAAACAGGGTTTCAGTGGGGAATCTGAGGGAAAGAGACCACTTGGAAGACCCAGGCATAAATGGGAGAATGTTATTTAGATGGATCTTCAGGAAGCGGGATGTGGGGGTATGGACTTGATCGAGCTGGCTTAGGATAGGGACAGGTGGCGGGCACTTGTGAATGCGGTAATGAACCTTCGGGTTCCATAAAATGTTGGGAATTTCTTGACCAGCTGAAAACTGGTTAGCTTCTCAAGAAGGACTCTGCTCCGTGGAGTAAGTAAGTTAAGGTAAGAATTTGTATTTTACTGGGACCCTCTACGTTTAGATCAGCTGTGGGATAGAGGATATTTAATGCACCCGATGTTTAACCAGTTGTTTCTAGAGTCTTGAAGAGATTCGGTTGCATTTTTATGCAATAAATCTGTACGCATGAAGGGAATATGAGGCCACACGGCCTTCTGAAAGTGTATCAATTAAACAGACTTCCTTCATAATTCTTTGCTTTTATCTTTTTTAAGAAGTAAGTGAATTTAAAACTGTTAAAGATGCGCCACTGGCCAATGAGGCCCACATGTGAATGACTACTTTAGATTTCAATTTGCTAAGAGGAAAGTACATCCGAAAAAAGAAATCGTCGGAAGGAAACTGTATTGAAGAGTTTATAAAGAAACCTGTAACTTCAGTTCGTAGTTTTTATGAATGAAGCAAGTGCAGTACATGGGATGCCATCGAATACTCTATGTAGGTGTATTCTAGCATACCAAACTCGTCAAAGAAACTGGGCTTGCCCTTTCGAAATTTCGGATATGAAAATGAGCTCTGTACATTGAAACACATGAAAAGATTGGAAATATTTGCGTTAGGATTAATGAGTGTAGCTTTCAGAACATGGCTTATTCACTTACTGTAAAACTTGGAGGCATTTAATAAAGACAAGAAAGTGGCAATTTACAAGTCTTTTGGTTCTTTCACCTAGCGATAACCCGATTTAAGTGTCAGAAGAACCAAAACTGCTGTACAGCACGTGCTCAAGCTATAAATACAGAGAACATCTAATAGTAATTTGGATTGTTCAAGGCCACCAGGATTAAAAATTGCTTCATTGATAAATTTAGGATAAATGTAGGTATGTAAACGCCGTGGAAGAATCATGGCTTCGAATAATAAATAACTTCGGAATGGTAATTGCGCCGATAGGGCTGAAGAAATTTAGAATTACTAACAGAGTTAAAGTAGAAACCACAGGGATTCAAGAAGAATGGATTATGTCCCCTAAATGAGGACTGCATTTCTGAGTCCGCGTTTGCAGTGCTTGATGTCAACGTGAGTACGCATTGGAAATTAACTGATATGAAGGCTGGTATTTCAACAGAAACATGCGATTCGCTTATATTACCGTATTCTTTTACAGTACATCTACTTCGATTGTTCTGCCGCTGCCCTCGACGACTATCTCGACCACTTTGTGTCACTCTCAATATCTGCTGAATAAAGAGAGGCCAACTTGATGTCACTTGCTTTGTTGTTTCATTATTTAATGCTCAACATGTTTCGGAAGTTAATACATCCATCCTCAAGAACTTGCGACTTATTTGTTGAATTATTTCATGGGTTGTATTGCTCTGGTTCGATGTGTGTTGGTTTTACATTGTGGTTTGGCTGGGGTGGTGTGGTATTCGGATGCGGGCTGAAGCACTGTTTAAATTAAATGTTTTCCTACATCAGTCCTACCATTAACACCCATCAAGGTTTCTCAGAAGATAGAAAAAAATATTAGGGAGTTGTCTCCTGTACCAAGGCAAGTTGAAGGGCGATAGCCATGCGTACTTCTGTATGGGTTCTTAACAAAACATCCAGAAGAAGAAAAAAAAAACTATACAAAATAATTTCAAGACAATCGTTCAGAATCAGAGTTCGAGTTATTCTGCTCAAGATTACGTCGAGGACTGCTGTCAGGAATGTAGCGATTATTACAGCACAACGAAATGTAAGAATGTTGTTGAATTAAGTACTCGGCGTATGATAAATGGCTACATGATAACTGCACATTTTTTTTCAAAACTCTTATTTATTGTGTAGGCTACAAACTTTTTCTGACCTTAAAAAATGTAAGAATTATAAAGAAGTAAAAAAGAATACTCAGGTTATTACAGAACAATAATTATTTCATAACAGTTTCATTTACTACACCTATGTTACTTATTACTTTTCACGTCAGGAAATACATGTTACATGTAACAAACACATCAGCGCAAGATACTTTGTTGCATACTTTCATAAGTTTTACAAATGGAAGCAAAGAATTTAAACTTTTGTAATGGAACCAACTGTGTTACAGTAGAAATTCTACCATAGACTATTTATTACAATTCAGGCAGACTTTTGATGTTTTGTGTGCTTTTGTAAATGTAGGAGAATAACAGTTGCAAATGACTGCCCATTTTATCCTGGTTTGGAGAAAGAATGTTCAACTGAAATTTGTTATTTTGAGTGAACGATTTACCTTGATTTTTATTCTTGCAAATAAAAATTCAGTGTATGACGGAAACTTGAAAATGCAATTATTTTACACTTGTAAATCTATATAAATTTTCAAGATACGGCTAATCACAGAACTAGTAAGTTAATTCTTAATTGTATTTTATATTAGCCGTAATCAGTATTTAAACGAGAAGATTCGGAAAATATTCTAAAATACTTAAAGCATGCATTTCCTACGAGTAAAAGAGACTCGACTTTCCTCTTCAGTCAGTTTTTAACAGTAACAAAGTATGTCTTGTCTAGAGTTTCCTATAAAGGACTTAGAAATTTCTTCCTTCAAGTTCTATTTATTATTATACTCTCCTTCCAGCTGAACTTTCTTTTATTCTATGAAGGCAGAACTGCCCCCAAGTAGATGCACTTGATTTCCCTTATCGTGTTTTTTTTCTAGAATTTTCAGGTCACTGCTTCCTGCTTCCTAATTCGTCTACTTTCTTTAATTAGAGAATCAGTTTCTTAGTCGTCAGACTTTGTTTTCAAAATCACATTCACCATTCAAGTGTTAAATTTTCTGTTGCATTTCTGTTTCACCCTTTACAGCATTCCCAGTAGCAACGCTTCATGTTGTCTTCATATTCAAAATTTTCTTACTGAAACATCTGAAAATCTTACAAAACAAATTTCAAAATTTCTCTTCGCAGCCACTCATGTCCGTGGGATTGGCCATCACGATTTACCCCAAGAAACAGCCCAGCCTGCCACAGACGACAGTGGCGAATAAACTCCCTTTGCTTATACCGTCACCTACACACCCAGAGCTTCCACTTGCTACTGCCGTTAAATACCCTTTCGAATTATTGCCAACACCACAAGCACAGGTGCAGCTGCCAGCCACTTCAAGATTTCAACAGCCACCAGCATTACTTCCAACTCAACAAATTTCAGCTTCCTCTAAGGTGAGCCGCCTGGCTCAACCACGTGCACAGGTTCCGGTATTTGCTGGTGTTCACAGCCAAACTTTGTTCCTGCCTGTACCACGCCCCCCAGGTCAGATTCCTGCACCTACAGCTGTGAAGCCAGCCGTGCGAGCCCAGCATCCCAGCCTGATGGGAATTGTACCCCTGGATGCATCACACAAGTCAGCTCAAATTCCTGCCTCTGCACATGTGAGACCAGTCCTGCGGGCCGCGTTACTGCCGGGTGTTCAGCACCCCGGGCTGGTATCCACGCATATACAAGTACCTGTCGCTGTCATCGATCAGAAGTACGCAGCTACTGGTAAGTTTCCCGTACAGCACTCTAGTTGGCACAATTAACTCGTTACAGCCTAGTGGTTAATACATGAACTGCCAGGTTTAATACTAAGATCGATATCAAACTTGGATGTTCTTGATCTTCCGCCAAACATTTTGGTACCAAGCGTAAATACAGTTTGGGGTAAACCAGTTCTTTATGGTCAGTACCTTGTACAGTTCGATGCACAATCCCAACAAAGTTGACAATAGAATGTTTAAAAAACAATTCATCACTAGATCTTCATTGACATCCGTCTTTGACGCGCTGGGCTGACCGGTGCGATTAGGATCACTGGCGTCCGTTATACCATTTTTAAAGTCTCTGCACCACTTTATGAAGTGGCTCATTGCCAATAGACCAAAATTTTACGGCTGTATCAATGGGTAGTAAATTTCGATGGAAGAAATATGTTTCGCCCATGAAAATCAGATTATTATACGAACTTCTGCGCGGCCCATTTTCCATTGTCCCTACCTTTCCACACCAAAGTATCCCCTAAATACAATGTGATTGAAACTTGTGTCATCTGTTGCATGTTACCTCTATTACCAGTGGTACCCTCTGCCGAAAAATGAAATTCTTGGTAGCACAGTAGCTACACACATTCCTATGGAACCTTCCATAAGGCAATTTGTCTCACACATGTTGTTAGCCATATTCCTTCAATTGGGGGAGTCGCAGCATATCTGTCACAATACTTCAAAATGAGCTGAATAGCAGAAACTAGGTGTAAATTCCGACCTACCAGACTCTCTTTATATTTGCCTTGACTCTAGGAAGAGGTTCGTTGTGGTCTAAGCACTAGAATATGCTGCGAAGAACTGATGCACTTCGGTTGGAAATCCTCAATTTTAAACCCCGTCACTGAAGAGGACCTATAAGTACAGATGTCCACAGCAGCTGAGTTAGTACAGATACTGCCTCTGAACAAATCGGCAGAAGCCTGGGCTTGTCCCGTGAGTACCGCTTGGTTTATAACAAAATAATTTTTAGTTTACAATTTCCGTCTTTTTCCTTCCGTTTCCAGTTTCGCTCTAATCATTGCCAAGTGGCCGTAAGGTCATAACGTGTCTTCGCTTTTTGCTGGAATCTACAAACGCTGTAAAAGAAGCTATATTTCGCTTTTTTATTATCTGTGTGGAAGATGATAGCAGCGAACTTGGATTAATGTACATGGTGGATCACGGTGTTTCCACATCACGGGATAAGCAATCAAATCAAGGGGACAAAGGGACTATATAGTGAAGTGCCTACTCTTCTCCATTATTTTTTTAAAAATTAGAATGCATAGATGTTTATCTTAGTATTTCCTACAGGTCTTCTTGTTGTGTTTAGGCAGGGATGCAGTTTTCTCTTCACACAAATATTATTCTCTCTGTTTAGCCGTTATTTCAGGACTCCTAGAACAGCTGCAGAACTGTGACAGATAAACAACTGTCCTGAATTCCCTAGTCGAAACAATTTAGGATAAAAAATAATATAGCTGAAACTCAGTGAAGGAGCAATCTGAGACTTGTTTCGCTGATTTATTGCAAGATCTACAAGAAAGGAATGTTTTGATTCTTCATTTTCCTTTGTAGAACTTTTGGTTTTGATGTTAGTAAGCTTGCCTATAAAAATTTGGACGTCGCGACTGATGTCACACCAGACTATCGCCATTACTTTATGAAAGCATACAAACATCGTAACAAATAATCCTATAGAAATGCGACATTAATAAATTAAAATAGTCCAAAATTTTCGCGATCGCCTCGATATGAACCGCCCCATTCTGCTCAGTGATTTGCACCGAAGTTGCAGATTTTGCCAGACTTTTGTGATCCGATAAAATTTTAGATCCTTGTTGCTCTTTCGCTGGTTTCCACTATGTATCAAACAGCTGGATTTTTATAACAAACTAAAAAACAGCCATTTAAAATAACTGTGTGGGTCAATTATGTGGGAAACAGACTTATTTCAGAAAGTGCCAGTATAGTCGCTGTACATCTCAAAACACGGAACACAGTCACAAGGAAACCGTGCGCGGCGCTGTCCACCTAAATATCGGTGCCAATAGATTCGGTGACTGTTCATATTTTGCTTTTCAGTTCTGTGACACCTTAAGAGCAATTTCCATAGTCACGATACTTAAGAAAGTCCAGAAGTAAACAAACACAAGGGTTAATGTCCTGATATTAAACCCAGACCATTGTGTAACAAGTCGACCAGATCAACAGTTCGAAATCACTTCATGCTGGAAATGAATATTCAAAATGTTTAGAATAACACTGGCAGTGTGTGGCCGTTCTCCGTATTGTTACAGAAACACTTCGCTCAGATCAGTGGATCTAACCATGGCTGCCTCCCTCATTCTGAGAAAATGAGAGAAGTGTTTTATTTGACGAGGCTGCCAGTTGTCAAGATCGTATGGTTTCGTGGTTAGATAAAGGAAATGTGGGAATGGATCATCGATTGAATGACAGTGACAGGGGAAAACCAAAATGTCCTGAGAAATACGTGCCCAGTTGTCACCTTGTCCACAACAGATCTAACAAGGGCTGGCCTGCGATGGAAACCAGGTTTCCGTTGTGACAGGCCCTTGAGCCACAGCACGGCCACCATATTACAGAGGACAGAACAAAATTTGTTATGCGACAGAAATGGAAAACATTATAGACTGATGTCTGACTTCCGAATGAATGACCCTTACAGTCCTTTATTAATTCCACATATACTCTCATGAAAGGCAAACGCTTTATTATATTTGGCGCATAAGTTGCACAAATCGTATGAGACAAAACCAGGTTAATAAATTACGCGTATTTCACAAGTAAAATCATATTACTTTCTGTTCATATCTTCTTTATCTACCCCATCTAAAATTTCACAAATCCATTTATTGTTGAGTATGAGAGTATGATTCAAAAATTATTATAGAGGGGATGGCATTATCTCTCTATAAAATTCAATCAAATTATGAAAGTTTATAAAAAATTATAATAACGAAAACTCAAACACAAAAAACCGGTGTTTTTCTTCTTTCATGGGACAATATTAATGTCCGTGGCTTAGAATATTCGGTCAGAAAAAAAGTGTACATGGTATAGGAACATATTCTTGTTCCTAGAGGATCAACACTGATTGTGATTAGCCCTAAATGTGGGGAAATGGTCGTCGAGGGATTGTTATGTTGACAGCGCTGTTTTCTGGGCAGCCACAATTTTGAAGGTGACCACGAAGTTAAACACTTTAAACACGATGGATAATAAAGCAAAACACTAACAGCGAACAGAACAACTCGTCCCACGATACGATAAATGGCTCATCTGTGACGTGCACTACGTGGAAATGTACTCGGTTAGCAGTACAGCTGAATATAAACTGTTCGTATTACAAACGGAAAAAAATAACCCAAAACTTATGAGCAAAAAACTTATTATGATCCCCACCGTTGCTCGAACCAAGCTACTCTTACAACGGACAGCTAGCCTTCCTGTATCTGCGACTGCAGTCTCCCCACTCTCCACAATGCTGCGTCACCACTAGGTTACACGCAGAAGGCGTGCTAAAAAAGCGCAGCACATGCAATTCCTCGAGTGCAGGTGCACCGAAGTTGAGCGCAAGCATTTCATAACGACACGTAGATAACAGCTGGCCTGAGCAAATAAATCGTGTTCTTTATCAACACATGAAGGAACTGCATGTATAGAGTGTGCGCCACACACACAGCACACTTGGAGAAGACGCCCCTGATACATACAAGTACATACATACATACATACATAATACATAAATACATACATGTACATATATATATATATATAGTGACTGACTGACTGACTGACTGACTATCCCTTTCAGTTCATACAATTGAGAGAACCGAAATGTACTGAGTCAGTTTGCATTCTGAATAATATGACAATAATTCAATTAAACTCAAGTTCTTTACTTGTTGAAACAAGCAACAGTCCGTGGGCCAATTGCGGGAACAGCATGAAGCGACAAAATCATATAATATTAAGCGTAAGAGAATATTGCAAAAATCAAATACAAAAGGAGACACGCTCAGTACAAAATACAAGAACGAGGAAATTACAAATTGAAGAATAATACCTGGTCATATAACGGATAGAATGAAATTAATAAATGGAAGGAACAGGCAATAAAAATTCAGTTCAATTCCTCATTTACCAACGTGCAAGTTTAACGGCACACGGCCAAGTATAAAACTAGCACAAAACACATAAAATAAAGAGAACTAAAAACAAAACGCACTCACCAACACAGATTGTGTACCTTAAAAAGCAGTTCACAGCAACAATTTCATAAATGACAAAAGATAAATTTATTTTGAATTATCTAGCTTCTTTCACATAACAGATAACATGTAGTGTTCGTGGCATTAGATCTGCTTAATATTTTTGAATTACGTAGTAAAGTATCAGATACTAGCCAATCACTGACCTAAACCTAACGTCCACTGAACATATCAGTATCACTATCGACGGCATTTGCCGTCGAGGCGCATGCAGCGGAAGGGAAGTTTCGACGTTTACAGTCAACATTAAACAAACTAAAGTCTCTAACATTTCGATATAGCACGCGTAGGCGAACATGTTCCTAACGGACAGGGCAATATTTTGAACCACTGAAAATATTCTTTAAAAAATGACACCTATATAACGCCTCCGAGCACTTAAGCAGTGTAATTTCCAGTAATATGAAACATTACCATAGCTGCACTGCAAGTGATTGAAAAATATAATTATAATAATAATAATAATCCCCAACCCATGACATTAGATGTTCCAAACAGCAGTATTTCACAGATAAAATAAATGTATTTCAATTGTAGGTGTATCTGAGGAACTGCGGAAAACCACGCTAAATATATTTTACATAATGTGCCTGCAAAACTTTACTTAAATGTATCAACATACTATACCAGACCAAATAAGATAAAGTAAAGTATTAAAATTATCCCTGTTGACGCCATAAAGGCACTCAGCGGGGGAGGGGGAGGAGGAGGATAGAAATATAGCTGCATTATTATTGACCTCAGGACTAGATGGAGATTTACCCCCGGGAAAGAAACCCGATACCCAGTGAACTAGACCAATAACAGTTTAAAATTTGTCAGACATCTCACAAAATACAATCAGATCGTATCGTATAAAAATTGGGTTTTAAATCAAGAATAAACAGAGTTGAATTAAAAAAAAAAACAAAACGCGAGTAATGTATTGTGTCTATCGGAATCAATAATTGCAGCCCTCTAATGTTATTTTGTATCCGGCAAGTTACAAAAACGGGTAGCACTGTAACACATTTATTGGTTTCAATTAAACATTCCTTTAACCAAAGGGAATACATGAACTTGGGATAAATTAAATATATTCTTCGGCCTGAACATTATGGTCAGTGGGTGATGTTTACAAGTATGCACTACTGAAAATCGCCATTTCATAAATTACTTTTGACGAAACACATTAATTCAAACACACCTGCACCTATGATGCAGAATGAACGTATAAAGTGTAGGCGATTTCAATGCACCGCTGCATACAAACTGAAAAGCAAACGAACGAAAACTAAACGTACTTCATTAACTAATATGACTGAGTTGTGAAGAGGAGACACACGACTTTCCAAGTGTTGCAACCGACGGTGCTAACACCGCTGTAGTAAGAGAAGGCATCTCAAAGGGAAGAAGGTACGTGTATATGCTGCCTTGCGAATCGAAATTTGCGGTGAGAGTGAACAGGAGATTTCGTATGCGTGGTAGGGAACTGCTAAAGAAAAAAAATTCCATCCGAAAGTGGTAAAAGTTGTTCAATAAGGCTGGTTGAATTTGTAGAGAAAGAAGTATCTGTAAACGGCAAGTCACTGAAGTTGAGGTGAATAAATTTCGAGCAGCTTTTGTTCGAGATCCAAGGAAATCAAACTGCCACACAATTGAGCACGCCGCAATCGACAGTGCACAAAATTCTGCGATATTTTTAATAAGTTGGTGTTACTAGCACCCGCTTTTACAACGTGTAACAGCCCAGACAAAGAAGTTCACTACACACTTTGCCGGGAAGTCCTTTCAAAACTTGGAAAACGTTTTATTACCAACTGTGTCTACGAAGCCACTTCCATCTATTCGGGAGTATTACGTGACATAACTTTAATATTTGGTGGGAACGAAAAATGGACATGCAGAGATTGTAACTGTAAGGGGCAACCCCAGGTTTAGTATGTTTTGTGTTCTACCTGTGTGTCTCACCCCCCACTCCAAAACGCACTCGAACTGGTGAAGTGTACTGAGACATTTTAGGAATTCCTCCTGCCGATTTTGACAGAAGAGGGGCCTAATAATACGCTATTCTAGCAGTACGGAGCGCCTCCGCTTTTTCACATTGCACTTCGGGTGGGAATTCTCGGATCGTATATATCCACGAATATGGATTGGTTGGGGCTATCTATCATGGGGCACCACCCCCTTTCCCTGAACTTACACCACATCATTTCTTCTATACATGCTGTTTACGTTGTTATTTTCGTTCGACCTTTGCCCACCAATTTTCTGGACTTGCTTTGAGGACATGAGTTGCTCCTCTACAGTTACACCCACCATGCTTACAAACTCATGGGCGCAATATGAATAAATACGTAATCCATGCCCCAGCTAAACATTAGTAACGAAGTCACAGAAACTCGGTCATATAGCCTACCAAAGTACATTTACACTTCCTTTCTGTACTTATCGTTCACTTCCTGATCGATACTACACCAAAAACCGTCTACATTTAATGTGCTCCTCTCTTTTCCGCGACGAAGTGGATTTAATCCAAACAGGCATTCGTTATTCTTTGTCAATCGTTATTACACATCACTCTCATCACGCCCTTCAGGACGGAAAGTCCTGAAGGGCGAATGGATTAATATTGTACTAAATATTGTTATTCTCCTTATTCTATTATCATTACATGTTTGAAGTTTCATCAATAAATAAGCGTATGAAATACTGAATTCATTAAGCAGAAAATTTGAAAAAATTATCGATTACGGTCTTCACACAACCCCACCATTGGTCCCTTAAACAAAGACAAATGAATCTAGCCCAAGATCACTCATCCTGTTTCTTTTAGATCGATTTAATATTGTTCTCCCGTGTATGGTTATTATCACAAACAGTTTCCTTCAAGTTTCCAAACCAAAAATCCTGTACATTTGCTGGCATGCCAAATATTCAATGATTTCAACAATCATGTTTTGTGTTTGTGATTAGATGGGCACAAGACATCAGGCTCCAAGCAAGGTGCTCACAGCCATCATTCAGCAAAAGCACACGACGTCAGCAAAGGTTACAAAACAGGAGGGGGTCATGGAGCAGAGGGAGGTCATAATGACGAAAAAGGACACAAGGGTCATGAAGGTCACAAATCGGCCCACCACCATTATTATGGGCAAAGAGGTGATACAGGAAAAGAGAAACACATCAAGGGATCAGAGGAGAAAGGCGGTAATACGAAATCTCACCACGAAGAGGATTCGCACGGGGCCCAGCATGACGAGCATGAAAATGGCGGACATGGAACCAAGCATAAGGAACACGATAAGTACAAGAAAACGGGGTTCACCAAGGTACGGTATATGCATTCCATACTCTGTCTTACGACCAGTCCATATCCTCTTTGAAATCGAGTTCTTCTCAGAGTGTGATCTAGTGTTTCCTCTTACAGTTTTCATTACCCTCTTGTTTTCTTAAGGTCGTCGAGTATGCGCTTACAATTTCTTCCTCTTCTTACGTCAATTGGACTCTTCTTTCTAGCTTTCCTTCAACGGCGTGTTTCAGAAGGCAGATCCTACGAAAGTTATCAATCAAGTTAGCTTTCCTTCTGTTGCTGTATGTCGGCTATTTCTTTCCTCCTTGGATCTGTGTAATACTTCTTCATTTTTCACACTATAAGTCCAACTGATCTTGTCTATCCTTCTCCAACATCACATTTCAAAACTTTCCTCTGATCTACTTTCCACAGTGTGCAAGTTTCAGCACGATACAAATATATATGCTCCAAATAGAACATGCTACTAGTTTCTTCGTTAAATTTAAGTCAAATTGCTGGTGACAAGTCTTCTTCTTCTTAAATGCTGCACTTTCCATTAAAATCATGGTTTTATTTTTATACTTACATCTTGCATCATTTGTTATCGTGCTACCCAAACAGCTGACGGATTTCACATTCTCCAGTTGCTTTTGAACTACCATAATCTGTCCTGCGGATGGTTGCCTTGAGATTCTCATCGCCTTAGTTCTTTTTCTCCCCCACATTCATTTCTATTCCATTGCAACTTCCAATTTTAATTATTCTATCAATCGCGCCCTGGTAGTACCGTTTATTCCTTAGACCGTACCACAAGGTCACCGGCCGATCCCAGTGGCCTAAGGCGTGGGTTGACGGACTGCTCACATGTTGGGATTGCAGGTTCGTATCCCGCCGATACGCAGATACCTGTATCTTGTGATTATTGTGTGATATCAGGTAGAGGTCTCTACTTTGGTCTGATCACTCGTCTGTGGCAGTTCTACCGAGTGTGGTGTGTCTGGGTGTGATCGTGAATCCTCGCAAATGAGGAGGCCCTGGCCCGTTAGAGGCTGTTGCACCATGGGGGAGGGAAGAATGTGCGTTCCTTAGTGCTTCTCTCATAAATAGTGTTTATGTGTTAGCTCTTTATTATACACATTTACTTACGTAGACTTTCCTAACGAACGTAGTGAGGAAAAAGTGTGAGAAGCACTGTGAAAATGGTTTTCAATAAAAGGAGAGCTCTTTCACAAGTTTCTGCATTATCGTTACATAATCGCTACGTAAGAAACCCCAAAACCTCGCATACGCGCCATGTTCCCCATTGTTCATTTTCACCGCCATGAAGAAAGGAACAAATGAGTTGTAACTCGTCACTGTTTCCATTAAAGTTCTTGTTTCACAAAATCACTCGTTCCTCACCTCCTTCAAACCTTGCTATCCTAGGAATATAAGATCAAGTGTTTCAAATCGAGCAAAACGATTAGTGTTACGAGACAAGTACTTACAGTGAATGATGTAAACCCCTGTAGAGTGGTAGAAGTAAGAATCGTACAGTTGATTACCTGACTTTACTACTACCGTAGTGTACTCTATGGCGTTGTCAAGTAGTTTCATCGCATTCGTGTAGATAGCAGTGCATGTCAAATAGACTTACTATATGATCTGTCGAGGAGTTTGATAAAATCTATACAGATGGATTTAATTTATATGGGCTAGAATTTCGAATTATACATAGTCAAATGTCGAACACGTGATAACTACTATGGAGTTTACTGTCCAAAATCAATAATGAAGTACTGACTTCGTAGAAGTGGCATATAGCTAATACAGAACACAGTATTTTTAGAAGTCAAGAGATATAACGAATTTTATGGATCCCGAAGATTTGTTCCCGTGGTTGTATATACTACAGATATATGTGTATGTTGGGCTGTATTCAATCTCATATGCATATAACACACATCCCAATGACATAAATTTTATATGTGAGGGAAAAAAATCGCAGAAAATTTGTGTCAATAGTTTAAGCTGTCAGCTCTGCAAAACAAACCGTGTGAAAAACTAAGTAATGATTCATTTAATATAAATGAGGCGTGTAAAATTTCCTGTACAACAGAATTCGATCTTTCACGCCTCGATCGACAGTCTTTGTGTAAACAGACAAGTTCTGAAGAAACTGAATCCTCATAGGTGCAGGAAATGTTGATATTTCTGAGGGTGCAATGCTTGACAAGCCCTGTAAGTTCTCACGCTTTTAGGCACAAACGTAATTATTTAAATTTAGCAAATTTATAATTAAAAATGCAATATAAAATTAAGTTAATCGTGTCTGGAATTATTCGAGCAGGTCAAATAAAACCACACATACACAAACACACACACTACACACACACACACACGCTACACACACACACACTACACACAAACACACACTACACACTACACACAAACACACACTACACACACACACACACGCTACACACACACACACTACACACACACATTACACACACTACACACAAACACACACTACACACTACACACAAACACACACTACACACTACACACAAACACACACTACACACACACACACACAC
>Ga0123357_10003579_pt1 | contig 17895 bp, 18 predicted proteins | sample TergutEmb28metaG_FD_89873 | JGI IMG/M metagenome (GOLD analysis project Ga0123357, IMG submission 89873) | Embiratermes neotenicus P4 segment gut microbial communities from Petit-Saut dam, French Guiana - Emb289 P4 | ecosystem: Host-associated > Arthropoda: Insects > Digestive system > Gut ... | reverse complement strand
CGGCCGCCGGCACCGTGCCGTTGACCAAGTAGTAGTCCACCTTGGTGTCGATGCAGTCGCTCTTGCCGTAGGCGGTGTGTCCCTGGCCGTCCCAGGTGAGCAGCACCCCGGTTCCGAGCGCGTCCGCGAGCACCTGCGCGCCGTGGTACGGCGTGGCCGGGTCGTGGATCGTGCCGATCACCAGGATCGGCTTGGACCCCGCTGCGGACGGCGGCGGCAGCAGGTGCCGGTTGGGCTGCCACTGCTGGCAGGAGAACAGCGACGACGCGGCCCACAACCCGAACATCGGGTACTTGGTGACCCACTGCGCCGTGGTGGTCTTGATCTGCTCGTCGGTGGGCCCGGGCTCGGCGTCGTTGCAGCTGATCGCGGTGTTGGCGTCGTCGATGTTGGTGTAGGTGCCGTCCGGGTTGCGCTCGTTGTACTCATCGGCAAGCTCGAAAAGGCCTTCGGCGTCGCCCTTTTGGGCCGAGATCAGCGCTTGTCCGAGGGTCGACCACTGGCCCTGGTCATACAGCGCGGACAGCACGCCGGTGAGCACAATCGAGCCGGTGGCGGTGCGCGAGTCCAAGCTGTCGGAGGTGGGGATCGGGGTGGCGTTCGCCTTCGCCACCAAGTCGTACACGGTTTGCCGGGGGTCGCCCATCGCCGCGCACGCCGGACGGGTGCGGCAGTCGGCGGCGAATTGGTCGAACGCGTCCTCGAAGCCGGCCAGCTGGTTGGCGAAGGAGGTGATGTCGTCGGTCTCCGGGTTGACCGCGCCGTCGAGCACGGCCACCCGGATGCGCGTCGGGAATAGGTGCGCGTAAACGGTGCCCAGCCGGGTGCCGTAGGAGAAGCCGAGATAGTTGAGCGTCTCCTCGCCCAGCGCGGCGCGGATCTGGTCCATGTCGCGCGCGGTGTAGACGGTGTTGTAGTCCGCCAGTGCCGGGCCCAACTTGGCCTCGCACTCCGCCGCGACGTCGGCGGCGGCCTGCTTGGCCTGCGCGAACCCGGCCGCGGTGCGCACATCCGGGAAGATGGCGTTGAGCCGGTCCTTGGTCGCGTCGCTGATGCACTCGACCGGAGAGGAGACGCCGACGCCGCGCGGGTCGAAGCCGATCAGGTCGAAGTGCTCCAAGATGGTGGTGGAGAGGGTCCCGACCAGCCCGAGCGCCAGGAACACCCCGGACCCGCCGGGTCCGCCGGGGTTGAGCAGCAACGACCCGATCCGGTTCGGCTGGTCCGCGTAATGGATCCTGACCATGCCGATGTCGATGGTTCGCCCATCCGGGTGGTCGTAGTCGAGCGGGACCTCGAGCGTGCCGCAGTCGATGCGCAGTTTGGCCAGGAGCGCGGCGGAGACTCCGATCGCGGCCAGGTTGTACTGGTTGGTGCAGTCGGTGAAGCTGATGCTCGGTGGCGGCGCGGTGGGGCTGGGCGGGGTCGAGGCGGTCGCGCCCGAGGTGGCCGCGCCGGAGGTTGCGGCGGAAGAGGCCACCGCGGTGGTCGGCGGCGGCGCGGCGGGCGTGCCGTGCCCGCTGACCGTGCCGGCGCACCCGGCAAGCACCGCGACAGCGGCGAGCGCGGCGATGGCGGGCCGCGCGAACCGAGCGAAGCGTGTCGCCGCCCGCGTGAGCTGGGCCGCCGGCCGCGCGCGGCCGGCCATCATCCGCGCACGGAAGGCCGTCACCCGCGCGCGCCAGGCGACAGCCGGGCTAGCGTCGACGGGTCGGGTGACGGATGACCGGAGGTGACGCCAGTTGGCGGCGCGCGTTCGTTCCCGCATGCCAAGCACGCTACCGGCCCGGCGCGACAGTTTCACTGTGGTCGCGCCGACCGGTCGACCGGGGGCGTCCGGAAGAGTCCTGGATCGGTGTGGCTCGGCTGACCGCAGCGCTTGCGCGCGCGGCGGGCGCCACCAGCCCGCGGGCTCCGGGGCCGTGTCGGAGCGGGTTTCGGGGCCCGCTCAGCCCAGGCCGCGCAGTTCCCCGGGCGCGCCGGCGGGCACCACCGGGCGCCGGGGCGCGATCGGCGCGAGGCGCCGGTACGGCTCGCCGAGCGTGGGGCGCTGGTCCGGCTCGCCCTTGTTCGGCCACAGCGCGGTCGCCCGCTCCGCCAGCGCGGTGATCGACAGCGACGGGTTCACCCCCAGGTTCGCGGTCATCGCCGACCCGTCGATCACGTGCAGGCCTTCGTAGCCGTACACCCGGTGGTACGGGTCGATGACCCCGGTGGCCGGGGAGTCGCCGATCGCGCAGCCCCCCATGAAGTGCGCCGTCAACGGCATGTTCATCAGGTCGCCCCAGGCCCCGGCCGCCATCGACCAACCCCCGGTGTCGGCGCGCAGGTTGGCGGCCACTTGGCGGGCCGCCGCGTTCGCCACCGGGATCGAGGTCGGGCTCGGCTCGCCTTCGCCTTGGACGGAGGTCAGCCGGGTGATGCCGAGGGTCCGCTTGCGCAGCACGGTGATGGAATTGCTCAACGTCTGCATCACCAACAGGATGATCACCCGTTCCGACCAGCGGCGCAGGCCGAAAATCCGCAGCGCGGACGGGTGACGGATGATCCCGCGGGCGAACTGCGCCCAGCGGCTCCGGCGCGGCCCGCCGTCGGTCAGCACCGTGTTGAGCAGCCCCATCGCGTTGCTGCCCTTGCCGTAACGCACCGGTTCGATGTGCGTCACCTCGTCCGCGTGCCAGGACGAGGTGATCGCCACCCCGGAGCTGAAATCGGCGGCCGGCCGGGCCACCCGAACCCCGAGCAGGGCCTCGGAATTGGTCCGGGTCAGATAGCCCAGCCGATCGGAGACTCGCGGCAGCGTCGTCGCCTTGAGCTTGTGCAGCAGTTTCTGGGTGTTGTAAGTGCCGGCGGCGAAGACGACCTGCTCGGCGGTGAACCGGCGCGGCTCGCGGCGGCGCCAGCGGTCGGAGCGGACCGTCAGGACTTCGTACCCGCCGCCGGCGAGTGGGCGCGCATCGAGCGCTGTGGTCAGCGGATGGATCCGTGCCCCGGCGCGTTCGGCCAGGGCCAGGTAGTTGGTGGTGAGCACGTTCTTAGCGCCATGGCGGCAGCCGGTCATGCACTCGCCGCACTCGGTGCAGCCGGTGCGGTCCGGGCCGGCCCCGCCGAAGAACGGGTCGGGCACCGTCACCCCGGGCTCGGCCTTGCCGTTCCGGCCGAAGAACACCCCGACCGGCACCGGGGCGAAGGTGTCGCCTCGGCCGAATTGTTCGGCCACCCGTTTCATCTGCACGTCGGACGGGGTCATGGTCGGGTTCACCGTGGTGCCGAGCATCCGCTGCGCCTGGTCGTAGTGCGGCTCCAGCTCGGCCTTCCAATCGGTGATGTGCGCCCACTGCGGATCGTCGAAGAACGGCTGCGGCGGCACGTACTGGATGTTGGCGTAGTTCAGCGACCCGCCGCCCACCCCGGCCCCGGCCAGCACCACGCAGTCGCGCACCACATGGACCCGCTGCACCCCGGTGCAACCCAGCTTGGGCGCCCACAGGAAGTCGCGCAGATGCCAGGAGTTCTTGGCCAGCGTCTGATCGGTGAACCGCCGGCCGGCCTCCAGCACGCCGACCCGGTAGCCCTTCTCGGTCAGTCGCAACGCGGTGACGGACCCCCCGAACCCGGAGCCGATGACCAGCACGTCGTAGTCGAACAATCCACCCTCCCGATGGCGTGGGCGCGAGCCGGGCGGCCGGGCATGGTGGCCGCTGAGCCGGCATCGTGCCAAATGCGAAGAGCGTAACGGCGCCGCGCCGGTGGTGGCCATCCGGTGAGGCGTGGCACCGCCGCGTCAGTCCAACTGGGGCAGTCCGGCCAGGCCAGTCCGGACGCGTCAGCGACGGACGTCTCAGCGGCGGAACGCGGCGTGACCGGTCAGCGCATGCCCGAGCACCAGGGTGTGCATCTCGGCGGTGCCCTCGTAGGTGAGCACCGACTCCAGGTTGGCCAGGTGGCGCATCACCGGGTACTCGTAGGAGATGCCGTTGGCGCCGAGCACCGCGCGCGCGTTGCGGGCGATAGTCAGCGCCTCATTGACGTTGTTCAGCTTGCCGAGGCTGATGTGCTCGGGAGCCAACGCGCCGGCGTCCTTGAGCCGGCCCAGGTGCAGCGCCAGCAGGGTGCCCTTGCTCAGCTCGACGGCCATGTCGGCGAGCTTGGCCTGGGTGAGCTGGAACGCGGCGATCGGCGTGCCGAATTGGACCCGCGTCCCGGCGTAGCCCAGCGCTGCCTCGAAGCAGGCGCGGGCCGCGCCCATCGCCCCCCACAGAATCCCGTAACGCGCCTCGTCCAGGCAACACAGCGGGGCGCGCAGCCCCCGCGCCTCGGGCAGCATCGCCGACGCCGGCACTCGCACCTCGTCCAGCACCAGTTCGCTGGTCACCGAGGCGCGCAGCGATCCCTTGTGCTTGATCTCCGGCGCGCTGAAGCCGGGCGCGTCGGCGGGCACCAGGAAGCCGCGGATGCCGTCCTCGGCGCGCGCCCAGACGATGGCGACGTCGGCCACGGTGCCGTTGGTGATCCACATCTTGCGGCCGGAGAGCACCCAGTCCGAGCCGTCCGGGCGCGCCCGGGTGGTCATGCTCGCCGGATCCGAGCCGGCGTCCGGCTCGGTCAGCCCGAAGCAGCCGATCACCTCGCCGGCGGCCATCGCCGGCAGCCACTGCTGTTTCTGCTCCTCGCTGCCGAACCGCCAGATCGCGAACATCGCCAGCGAGCCTTGCACCGACACCAGCGAGCGCAGGCCGGAGTCCGCCGCCTCCAGCTCCAGACAGGCCAGCCCGTAGTCAACCGCGCTCATGCCGGCGCAGCCGTAGTCGCTCAGATGCATCCCGAGCAGGCCGATCGAGCCCAGCTCCCGGGTCAGCTCCCGGATCGCGGGCAGCTCGCCGCGCTCGAACCACGCACCGATCTCGGGGAGGATCCGCCGTTGGCAGAACTCGCGCACGGTTTCGCGCACGGCGAGTTCCTCCTCGGATAGGGACGCGTCCAGGCCGATCGGGTCGTGCGGGTCGAGTCGGGTGGCGGTCATGGCGATGCGCTCTCCTCTGGTCGCGGGGCGGGTGGTTGGGGCGGCGGCGGTTGGACGTGTGCGGGCGCCGGGCCGGGTGGCGGCGGTTGGACGGGTGGGGGCGCCGGGCCGGGTGAGGGCTGCGGTTCGGCGCGCCGGGACCTCGCGGCGCCGGGCCGGGGCAGCGCGTCGACGGCTGGGCCGGCGAGCCAGCCGCGCACCAGGTCGGTGTGCTCGCCCAGCCCTGGCGGCGCGGCGGCGGGGGCGAGTGGCGCGTCGTACTCGATGGGGTGGCGGATTTGCGCGGTCTGGTCCGGGCCGAGGTCCAGCAGCGGGGCGAGGCCGAGGCGATCCGCCAACTGGACGGCGGACCCGATGTCGCCCACCAAGCCGGCCGGGACGCCGGCGTCGGCCAACGCGCGCTCCCAGTGGCCGGCCGGTTGTGCGGCCAATGCGGCTTCCAGCGCGGCGACCAGCGCCGCGCGGTTGGTGACCCGCGCCGGATTGGTCGCGAAGCGCTCGTCGGCGGACAGCTCGGGGCGGCCGACCACCTCGGCCAGGCGGGCGAACTGGCGGTCGTTTCCGCAAGCGACCGCGAGCGCCCCGTCCGCGCAGCGCAGCGTCTCGTACGGGGCGATGGACGGGTGCTGATTGCCCAGGCGCCCGGGGGAGGCGCCGGTGGCCAGGTAGCCGGACGCCTGGTTGACCAACCCGGCGAGCAGGCTGGACAGCAAGTTGACCCGCAGGTGCCGGCCCCGGCCGGTGCGCCGCCGTTCGGCCAGCGCGGCGAGGATGCCGATGATCGCGTCCTTGCCGGTGAGCACGTCCACCAGCGCCACGCCCACCTTGGACGGCTCGCCGTCCGGGAAGCCGGTGATCGACATCAGGCCGCCAACCGCTTGGACGAGGAAGTCGTAGCCCGGCCGGTCCGCGCCCGCGCCGTCGCCGAACCCGGAAATGGAGCAATACACCGCGCGCGGGTTCGCTTCGGCCACCGCTGGGTAGTCCAGGCCATAGCGGGCCAAGCCGCCCGGGCGGAAGTTCTCCACCACGACGTCCGCCCGGCGCGCCAGCTCGCGCGCGGCGGCCAGGTCCTCGGCCGCCTCAAGATCGAGGCCCGCGCTGTACTTGCCCCGGTTCACGCACTCGAAGTAGGACGACGAGGTGGCCGACCACGGCGGTCCCCACTGCCGGGTGTCGTCGCCGAGGTCCGGCCGCTCGACTTTGACCACCGTCGCGCCCAGGTCGGCCAGCGTCATCGTGGCCAGCGGCCCGGCCAGCACCCGGCTGAAGTCTGCCACCAGCAGGCCCTGCAGCGGCGCGATGACGTCGGGCGCGGTCATGACTGCAACCTTGTCACCCGCGTGATGGGGCAGCTGCGGCAGGTGTCCAACCGCTGGTCATTGGCCCGGGCCGGTGGCGCTCGATGGGGAAACGCCTTGATCAAGTCGCGTTTCGCGCGAACTATTGGGCCCAGACGCGACTTGATCACCAGGGCGGCGGTACCGGCAGAACAACGCGCCGTCGTCCTCCAACAATCCGGCTAGCCGCAGCGGTAACGGGGGCTGCGGCCACGGTGCGCCGGCGACGATGCGCGACGCGCCCGGGCCGGCCAGCCGCGGCGCCACCGACAGGCACAGCTCGTCGACCAGCCCGGCCGCGATCAGGCTCGCGAACAGTGTCGGCCCGCCCTCGCCGAGGATCCTCCGGTGTCCGCGCTGGCGCAGCGCGTCCAGCGCGAGCGCCAGATCCACTTCCGCGTCACCGGCGATCACCAGATCGGCGGACTCATCGAGCGCGTCGCGCAGCGCGGCATCGGCGGCGGCAAGGGCCGCCGCGCAGGTGATGACGATCAGCTTCGGCGCGCCGGGCCGGGTCGACTCCGGGGCGGGCGCCGGCGGCGGTGCCGACTCCGGGGCGGGCGCCGGCGGCGGGGCCGAGGATGAGGCCGGGTGCGCGGCCGGCGCGCGAGCCAGCAGCGGACCAAGTCGCAGCGACCGGCTCACCACGGCCAGCGGCAGGTCGGGCGCGAACCCGTGCGCCTCCCGCGTCGCGCGCCGGCGCGGATCGGGCGCCACGGCGCGCGCGGCGCCGCGGTAACCCTCGGCGCGCGCCGTGCCGGCGCCCACCAGCAGCACGTCGGCCAGGTCGCGCAGCGCACGGAAGACGCGCTGGTCGCCCGGGGTTTGCAGCCCGCGCGAGCTCCCACTCGCGCTCGCCGCGCCGTCCGCGCTGGCCACGAAGCTCATCCGCAACCCGCCACGGTCCGACCAATCGGTCGCGTACCAGGCGTGCAGATCGGGATCGGGCAGCGGCTCGGGCAGCAAGGCGCGCATGCGCCCATCTTCGCGCAGATGGCTCCGCCGGGCGGCGCGCGCAACGGTGCGCCTGGCTCGCCCGGGTCCCCGCAGACGGTCCCGACGCTGGATCGTCGGGTTCGCGTTCAGCTTGTCGTCCGCGCTCGGCCGTCGGCGGCGGGCGCGCGTCTCCGGTAGGCTCGGGCACGCCATGAAGACGTTCGACGGGTTGTTCGCGGAGCTGACCGAGCGCGCTCAAACCCGCCCCGACGGTTCTGGGACGGTCGTGGCGCTGGACGCCGGCGTGCACGCCCAAGGCAAAAAGGTGCTCGAGGAGGCCGGTGAGGTCTGGCTCGCCGCCGAGCACGAGTCGCCCGAGCGCGCCGCGCAGGAGATCAGCCAGCTGTTGTATTGGGTCCAGGTGCTCATGCTCGGCCAGGGGCTGACCCTCGACGACGTGTATCGACATCTCTAGCTGGGCTGCGCCGGCTGGATCCCACGGGCCGGATCGCAGCCCTGGATCACGCCCACCCCGGCCCTCAAATCATGCCTACCAACCCCGACGCACCCGATCACGTCAATTCCAGTTAGGCCGCCAATGCTGACAATCGCCGTTCCCAACAAGGGCTCGCTCGCCGAGCCAGCCAGCGCGATGCTGATCGAAGCCGGTTACCGGCAGCGCGCCGACAACCGCGAGCTGGCGCTGGCCGACCCGGACGCCGGCGCCGAGTTCATCTACCTGCGCCCGCGCGACATCGCCGTGTACGTGGGCTCCGGACGGCTCGACGTGGGCATCACCGGGCAAGACCTGCTGGCGGACTCCGGCGCGGACGCGACCGCGATCCTGCCGCTGGGCTTCGCTGGGTCGACCTTCCGGTTCGCGGCCCGGCCGGGCGAGGCGGCCAGCATGGCCGACCTGGCCGGGCGGCGGATCGCCACCGCGTATCCCGGCCTGGTCGCCGACCACCTGGCCCGGCACGGGGTCCAAGCCAAGGTGATCCGGTTGGACGGCGCGGTGGAGACCGCCGTGCGGCTAGGCGTGGCCGATGCCATCGCCGATGTCGTGCAAACCGGCGCGACGATGCGCAACGCGGGCCTTGAGGTGTTCGGCGAGCCCATCCTGACCAGCCAGGCGGTGCTGATCCGTCGTTGCGACGCGCCGGACGATCCTCGGGTGGAGCAACTTGTGCGCCGCCTGCAGGGGGTGCTGATCGCGCACCAGTATGTGCTGATGGACTACGACATCCGCGACGAGCTGGTCGAGCGGGCGGTGGCGATCACCCCCGGCTTCGAGTCGCCGACCGTCTCGTCGTTGCACAAGACCGGCTGGTCGGCGGTGCGCTCAATGGTGCCCCGCGCGCAGACCAACGCGCTGATGGACGAACTGTGGGAGCTCGGCGCGCGCGGCATAATCGTCACCCGCATCCACGCCTGCCGGCTCTAGCCCACCGGCGATTCCCGCCGCGCTGATATCCTGTTAATTGCGACCAGCCCCCGCGCAGCGGGGGCATGCAAGCGGAGACTTCGTGGCGCGCCGAAAAGCGTGCCGTCGATGTGTCCCACCCGCGCCGCCGCGAGTTCCGCGAGTTCTCGTCCGCGAGCCGGGTCTCGGTCCGCACCGCCCGGCTCCGCGCCGAGCGGTCATCGTCGCGCTCGCGCGGCGGGTCAGCGGACCGGTCGGGACCAGGCCCCGCGCGCATCGGCGCGGTGTGGCCTTGCTTCGTCAGGGCGCGCTCCGGGCCGCTGGGCGCTGCGGCGGTGGGCGCCAGCCCGCTGCCGAACGCCAACCCGACCAAGGAGGTCCCATCAGCTCCGAACCCAGGATCAACGACCGGATCCGTGTCTCCGAGGTACGCCTCGTCGGACCAGAGGGCGAGCAGGTCGGCATCGTGCCGATCGGCAAGGCGCTCGAATTGGCCGCCGAGTCAGATCTGGATCTGGTCGAGGTCGCCCCAATGGCCCGCCCGCCGGTCGCCAAGCTCATGGACTACGGCAAGTTCAAGTACGAGAGCGCGCAGAAGGCACGCGAGGCCAGGCGCAACCAGGCCCTCACCGTAATCAAAGAAATGAAGCTCCGCCCCAAGATCGACTCGCATGACTATGAGACGAAGAAGGGACACGTCGAACGGTTCCTCCGCCAAGGCGACAAGGTGAAGGTGACCATCATGTTCCGCGGTCGCGAGCAGTCCCGCCCCGAGCTGGGGTTCCGGCTGCTGCAACGGCTGGCCGACGACATCGGCGAACTCGGTTTCGTGGAATCCGCGCCCAAGCAGGACGGCCGGAACATGATCATGGTGGTGGCGCCGCATCGGACCGCGAAACCCGCCCGCCGACCCACCCCCGCCGGTCGCGGGACACCCACCCCCAAGGACGAGAACACCCCTGATGCCTAAGAACAAGACCCACAGCGGCATGAAGAAGCGCGTGAAGGTGACCGGCAGCGGCAAGTTGCTGACCGAGCGCGCCGGCAAGCGACACAAGTTTGAGCGCAAGCCATCGACCCTGACCCGTCGGCTCACCGGCACCACCGAGGTGGCCGAGGCTGACGTGCCGCGCGTCAAGCGGTTGCTTGGCCGGTGAGCGCGCCACTCGGCGGCTCCGGCACCACTAGGAAAGTACGAGCTTTGATAACCAGCCACCCCGTGATGCGGGTGGTCATAAACGCAAAGGAAATACCGTGGCACGCGTCAAGCGAGCGATAAACGCCCACAAGAAGCGCCGCAGCGTCCTCGATGCCGCCTCCGGCTACCGGGGCCAGCGGTCCCGGCTCTACCGCAAGGCCAAGGAGCAGCTGCTCCACTCGGCCACCTACTCATATCGGGACCGCAAGGCGCGCAAGGGTGATTTCCGCCAGCTGTGGATCACCAGGATCAACGCCGCCGCGCGCGCCAATGACATCACCTACAACCGGTTCATCCAGGGGCTCCGGCTGGCCGGGATCAGCGTGGACCGCAAGATGCTCGCCGATCTGGCGGTGACCGACGAGGCCGCGTTCACCGCGCTGGCCAAGATCGCCAAGGATGCCGTGGCCAAGGAAGGCATCGGCGGCCCGCAGCCCCAGGCCGCCTGACGCGCCGGGGGAGCGCGGCGCCGTTGGCGGTCGTGACTGCCCTGGGGATCGTCCCGTGACCACCGCCTGACCCGGAAGGTGGGCGAAAGAGCACTGCTCAGCGATTCGAACGCCCGGCTCGTGGCGGCCCGCCGGCTCACCAGCCGGACCCGTCGCCGCGAGACCGGGCTGTTTCTTGCCGAGGGCGCGCCGTCGGTGCGTGAGGCGCTGCGCTGTCCCGGCGCGGTGGCCGAACTGTTCGTCACCGCCGAGGCCGCCGCGCGACACCCCGACCTGCTAGTCGAGGCGGTTGGCGCGGCAGACCGGCCCGGGGCCGCCGCGGCGCCGTGGCACGCCGTGGCCGGTGGGCCCGTCGAGATGGCGGGTGGCCCGCCCGGTGGCCGGTCGCGCGGCGCGCCGATCCGGGTGGACGAGATCAGCCCGAGGGCGGCGAAAGCGCTGTCAGAGACGGCTGCCCCGCAGGGCCTGATCGCGGTCTGTCGTCAGCTGGACGCGCCGGTCGCCGAGGCCTTGGGCGCGGCGCCCCGGCTGGTCGCCGCGCTGGTGGAGGCCAACGACCCGGGCAACGCCGGAACCATCCTGCGAACCGCGGACGCGGCCGGCGCGGAAGCGGTGCTGTTCGCAGGCGACGGTGTCGACCCCTACCACGGCAAGCTGGTGCGGGCCAGCGCCGGCAGCCTGTTCCATCTGCCCATCGCGCGCTGCGCGCCGGACGAGCTGCTCGCCGCCGCCCGGGCGGCCGGGCTGAGCGTGCTGGCCACCACCGGTCGCGGCGCGCGCGATTTGGACGATCTCGCCGACGCCGGCGCGCTGGCCCGTCCGACGCTGTGGTTGTTCGGCAACGAGGCGCGCGGCCTGCCATCGGAGGTGATCGAAGCCGCCGACGAGGCGGTCCGGATCCCGATCCACGGCGCGGCGGAGAGCCTGAACCTGGCGGTCGCCGCCGGGGTGTGCCTTTACGCGTCCGCCCGCGCGCAGCGCCGCTGAGCCGCGCGGGTTCTCATCGCCCGCCCCGGTCGCGCTGGTCGCCCCAGTCGCCGTCGTCGCTCAGCCCACCGCTGTCGCTGAAGGTGGCCAGGAACTCGTCCAGCCCGTTGTCGCCTGCGGGTTCCGGCAGGGGCGCGAGCGACAGGCCAAGGCCGAGCGCGCGCAACGCGGACAACACCTTGCTCAACTCGGCCCCGGCGACCCGGCCGCGCTCCACCCGGGCCAACCAGTTCCGGCTGACGCGCGCCTGGTCGGCCAGGCGTTGTCGCGTTCAGCCGTAGTCGGCGCTTGAGCGCGAGGTGGCTGGCGCGGAGTGATCAGGCCCGTCCGGGGCCCGCGAAGTGAATGTATGGCTCGCCGGAATTGTTGGGCTCCCAGAGGACACTCCAGGTCTCGCCGTCGCCGGTCACCGTGAAATGCCACAACTTCGGCTGCTGCATGCGGTGCCGGCGCACCCTTCGATCACCGGGGTCGGTTTCCAGCACATCGAGCATCTCGTCCAGCTGGTCAGCCAGATTCTGGCGCGAGTCGTCGTACAGCTGCTGTGTCGCGGTCCAGGCCAGGTCGTCGAAGCCGATCACCGGCGGTGCCGCTCGGGCCGTCCGCGTTGGCCCGGATACCCTTCGGCGCGGTTGCTCGCGACCCGGGCCAGGATGTCCGGCCGCGCCATCAGCGAGGCCTCCGCTGCGGTGATGACGACGGCGGGAGTGAGGATTATCGTGCCGTCGCCCTCGACGTCGGCCAAATAGCGGCCGTGCGTGGCAATTGCCCGAAGGCTCGCCCTGCTACGGGAATCGAGTTCGATCAGCGTGCTCACACCTACCACTGCAGCAAACGGCACACTGGCACATTTGTGACAACGGGTCGTTGGGGCGATGTTGTGACGTCGTCCCGGTCGGAAGTCGGCCGGGACGACGAGCGGATCATCTGGTCTTTGGCAAAACGTTGGTACGCTTTTGGTGTGGAGACGACGATTGACTCGTTGGGACGGATCGTCGTGCCCAAACAGTGGCGCACCGCGCTCGGGTTGGCACCGGGGTCGACAGTAGATATTTCTCCGTACGGCGGCGGCATCCAGATAGTCGCCGGCGGGCGGACGGCCCGGCTGGTGCGCGACGACGATGGCCGGCTGGTCGCCGCCAGCGACACCGTCGTGACCGACGAGATGGTCGCGGCGGCGCTGGCCGATGAGTGCGCTCGACCTGATAGATAACTCGTCGCCCGACGTTGGCGCCGGGAGACCAAGCGCATGTCGTCGTCCTGGCTTGACCCGCGCAGCCGCGCCGGGCTTTCTGGTTCGGCGGTGTCGAGCGTTGGCGGTCGGGTCAGCGCGGTGTGACGTCTTGGATATGAAACATGCGCCGGTAGTCCCGTTGCGCTTCGATCTCACATTCCGCGATCAGCCTGCGGAACGGTTCGTCGGATGGCTGATCTGATCGCTGGGATATCTTCGGCCGACGGCGGAAAGAAATCCGTGCCGGTGATGAACACTTGTCGCGCGCGGTATTCTCCGGCTTGTTCCGGATCGATGCCCTGGTAGAACAACTTGTGCAGCCGCTTGATGGTGTTCTCGGTGACGAGCAACGGATGTTGGCGCGCCTGCGCCAGCATGAAATCGTAGGCCGCCGCGTGGCCGATGGCTTCCAGCGCGTCGCGCATTGGCTTGCCGCCGACGGTCAGGCCGTCTTCCAACAGGACCTTGGTCTCGGTGATCGTCAGTGAATTGCCCTCCAGCGCGTTCGACGAGTACGTCAACCCGATCTTGTGGTAGTCATCGAGCTCTTTGAGTTCTGCGGACGTCAAGGGCCGATGCCCGTCGATAGCCGACTTGTGTTGGTCGATTTGCCGGAGCAGATCGCGTGGATCGCGGCGAAGGTTTGTCATCAGTTTTGCGCGGTGGAGATCTCAGGCCCCAAGTCTTGGGTCGGACGGCTACCATACCCTCCTGTCATCGCTAGTGGATCGATCATATCCCAATGACAAGCGCGAAGTGTCAGCGCGCCCGGATGTTTGGGCGCCGCGGCGGCTATTGTCCCCGGCGTCCACGACCGGTCGGTTAGCGTGATATTCGGAGCCGGCGAGAACCGCTATTGGAGTGAGCCTCCGCACGCTGTTGGTCGTGCCCGGCAGTCGTCGCCGGCCGTGCGGTCACCGATGCGCCGGCCGCACGGTCACCGAGGCGCCGTCCGCTGAGCGCGCGCCGTCGAGCCGGGCCCAGTGCTGGCCGGCCCCACTAGACTTCGGGTCGTTTGTGTACGCCTTGCCTGCAGGCAACTTAAGAGGATGACGTCTTGAGCAACGACCCGGTGGAGCCCGACTCCCTGCAACCCGCGACGCTGGCCAGCCATGTGGATCAGGCGCTAGCCGCCATCGCCGCCGCCGCCGACCTGGCGGCGCTGAAAGCGGCCCGGCTGGCCCATGCCGGCGACCGCGCGCCGCTCGCCCTGGCGAACCGGGAGATCCGGACGCTGCCGCCGGCCGCCCGGGCCGCCGTCGGGCAGCGGGTCGGTCAGGCCCGGGCCGCGGTGAAGGCGGCGCTGGACGCTCGGCAGGCCGACCTCGAGGCCGAGCGCGACGCGCGGGCGTTGGCCGAGGAGAGCGTGGACGTCACGGCGCCCTGGGACCGCCGCCTGGCCGGGGCGCGCCACCCGCTGACCACGATCCAGGAGCACATCGCCGACGTGTTCGTCGCGATGGGCTATCAGGTCGCCGAAGGGCCGGAGCTGGAGGCGGAGTGGTTCAACTTCGACGCGCTGAACATCCCGCCGGACCATCCGGCGCGCACCCTGATGGACACCTTCTTCGTCGGCGACGAGGACTCGGGCCTGGTGCTGCGCACGCACACCTCGCCGGTGCAGGCGCGCACCATGCTCGCCCAGCGCCCGCCGATCTACATCGTCTGCCCGGGCAAGGTGTTCCGCACCGACGATCTGGACGCCACGCACTCGCCGGTGTTCCATCAGCTCGAGGGCCTGGTGGTCGATGAGGGCATCACCATGGCGCATCTGAAAGGCACTTTGGACCACCTGGCGCGGTCGATGTTCGGCTCGGGGATCGTCACCCGGCTGCGCCCGTCCTACTTCCCGTTCACCGAGCCGAGCGCCGAGGTGGACCTGGTGTGCTTCGTGTGCCGGGGCGAGTCGGTGGGCGACCCGGATCGGCCGTGCCGGACCTGCGGCAGCGAGGGCTGGATCGAGTGGGGCGGCTGCGGCATGGTCAACCCGAGGGTGCTCACCGCGTGCGGCATCGACCCGGACCGGTACTCGGGGTTCGCGTTCGGCATGGGCATCGAGCGGACGCTGATGTTCCGCAACAGCGCCGCCGACATGCGGGACATGGCCGAGGGCGACGTCCGGTTCACCCAGGCGTTCGGAATGGAGGCCTGATCAAGATGCGCGCTTCGGTTAGTTGGATCGCTGAGCAGGTGGAGCTGCCGGCGGGGGTGGCGCCGCAGGAGTTGGCGGACGCGCTGATCCGGGTCGGCCTGGAGGTCGAGCGGGTGGATTCCGCGGCGGCCGCGCTGTCCGGGCCGATCGTGCTGGGCCGGGTGCTGACGTTCGCCGACGAGCCACAGCGCAACGGCAAGACCATCCGCTGGTGCTCGGTCGAGGTGGGGGAGCCGCAGCCGCGCGGCATCGTGTGCGGCGCGCACAACTTCGCTGCCGGCGACCTAGTGGTCGTCTCGCTGCCCGGGGCGGTGCTGCCGGGCGGGTTCGCGATAAGCGCCCGCAAAACTTACGGGCACGTCTCGGACGGCATGATCTGCTCGGTGCGCGAGCTGGGCATCGGCGACGAGCACGACGGGATCCTGGTGCTGCCGCCGGACGCGGGGTCGCCGGGCGACGACGCGGCGGACGCGTTGGGGTTGCGCGAGGCGGTGCTGGACATCGCGGTCACCCCCGATCGGGGCTACTGCCTTTCGGTGCGCGGGTTGGCGCGCGAGGCGGCTATCGCGCTGGGCGCGCCGTTCCATGACGTCGCGACCGCGGTGACCGTCCCGGCCGCCGATGGCCTCGGCTACCCGGCGCGGGTGCTCGACGCGGAGCGCTGCCCGCAGTTCTCGCTGCGCGCGGTCACCGGGGTGGACCCGGCCGCGCCGAGCCCGCCGTGGATGGCGCGCCGGCTGCGCGAGTGCGGCATGCGGCCCATCTCGTTGATCGTGGACGTCACCAACTACGTGATGCTGGAGACCGGACAGCCGCTGCACGCCTACGACCGCGCCCGGCTGCGCGGCCCGATCGGGGTGCGGCTGGCCCGCGCCGGCGAGCGGCTGACCACGCTGGACGGGGCGGATCGCGCGCTCGACCCGGACGATCTGGTGATCACCGACGACACCGGCCCGATCGGGTTGGCCGGGGTGATGGGCGGCGCGCCCACCGAGATCGGCGCGGACACCGTCGAGATCGTGCTGGAGGCGGCGAACTTCGCGCCCACTGGGATCGCCCGCGCGGTGCGCCGGCACAAGCTGCCCAGCGAGGCGGCCAAACGGTTCGAGCGCGGGGTGGACCCACGGGCCGCCGGGGTGGCATTGGCGCGTTGCGCGCAGCTGCTCGTCGCGCACGGCGGCGGCGCGGCGGCGGCGGGCTGCACCGTGGTGGGGTCGGGGCCGCGCCCGGCCGAGATCGCATTGGACGCCGACCTGCCGCAGCGGCTCGCCGGGATGCCGATCGACGCCGCGACCGCGGCGCGCCGGCTGGCCGAGGTGGGCTGCGACGTGGACGCCGACCCCGACGGCGGCGCGCGCGCCGGCGGGGGCCGGCTGCACGTGATCCCGCCCAGTTGGCGCCCGGACCTGACCGATCCCGCCGACCTGGTCGAGGAGGTCGTGCGGCTGGAGGGGTACGACCAGATCCCGTCGGTGATGCCCACGCCGCCGCCGGGACGGGGCCTCGCGCCGGGGCAGCGGCTGCGCCGCGCGGTGTCCCGCGCGCTGGCCGGCGCCGGCTTCACCGAGGTGCTCAGCGCCCCGTTCGTGGCGTCGTCAGCGCATGACGCGCTGGGCCTGCCGGGCGACGACCCGCGCCGGTTCGCCGCCCGCTTGGCCAACCCGTTGGCGGAGACCGAGCCGGAGCTGCGCACCTCGCTGCTGCCCGGTCTGCTGGCCACCCTGACCCGCAACCTGGGCCGCGGCAACCGCGACCTCGCGCTGTTCGAGATGGGCTTGGTGTTCCAGCCCCGGCTGGACGCGCCGCCGGTGCCCCGCCCCGGGGTGGCGGGCCGTCCCAGCGATGACGAGGTGGCCGCGTTGAACGCGGCGATACCGGACCAGCCCCGGCATGTTGCGGTGGCGCTCGCCGGCGACTTCGACCTGCCCGGCTGGTGGGGCGCGCCGCGTCCGGGCGGCTGGGCGGACGCGATCGAGGCGGCGCGGGTGGTCGCCCGCGCCGCCCGCGCTGAGTTGGTGGTTCGCGCCGGGGAGCGCGCGCCATGGCATCCGGGCCGCTGCGCCGAGCTGGTGGCGGACGGGGTGGTGGTTGGGCACGCCGGCGAGCTGGCCCCCCGGGTTATCGCCGCGCTGGGTTTGCCCGAGCGCGTGGCCGCCATGGAGCTGAACCTGGACGCGTTCGCCGCGCCGCCGCCGGTGTTGGCCCCGCAGCTGTCGGCGTTCCCGCCGGTGCTGCTCGATGTCGCGCTGGTCGTCGCGGACGCGGTGCCGTCGGGTGAAGTGTTGGCCGCGCTGCGCGCCGGGGCGGGGGAGTTGCTGGAGTCGGCGCGGTTGTTCGACGTGTACACCGACGCCGACCGGCTCGGCGCGGGGCGCAAGTCGCTGGCGTTCGCGCTGCGGCTGCGCGCCCCGGACCGGACGCTGACCGTCGAGGAGGCGGTCGCGGCGCGGGACGCGGCGGTGGCGCGCGCGGCCCAAGCGACCGGCGCGACGCTGCGCGGCTAGCGGCGCGTCACCGGTTTGGTGCGGTGGCGAGCAGGCGCTGGATCGGCTCGGTGACGCATCATGATGCGTTAGACGCCGCATCATGCGCACCACGATCGATCTTGATGAGGACGTTCGGCTCGCGGTGGAGCGACTGCGGGCCGAGCGCGGCCTCGGCCTGAGCGAGGCGGTGAACACGCTAGCCCGTGCCGGGCTGAAGCCGCCGGCGCGCGAGCGGTACGTGCATCGCGGCGCGAAGCTGGGGTTGCGAGTCGACGTGGCGAATGTCGGCGAGGTGCTTGATCTGCTCGATGGGCGGTGAGCCGTGCTGCTCGACGCGAACCTGCTGCTGTATGCGGTCGACAGCGAATCGCCGTTTCATGAGCGGGCCGCCGCGTGGCTGACCGAGACGCTCAACGGCGATCGTCGGGTGGCGCTGCCGTGGCAGACCATCGGCGCGTTCATGCGGATCAGCACCCATCCGCGCGCCAGCGACCGGCCGCTCACCGCCGCGCAGGGGTGGTGGCACGTGCGCGGTTGGCTCGCGGCCCCGGCTACCTGGGTGCCACCCGTCGGTGAGCGAACGGTGGCCTTGCTCGGGGAATTGCTCGACGAGTGCGGGGTCACCGGCAACCTGGTGGCCGACGCGCAGCTGGCCGCGATCGCGCTT